>JAEEGH010022201.1_pt1 | contig 13043 bp, 8 predicted proteins | sample 9134181 | NCBI WGS metagenome assembly JAEEGH01 (sample SAMN16246544, study PRJNA631951) | gut metagenome | biome: gut microbiome; feature: rumen; material: DP-attached | host: Bos | place: Iran: Karaj | collected 2018-10 | reverse complement strand
GCTTCCTGCCGGGCCTGGGACGCCTGGGCGGCCCGATAGGCTTCCGGATTCTTGATCTGGTCATAGGCGGCGTTGATCTCCTGCATCCGCCTGGCGGCCTATTCGTCGCCGGGATTCAGGTCCGGATGGTATTTGTGCGCCAGCTTCCGATAGGCTGCCTTGATCTCCTCGTCGGTGGCCGTCCGCGAAACGCCCAGCACCTGCCAGGGGTCGCTCATAGACGGTCCTCCTTTCTGCTCGCTCCTCCGTGGGTGGTGTCCCTCGGGTCAGGTCATGTGCTGCGGGTGAAGCGCTCGCCGCACTGGCGGCAGGTGATGTTCAGCTTGCCCTTGCCTCTGGGCACCCGCAGCCAGGTGCGGCAGGAGGGGCAGCGGAAAAAGCGATAGTCTCTGCGCTGGCGGAAACGGTCCCGCGCGCCGCGAAAGCGATCCCGCAGATTGCGCGTCAGGCCGAGATAAGCTTCGTTCTCGCGCCGCCGCTTGGGGATATTGCGGGAAAAGGTGCGGAAGGAGCCCCAGACAAGGCCGGCCAGAGCCAGCAGCCAGATCAGGCTGCCGACGCCGCTCCTGCCGATGAACAGGCTCAGCACCAGAAAAACCAGCGTGGCGAAATTCAGGGCGCGGTTGAGCTGATCCGTGCCGTAGCGCCCGGCCATGGACCGCGCCAGGAAATTGCGAAACCTCATGCTCCATCTTCCTTCCGACATGCTCCGGCTTTCTTTGCCGGGTTTGAGAAGGTATTATAGCCTACATATGTGAATATACCATGAATTTTCCTCCTGTCCAGACAAAATCTCGTTTTTCTTCCGAAAGGGGCGGGTATTTTGCAATTTTTCTTCCGAAATTCACAGGATATTCACAATAACATGCTATTATGTTGAAATAATGAAAAATGTTTCCTTGGGAAGGCGGCGCGATATGCTGACATTAACGAACATCGTCAAGGACTACCGGCTGGGAGATACGGTGGTCCACGCTCTGAAGGGCGTCAGTCTCAGCTTCCGAAAAAGCGAATTCGTGGCCATTCTGGGCCAGAGCGGCTGCGGGAAGACCACCCTGCTGAACATCATCGGCGGGCTGGACCGCTATACCTCCGGCGACCTCGCCATCGACGGACGCTCCACCAAGAATTTCAGCGACGGCGACTGGGACGGCTATCGCAATCACTCCATCGGCTTCGTGTTCCAGTCGTATCAGCTCATTTCCCACCAGACGGTGCTGAAAAACGTGGAGCTGGCCCTGACCCTCTCCGGCGTGGGGAAGGCGGAGCGGCGGCAGCGGGCCGTCGCCGCCCTGGAGCAGGTGGGCCTGGGGGACCAGCTCATGAAAAAGCCCGCCCAGATGTCCGGCGGTCAGATGCAGCGTGTCGCCATCGCCCGCGCCCTGGTGAACGACCCGGAGATCGTGCTGGCGGATGAACCCACCGGCGCGCTGGATACGGAGACCAGCGTCCAGATCATGGAGATCCTGAAGGAGATCAGCCGCACGCGCCTGGTCATTATGGTCACCCACAACCCGGACCTGGCGGACGCCTACGCCACCCGGATCGTGCACCTGCTGGACGGGAACGTCATTGGCGACACGGACTCCTACGGCGGCGGGGAGGAGGGGGACAACCCCTACGACGTGACCGTCCGCGGCAGGCTGAAGAAGCCCGCCATGAGCTTTTTCACCGCCCTGAACCTCAGCTGGACGAACCTGCTGACGAAAAAGGGGCGGACGCTGCTGACCGCCTTTGCCGGCAGCATCGGCATCATCGGCATCGCCCTCATCCTCTCCCTCTCCAACGGCATCCAGAACTATATCGACCGGGTGCAGGAGGACGCCCTGAGCACCTATCCCCTCACCATCACCGGAGAGACGGTGGACATGTCCAGCCTGGTCACCACCCTGGCGGAAAAGCGCTCCGGCGCCTCGGCCCACGAGCTGGACGCGGTCTATTCCAGCACCGTCATGTCCGACGTGGTGGACGGCATGATGAACATGACCTTCCGCTCCAACGACCTGGCTTCCTTCCTGGAATACCTCCGAAGCGAGGAGAGCGGCGCCATGGAGCACATCAGCAGCATCGCCCAGGACTACGGGGCCACCCTGCATATCTACGCTGCCGACACCTCCAGGGGCGTCGTCCCGGTGAACCCCAGCCCCGTGTATGAGCTCATCATGGGCACCTTCTACAACACGGATGCCGTCGGCTCCCTGGGCACCCTGGGCAGCACCTTCACCTCCGGCATGGACATCTGGCAGCCGCTCCTGGAGGACACGGAGCTGATGGCTGCCCAGTACGACGTGATCGCCGGGCACTGGCCGGAGAAATACGACGAAGTAGTGCTCATCGTGGACAAGAACAACGAGGTCAACGACGTCTACCTCTACTCCCTGGGCATCAAGGACCAGTCGGAGATGCGGGACCTGCTCACTTCCCGGCTGGGGGGCGAAAGCCTGGACGCCAAGGTGGAATCCTGGAGCTATGAGGATATCCTTTCCCTGGAATTCCGCATGGTGCTGCCGGGGGATTTCTACAGCTATGACGAGGCTTCCGGCCTCTGGCTCGACCGCAGCGGCGACGAGGACTTTGTGAAGGCGGCGGTGGACGGCGGAACGCCCCTCCGGGTGGTGGGCATCATCCGCCCCAGTGAAAACGCCTCTGCCGCCGCCGTCTCCGGTGCCATCGGCTACCGGCGGGACCTGGCGGAAAAATACCTGGACATGATCGACGCCAGCGAGATCGTTCACGCCCAGCTCGACAGTCCGGACGCCGACATCTTTTCCGGTCTTCCCTTCGACGACGGCAGCTATACGCCCCCCACCCAGGCGGAAAAGGCCGAGGGCTTCCGGACCTGGGCGTCGGGCATCAGCCCCATCGAGCAGGCGGCCATCTATGCCTCCATCGCCTCCACGCCCTCGGAGGAGGAGATCGGAGCCATGGCAGACCTCGCCCTGGACAATCTGAGCCGGGAGGATCTGATCGAGCAGGCCATGCCCATGGCCACCGCCGCCGCCATGGGCGCTCCCGACGAGGTGATCCGCCAGTATCTGGAATCTTACAGCGACGAGGAGATACGCAGTCTCCTGAAGGAAGCGCTGATGGAGCAGCTGCGGCAGACCTATGCGGTCTCCGCCGCCGCGGGGCTGGAAAGCCTCAGCACCGCGGAGCTGGCGGCCATGTTCCAGCGGCAGCTAGACTTCATGGACGAGAAAAGTCTGGCCGCCCTCTACGACCAGTATGTCCCCGCCGTCGTCTCCGCAAGCAGCCTGGAGGCCAACCTCAAGGCCCTGGGCTACAACGACCGGAGCCAGCCCAGCGTCGTCAGCCTCTACGCCGCCACCTTTGAGGACAAGGACGCCATCGTGGAGATCATCCGGGAATACAACCGGCGCATGTCCGCGGAGGGCCACGAGGAAAAGGTGATCCGCTACACGGACTATGTGGGCCTGCTCATGAGCTCCATCACCACCATCATCAACGCCATCTCCTATGTGCTGGTAGCCTTCGTCTCCATCAGCCTCATCGTGAGCAGCATCATGATCGGCATCATCACCTATATCTCCGTGCTGGAGCGCATCCGGGAGATCGGCATCCTGCGGGCCATCGGCGCCTCGAAGAAGGATATCGCCCGGGTCTTCAATGCGGAGACCGTCATCGTGGGCTTCTTCGCGGGAGCCATGGGCATCCTGGTGACGGTGCTGCTGAACATCCCCATCAGCCTCATCGTGCAGCACCTGACGGGCATCCCCTATCTCCGTTCCTCCCTGCCCGCCCTGGCGGGGCTGATCCTGGTTGCCATCAGCATCTGCCTGACCCTGATCTCCGGCCTCATCCCCAGCGGCGTCGCCGCGAGAAAGGATCCCGTGGAAGCGCTCAGGACGGAGTAACTTTTGTCAAATGGGACCCGCTGCGCCGGGCTCCCATTTGAAAAGGAGGAGCGGCGGAGCGAGCGAGCTTCGGTCTTTGGGCCGAAGCGAACGATACGCAGCCCGCGACGACGCGGACCCCCCGGGGGGATTTTTCCGATTTCCGCTTGTATTTTCCCTCCGAAACAAGTATGATAGATAAAACAAATAAAACGAACAAGGAGGAACGCAAATGATCTGCAAGGATTTCAAGGGCGAACCCATCTCCCGCCTGGGCATGGGCAACATGCGCCTGCCCACCGTGGGCGGCGGCGGTCGGGGCGCCGCCATCGACTTCGACAAGGCGGCCGAGATCATCGACTATGCCATGAAGAACGGCATCACCTACTTCGACACCGCCTATGTCTACGCCGGCAGCGAGGACTTCCTGGGCAAGGTGCTGCCGAAATATGACCGCGCCAGCTTCAAGCTCGCCACCAAGTACATGGCCGGGGCCAACCCGGATTACAAGGCTGTGTTCGAGGAGCAGCTGAAGCGCCTGAACACCGACTACATCGACTTCTATCTGATGCACGGCATCATGAACGAGGACGGCATCCAGAGCTACATCGGCCGGGGCTGCCTGGAATACTTCATCGAGCAGAAGGAGAAGGGCAGGATCAAGCAGCTGGGCTTCAGCTCCCACGCCCCCGTTCCCGTGCTGGAGAAGATGATCGCGGCCTACGACAAATGGGACTTCGCCCAGATCCAGCTGAACTATCTGGACTGGACCATGCAGGACTCCAAGGGCCAGTATGAAGCCCTGACCAAGGCGGGCATCCCCGTCATCGTCATGGAGCCCGTGCGTGGCGGCCGGCTGGCCAGCCTCTCCCCCAAGGCCGACGCGGTGCTGAAGGAAGCGCATCCCGACTGGTCCATCGCCTCCTGGGCCTTCCGCTGGCTGATGCGCCTGGACAACGTGCAGGTGATCCTCAGCGGCATGAGCAACATGGAGCAGATCATCGACAACGTGGGCACCTTCACCGACGGCGGACCCCTCAGTGACGAGGACGCCGCCATTCTGGAGAAGGCCTGCGACATGTTCCGGGGCGAGATCAACGTGCCCTGCACCGGCTGCCGCTACTGCTGCGACGACTGCCCCATGCAGATCGACATCCCCAAGGTGCTGCAGGTCTACAACAAGATGAAGCTGGACGGCCCCATGCAGATTTTCGGTCTCATGGGCATGAATCCCGGCCCCAAGGACTGCGTCGGCTGCGGCTCCTGCGCCAGCCACTGTCCCCAGGGCATCAACATCCCCGAGCTCATGCAGGAGCTGGCAGACCAGCTCAGCAAGATGCCCGGCCCCGGCGGCCCCTTCGCGCCTCCCCCTCCCCCGAAGCCGTAAGTTAAAACTGATAAAGTGTCACGGGACGGTGAAGCGAAATCGCTTCACCGTCCCGTGAAGTTTTTTCTTTCATCCCGTAAATTTTCTTTGTTCACGCAAAGTTTTTCATTGTGCTCTTGTAAAAACTATTGATTTCGTCACATTTTTTTGGTACTGTTTCCAGGAGGTGATCATTATGATGATCCTGCGGCCGGATTATCTGGACGCGATCAGACCCTTTATGGGCATCCCCATGGTGAAAATCCTGACCGGTATCCGCCGGTGCGGGAAATCCACCATATTTCGCATGCTGCTGGAGGAATTAGCTGCGAGAGGCGTCCCACAAGAGCGTATCATCGCACGGCGATATACCGAAATGGAGCTGGACGGCTTTGATCAGCGGAGCATGTACGAGGATCTGAAAGCCGCTGTGGAGGGAAAAGACCGCTGCTGTCTTCTCCTGGATGAAGTGCAGGAGGTGAACGGCTGGGAAAAGGTTGTGAACAGTCTGCTGGAAAGTACAGGCGCGGATATATATGTGACCGGCTCTAACTCCAAGCTGATGAGCAGCGAGATTTCCACTTACCTCACCGGGCGTTATGTGGCGATCCCCGTTTTCACGCTGTCCTTTCGGGAGTATTTGGCTTTCAAAAAGGGAAGCGGCCTCAGTCAGGGGGAACTGCTGGAAGAATACCTGCGCAGAGGCGGTTTTCCTCTGGTGGCCTTGGGAGATTATGACGACCGGGCTGCCTGGCAGCTGGCAGAAGGCATCTACCATACCGTCGTGTCCCGGGATATCGTGAAACGTCACCGGGTCGCCAGGCAAGACCTGTTTGACCGCGTCGTCCGTTTCGTGATCGAAAACGTGGGCAAAACCTTTTCCGCCAATTCCGTCAGCACATTTCTGAAAAATGAGCATCGCAGCGTTTCGGTGGAGTCGATCTATAACTATCTGCGCTGGCTGGAGCAGGCTTTTATCATTTATCGCTGCAAGCGATACGATCTTCAGGGTAAAGCTGTTCTGAAAACCCAGGAGAAATACTACCTGGCCGATGTGTCCCTGAAATACGCGCTGTTCGGTTACAACGGTCGGATGCGTTCCGCTGTTCTGGAAAATGTCGTTTATCTTGAGCTGCGCCGCCGCGGCTACGAGGTTTACATCGGAAAGCTGGGAGAAAAAGAGATCGACTTCGTGGCCGACCGGCAGGGAGACCGGCTTTATGTGCAAGCCTGTGTGACCATTCCGGAGGATTCTTCCCGGGAAACGGACAATCTTCTGGCAATCCCGGATAATTACCCGAAGTATGTGGTCACGCTGGACCGTCTGGCAGTGGGAAATGAAAACGGTATCCGCATCGTGCATCTGGCAGATTTCCTGCTGGCGGATGCATGGTGAAATAATCCATGAACCTGGCTGCATCTATGAAAACCGCGCCTATTGTGATCTGCAACAATACAGCTGCTTTTTCACGGTCACCTCTGCGGAGTCTCCGCTGACGCCCAGATCGACCGAGGAAGAGATCGAAGCCGGGACCCGTCTTTTGCGGTGTTCTTTGGAGCAATTGATTTCTTCGATTGAGAATGGAAAACCGACAACGAATCAACGCATATACCTGAGAGTCCGCGATCTGGCGGCATTGAGAGCATATACTTCTTAAACGCGCTGTTTCGTTTGCCGGGACACCTCAATGCCGACGCCTCCGGTCCCGATTGAACAGAATACCGCATCATCCCTATGAAAAAACAGGGATGCACCGATGCGTGCATCCCTGTTTTTGCGCTAGATAATCACTTCTTCTCCATCAGTTCCTTGAAAATCGGCAGCGAGCGTTCCACCACCGCCGTATCCACGCAGTAGGCGATGCGCAGGTGGTTGGGGCAGCCGAAGGTGACGGCGGGGACCAGGAGCAGATCCCTGGCCTTGGCCTCCTCGCTGAAATCATTGCCGCTGCCCCGGGGGGAACGGAAGAAGAGATAGAAGGCCCCGTCGGGTTTTGCGCACTCGTAGCCCATGGCGGGGAGGGCCTCCAGCAGGAGATTGCGGTTGCGCGCATACACCGTCAGGTCCGGCATGGCGTCCACGCACTTCGCCACGGCTTTCTGCACGATGCTGGGGGCGCAAACATGGCCGATCATGCGGGAAGCTCCGGCGACGGCGGCAAAGACGCTTTTCCACTCCGTCACCTGCTCCGGCACCAGCACATAGCCCAGGCGGTCGCCGGGCATGGAGAGGCACTTGCTCCAGGAATAGCACACCAGGGTATTCTCATAGACGGAGGGCACGAAGGTCACCTCCGCGCCGCCGTACGTAAGCTCCCGATAGGGTTCGTCGGAAATGAGGAAGATGGGGTGGCCCGCCTCGGCGCTTTTCCGGCGCAGCAGCTCGGCCAGCTTTTCCAGTGTCGCGCGGGTGTAGACCACGCCGGAGGGGTTGTTGGGGGAATTGATGACCACGCCCCGGGTGTTCTTGCTGATCGTCCTCTCCAGGGCGTCGAAGTCGATCTGGAAGTTCACCTCGTCGGCGGGAACGATGCGCAGCTTTGCCCCCAGGGTCTCGGAATAGACCTTGTATTCGGGGAAATAGGGGGCCAGGGCGATGAATTCCGTCTCCCGGTCCGGCGTCAGGGCGCAGAAGCAGGCGGTGAGGGCGGCGGCAGCCCCCGCGGTGATGAAGAAATTCTCCGGCTTCAGAGCCATGCCGAAGCGGCGGGTCATGCTCTCCGCCAGGGCGGCGCGCAGCTCGTCGCAGCCCACGGCGCTGGTATAGCCGTGGGTGTCCATGGGGTCGGCCTTCAGCACGGCCTCGAAGGCGTCGAACAGGGCCTGGGGTGGGGGCACGCTGGGGTTCCCCAGGGAGAAATCACAGATTTTGTCCTTTCCCACGACGGCGGCGCGCTTGCGCCCGTATTCAAAGAGGGTGCGGATGGCAGAGCTCTGGTTGCCATACAGAAGGGCTTGTTCAGACAGCATAGCGTTCTTCCTTTCTCGGATATGTGCGTTTCTCGACCTCATGTTCCCAAGGGGCATGACCGCCCGCCCCAGGTGCGCAGATTGTGCAGTCAGATTTTTCGTCAGATCGTTCAAAAACCGCAGGGAATACTTTGTGTATTGGCGAGGATTTTCGGACGATATGGCGGAAAGTATGCAAGCAAGATGTGTGCCGGGGGCGGGCGGTCATGCCCCCTATATATCCCATTCCCCGCGGAATTTCAGGACCCTGCTTCGCAGGGCGTCCAGGGCGCGGCTCCACAGGTCCATGACGGGCTTTGCCAGCAGGGCAAAGACGATGAGCACCGCCGTGTCCCCTTTCCCCATGGGCGGCAGGGCAAAATAGGGCTTCAGAATGAGGAACGCCCCCACGAAGGCCACGACGACCACGGCGAGGAGGATTTTCCGGATCAGGGTATAGGGGCGGCTGCACCGGTCCACCATGAGGATGCCCACCACCCCCATGAGCCCGGTGGCCACGCTGCGCACAGCGTCCCCCGGCAGGCCCACGGCGTCGTAAAACAGGAGCATGCCCAGCACCACGACGAAATCCGTCAGCGCGGCGGGCAGGGCCCGGACGATGACCTTGGGCAGGAAGCGGCCCGACACCCGCTCCTTGTTGGGCTCCATGGCCAGCACGAAGGAGGGCAGGCCGATGGTGAGGGCGTTGACGATGCTGAGTCCTGCGGGATTGAAGGGCGCGGGGAGGGTCACGATCAGGGTGGTCAGGCTCAGGGCGAAGAAGAAGATGTTTTTCGTGAGATAGAGGGCGGCGCTGCGGCCGATGTTGTTGATGACCCGCCGCCCCTCGTCCACCACGTGGGGCATATTGGAAAAATCGGAGTTCAGCAGCACGATGTTGGCCGCCTGACAGGCCGCGTCGCTGCCGGAGGCCATGGCGATGCCGCAGTCGGCGGTCTTCAGGGCCAGCACGTCGTTGACGCCGTCGCCGGTCATGGCGACGGTGTGGCCCGCGGCTTTCAGGGCCTGCACCAGCTTCCGCTTCTGATCCGGCTTGACCCGGCCGAAGACGGTGTATTGGAGGGCCGCCGCCTGGATGGCGGCGTCGTTGGCGAGGGTCTGGGCGTCCACGAATTTGTCCGCGTCGGGGATGCCCGCCCGGCGGGCCACCTCTGCCACGGTGACGGGGTTGTCCCCGGAGATGACTTTCACCGTCACTCCCTGCTCACGGAAATAGCGGAAGGTATCCGCCGCCTCCCGCCGCAGCTTGTTGGAGAGCAGCACCAGCGCCGCTGGGCGCAGCCGCCCTGCGGGAGTCTCCCCCAGGGGGCCGTCCTGCCGGGCCAGCAGCAGCACCCGGCAGCCCTTTTCCGCCCAGGCCTCCACCGCTTCCTTATAGTCGGCATAGTTCAGCTTCAGCAGGATCTCCGGCGCGCCCAGGAGCCAGACGCCCTCCTCCCCCAGGTCCGCGCCGCCGAATTTCCTCTCCGAAGAAAAGGGCAGCACCGAGGCCGCCTTGTGCTTCGGGCTTCCGGCGAAGCTGCGGCGCATGGCGAGAAGGGTCTCGTTGTCGCCGGACATGGCGTAGACATAGTCCGCCAGGACCTGACGCACCGCCGGTTCCGGGAATGCGTCGGGATGGAGGAGCCAGAGGTCCTCCACGGTCATCTTATTCTCGGTGATGGTGCCGGTCTTGTCCACGCAGAGGACGTCCACCCTCGCCAGGGTCTCGATGGAGGCCATGTCGTGGAGCAGGGTCTTCTTTTTCACCAGACGCAGAACGCCCGCCATCAGGGCCAGGCTGGTGAGGAGATAAAGCCCCTCCGGGATCATGCCGATGACGGCGGCCACGGTGCCCGTGACGGCGGAGACCGCGTCCCGCCCAAGCCACAGGACCTCCTTGCAGTAGAGCACGGCGCCGAAGGGCACCACGATAAAGCCGATGACCTTCACCAGGCGGCTGAGGGAGCGCATCATCTCGCTCTGGCGGGGCCCCGCGTTCTTTCCCGCCTCCAGGGTCAGCCTGGCGGCGAAGGAATCCGCCCCCACCGCCGTCAGCCGGGCGCGGCCTTCGCCGCCCACCACGAAGCTGCCGGAAAGGAGGCTGTCCCCCGGATTTTTCACCACCTCGTCCGCTTCGCCGGTGATGAGGGCCTCGTTGACCCGCAGGCTGCCCAGGACCACCACGCCGTCGGCGGAGACCTGATCCCCGGCGGCCAGGGCCACGATATCGTCCCGCACCAGCTCCTCCGTGGGCAGGGTGACCGTCTGCCCGCCCCGGATCGCCCGGGCCTTGGGGGCTGTGAGGATGCGCAGCTTGTCCAGCGTGCGTTTGCTCCGCAGCTCCTGGATGATGCCGATGAGGGTGTTGACGGTGATGACCCCCAGGAACACCAGGTCGTTCCAGCTGCGGACCGACGCGACGCAGAGCCCCAGCAGCAGGAACAGCAGGTTGAAATAGGTGAACACATTGGAGAGGATGATCTTCCCCACGGTCCTGGTGCCCGCCTCCACCGCCTTGTTCCCAAGGCCCGCCTCGGCGCGGAGGCGCACTTCCTCCTCCGTCAGGCCCCTGTTGGGGTCCGCTTCCGCCGCGGGCACCGGCGTCTTTTCCGGCGCGCCCTTTTTCGCCATCCTCTCACCTCCCCGGCATTCGGGTACATTCATGATGAATTAGTATATCCAGCAGCGGAAAAAAAGTCAATCTTGACGCCGGCCTTTTGCATTCCGGCGATTGCATTCTCCGGGAAAACATGCTATAAAATGGATATCTGAAAGGGAGGTTTCGACCATGAACAAGATCATCACCATCGGCCGCGAATTCGGCAGCGGAGGCCGGGAGCTGGGCCGCCGCCTGGCCCGGGAACTGGGCTTTGACTACTATGACAAGCAGATCCTCAGCGAGATCGCCAAGCACACCTCCCTCTCGGAGGAATACGTGCAGCAGGTGGTGGAAAACCAGCCGCGGCAGCTGTTCCCCATCACCGTGGGCCGCAGCTTTATGTATGTGGACACCCAGCCCCTGCAGCAGGCCAGCGCCGTTTTCCAGGCCCAGCAGGAGATCATCCGGGAGATGGCCGAGCGCTCCAGCTGCATCATCGTGGGCCGCTGTGCGGACTATATCCTGCGGGACATGAAGCCCTTCCGCATTTTCGTCTATGCGGACATGCAGAGCCGCATCAACCGCTGCCGTTCCCGCGCCGCCGAGGGAGAGCACATGACGGACAAGGAATACAAGCAGCAGATCACCGGCATGGACAAGTCCCGCGCCCGGTATTACGATTTCTATACCGACATGAAGTGGGGCGACAAGCTGAATTACGAGCTGTGCATCAACACCACGAATCAGGATATCCCCACTCTTGTGGGCTTCCTTGCAAGGATTTTCAAGTGATCCGTTCGGCGGAGGCGGCAGCCTCCGCCGCTTTTTTCTTTTTCCTGATGACAAGTCCGAAGGACCGTGCTATACTATATGAATAGAAAGATATAACCAAAAGGAGGTCACTATCGTGTATTCGCTGAAACCCATGACCGACCGCGTGAAGACGACGCGGGAAAAATACCGCAACACCGTGCCCAGAGTGGATATCTCCCGCTACCGGCTCATCACCGAGTTCTACCAGAAGCACCCCGGAATGACCGGCCAGATCCTGCGCGCCAGCGCCATGAAGTACATCTATGAAAACATGCCCCTGCGTGTGGAGGACGAGGACCTCATCGTGGGCGCCCTGGGCACCACCTTCCGTGCCTGCTCCTACTACCCCGAATACGGCGCGGGCACCCTGGCCAGAGAGGTCAAGAGCGGCAACATCTCCAGCCGGAAATACGACCCCTACACCATCGACCCGGAGGACGGGGAGTATGTTCTGGAGACGGCGGCCTACTGGGACCAGAATTCCCTGGGCTCCAAGACCAACGCCTACAAGATGACCGGCTACCTGGAGCATGACGGCTCCAGCACCACCACCCAGAGCGCCTCCCATGCCGACGGCGGCCCCGTGGGCCACCTGTGCACGGGCTACAACAAGGCCATCCGCAAGGGCTTCGGCGCCATCAAGGCCGAGGCCGACGCCAAGATGAAGGAGATCGAGGACAAGGGCGCCTACGGCGACAGCATCGAGAAATACTATTTCTATCAGGGCATTTCCCTGGTGTGCGAGGGCATGATCACCTTCACCAAGCGCTACGCAAAGAAGGTGGAGGAGATGGCCGCCGCCGAGACCCGGCCGGCGCGCAAGGCCGAGCTGGAAAAGATGGCCGAAAACCTCAACTGGGTCACGGAAAAACCCGCCAGGAACTTCTGGGAAGCCCTGCAGGGCCTGTTCCTGTATCAGATCTGCCTGGCCCTGGAGGGCAACATGCACGGCATGAGCTGGGGCCGGCTGGACCAGTATCTGGGCGACTACTACGAGCGTGACATCGCAAACGGAACCCTCACCCCCGAATTTGCCCAGGAGCTGCTGGACATGTTCTACCTGAAGGTCGCGGAAATGAACAAGTTCTGGGGCGACAGCGGCGAATACGGCGTGCCGGGCTACACCTCCGGCCAGCTGATCACCATCGGCGGCGTGGACCCCAAGACCGGCGAGGACGCCACCAACGCCGTCACCTACATGTGCCTCCAGGCCTCCGGCCGGCTGGTGCTCCATGATCCCCCCACGGCCCTGCGCGTCCACAAGGGCATGCCGGAGGACCTGTGGGAGGCCGCCATCGAGACCAACAAGATCTGCGGCGGCGTGCCCAGCATGGAAAACGACGAGGTCATCATCCCCGCCCTTATGGACCGGGGCCTGCCTCTGGAGAGCGCCCGGAACTACTGCGCCGTGGGCTGCGTGGAGCCCGGCGGCTGCGGCGACGAATGGTGCTGCTGCGGC
>JAEEGH010022199.1_pt1 | contig 13044 bp, 10 predicted proteins | sample 9134181 | NCBI WGS metagenome assembly JAEEGH01 (sample SAMN16246544, study PRJNA631951) | gut metagenome | biome: gut microbiome; feature: rumen; material: DP-attached | host: Bos | place: Iran: Karaj | collected 2018-10 | reverse complement strand
GATCACCATCGTCAGATCCATGATGCTCAGGTCGCCACTGCCATCAACATCACCGGGGATGATGTCGACGGGCAGCAGATACCGGACGCCCGCCATGGCATCAATCTTGCCATTAGGTCCGAAGCGCTGATTGTAGAACTGGTCCTTGACAGCCGTCCGGGCAATGATTTCCTTTACCTCGCCCGTAGAGAGGTCCGGCCTGACCTGGAGCCATTGAGCGATGATTCCCGCCACTGTGGGCGCCGCCATCGATGTGCCGCTCATGATGCCCCACGGGCAGCCGTTGTCATCGCACATCACCAAGTCCTTAATCGAGTGGTTGGTCTGAAAATAAGAATAACGGCTTCCCGCTGCCACGACACAGAAGCCGGGCGCCATCACTGTGGGAAGCGCTTTTCCCGTTGGGCCAGACCCTTCGGCCTCATAACTGCTCAGACTATATACCGTCCCTTCCGTCACATTCTCGATGGTGGTTGTTCCCTGATTGAGTGAAAAATAGGACTTGCGGCCGATATAAGCGCCCGCCGAGATGACGGAATCATGCACAGCATAGGTTCCGATTGAAGACAGGTCACTGGGTTTGGTATAGAAATCGGACACCAGCACCGGGATGGTGTCCCCATTCCCTGTTATGCTGTCAACAATGGCCGAGTAGTTGTTGAGCAACCGTCCGGATTGCAAAGCACAGAACCACGTATCCACATACACACTGTCAGGCTGACGGGGATACATCGTGCGCGGAGCGTAAAAGGTCAAGCCAAATTGATAACGGCTCCTGATGGAGCCACTGGCAGCGTCCACGGTGTACTCTTTGCATTTCATGTTCAGGATGGACGTGTTGACCTCAAATTTATTAGTGGAATGCTGAGAAACCAGTGCCTTGACATAAGCAAGAGTATCACTTGAATAATCCGGAACGAAATAATCTTCAATTTCAGACAGGTCTATCGATTCATAGATTTTGATCAAATTGGATTCCCAGACGATGCGCCTCGTGTCCCGGTCCAGAATGTGGAAAGCCACCACCAGACGCTCGCTATTGCCTCTCACCCATGTGTCGGCCCAAAAATTGGAGTAACAGTAAGAGGGATCGCTACTGACATTCGTGTCGACATAACTCAATAACAGATGCATTGGCTTGTCCATTGTCACCGGTCCATGGGTGTAGAGGTATTTGCCGCCGGTGTTGCCTGCCGCAATGACAAAGATACGGCCCGGACCCGACAACTGCGCCACGGCTCTGGATATCTTGTCATTCCCGTCCCGAGCGCCATGGGGTATGCTCACACTCACATTGATGACACAAGGCTTGCCCACGCTGTCGGCATAGGAATAGATGTACTTGATGCAGTTCACCACCTCGGTCTCCAGAACACCCGAGACCAACGATGGCGCGACACACAACACGATGTCGGCCCCAGGAGCCATGCCGCCATAGCCACCGGTATGGGTGCCGGCGGCGATGCTCGCCACATGGGTTCCATGGGTCCCGATAGCGTCATACTTTAATGATTCTATCTGGCCGTCCATGAATACCGAGCCTTCCAGCACTTCATTGCCAATGACAACGGGATGCCCGTCGCCTCTTGTCGGGTCATAGACCCTGACGATGCGCGAACGGGAGGGATCGTCGGCACGCCTGAATGCGGTGTGCTGGAAGTCAAAGCCGTTGTCAATGACTCCAATGATAACGCCCGTGCCGTCATAAGCCTGCGCGAGGCCGTAATCGGGTCCATTCAACACCTGGCCTGCATGTGTCACACTCAACGTGGTATCGGTGCACAATTCCACCAGCCGGCTGATTTCCACCTCCTTCACGCCCGGCAGACGCGACACTTCGGCCAACCGTTCCACCGGCACCAGAGCCGTGACAAAGCCGTCAAACACGCAGTTGACTTTCACCCCGTGTGCTTTCAGCGTCGCCGTTACGTCCGGATTGCTGATGTCAATGAAGGCATCCACCATCTCAACTCCATCAACCATGCGCGGTGCGGCGAAACGGGGCTGATAGGCCGCCATTGCCTCGGCATTGTGATTCCTCGCCAGGCGCTCCATGTCAGCACGCTCTTCCAGGAACCATCTCACAGTTCCCGGTGTCATGTCTCTCAACTGCGCTGAAGCGACAATTGTGAGAATCGACCCTATTACAAATAACAATCGCTTCATCTATCACATACAATTCTATTCACTCATGAGTCATACCGGCTCATCTTTCACTCACATCCCGACCTCCATATTGACGAGAGCGTCGCCATACAAGAGTATGTTGATGAGGGTGGTCGCATCAACGATGGTTATCTCATTGTCGCCATCCAGGTCAGAGTTGGCGAAATTCACCTCGACGTCATCATACAACAGCCTGTTGATGAGCAGTGTCGCATCCACAATGTCCACCACGCCATTGCCATCGACGTCACCGCGCAGAATATGGGGCTGGGGAACGATAGCCTGCAAGTTAAACGTCAGGCTATTGATGTCAAACGTGAAGAGATAATCACTGCCATCACCGGTGAAATAGTAGGAGAAATCGTTGTTACGCTTCGCTGTGGCATACTGCGTTCCCGTGGTGACGGTCATCGTTGCCTCCGGGCCATAGCGGTAATTGCCGTTGAATGTCGGCCAGTCGTTGTTCCACAACTCGGGGCCACCGTCAGCAAAGACGAAGTAGATGGGATCACTGATGGTCAACGTGTCCACATATATGCTGTTGCCCAGGTTCGTCATCCTGCTCATGGGTTCGGTCAGGCTCCAGTTGCCCGTACCGCCCACGATATAGATCGAGGCGCTGTCGGCAGGCTCCTCGCCGCCGTCGAGAAACGCGGGCATCTCGAACAGGGCGTCCATCACCTGTCCGGTGGCATTGTCCCACCAGCCGCAGTTATACCAGTCGGTGGTGACGTGATTGGTATAGTTGATGCCATTTTCATTCGCCTCGGGGAACCACCAGTACAGGCCGTTGACGGCATGATGGGCATTAAGGGTCTCAACAAGTGCGGCAGTGAAAGCCTGCTGTCCCGCCTCGGTGGCAGGCCAGGTCGACTGCAGGTCATAACTTGCCCCGCTCGGATAATAGGCGTGGGGATAACCGGTCTCGACAATCTGTATCTTCTTTCCCGGATAGGTGCTCTCGAGCGTTGTGAGCAGGCCGTCGAGGACGTTCAGGTCGCCATGCCAGTAAGGGTAGTAACTCAGGCCGATGATGTCATAGTCGGCCGTGTAGCCGCTCAGCGTCTGGTAGAACGCCGTCACATTGCTCGCGCGGCCCATCTCGGTGTGAACCACAATCTTGGCCGACGGGCATATCTCGCGGCAAGCCTCGATGCCCCGCTTGAGGTAGTTGGCAAAGTTGTCCCACGAGCCGCCGCCGGGATAGTTGCCGCCGCCGGGATAGACATGTCCCGTGGGCCACAGCATGCCATAGGTCACCTCGTTGCCCACCTGGATGAAGTCGGGCGTGGCGCCGGCAGCCTTCATGGCGTTGAGCACGCGCCTGGTGTAACTGTAGACACTGTCACCCAGTGCACCGGGCACGGTCCATGAGGCGGGAGTGGAATGCTGGCCGGGGTCGGTCCAGGTGTCACTGTAGTGGATGTCGAGCAGGAGGTTGAAGCCCGCGGCCTTGATGCGCTGGCCCAATGCCATGACGTAGGGCAGGTCCTGGCACACTCCCTCGCCCTGATCCTCGGCACCAGCCAGCGACGGGTCGACGAAAAGGCGAACGCGCATGGCATTCATGCCCTGGTCTTTGAGATAGGTCAGCATATCGGTGATGCGACCGCCATGCTCATTATAGTAAATGGCGCCATGCTCCTCATATTTTGTCAGCAGGGATATATCACCGCCGACATACTTGGTGGCGGCGGGGGCTGCAACGTTAACGGCGAGCACGCAAGCAAAGAGTAATAGCAATTGTTTCATTTCTACAGGTATTATTTGATTTGGTATTAGGCGTGGAGGATTTTATAGACGAGTTCCTTGAGCAGGGCATACTGGTCCTGGCGGGAGCCGATGCCCTTGCTGCGCGTGTCACATTCACGCAGGTAGCCGATGATGTTGACGAGCGAACGGGTGTTGTACATGCGGGTGGTGTCCAGGAATTTGCGGGCACGCCATGTGCTACGGGTGCCCACCACCGCCATGATACCCTCGACAGACTTGTCGCTGGCGGTCGCCGCAAGCAGCACATTGGAGAAGAACGAGAACAGCATCGCCACACTCACCATCGACGGATTATTCTTGGGGTTGTGCTCAAAGTAATCCACGATGCGGAAGGCCTTGGCCGCGTCACGCCGTGCCAATGCCTCCTCCAACTCAAAGTTGTTGAAGTCCTTGCTGATGCCGATGTTCTGCTCGATGAGCAATGGCGTGATGTTATTGTCATCGGCAAGCATGGCCAACTTGTCGAGTTCGCTGAACAGGCGGGCGATGTCGGTGCCAATGTGGTCAGCCAGCATGCTGGTCGCCTTGTTGTCGATGTTGCAGCCCAGCGAGTTGGCATAATTGACGATGAGGGCCGTCAGGTCCCTACCCTCGCGCACCTTGTTGGAGTCAAAGATGACACCGCTCTGGGTCGCCTTGAGGGCCTCGACAAACGGCTTGCTCTTGAGCGTGGCACCCTTGTGGCAGATGACCAGGATGGTCGAGGGAAGGGGCTTCTCGGCATAAGAGGCAAAGAGATCCAGGTCGTCTTTGTGCCCCTGCTGCTTGGGGATGAGTTGCGCCTCGCGCACGACAACAACCTTATACTGTGAGAAGGCGGGATACTGGCGGCAAGCGCTGATGACCTCGCGCACGTTGGCGGTGTTGCCATAGTAGAGCGACAGGTTAAAGTCACGCTGGTCCTCGGTGAGCGCCGTGTCTATGATCTGCTGTTGCAGGCGGTCGATATAATAAGGCTCCTCGCCCTGCAGGACATAGATGTTGCGGAAGTTGCCGCTCTTGATTTCCTTGTTCAGTGAGGCAAAGGTTACCGTTTCTCGTTTTACAGCCATAATTCAGTTTTCAGTTTAATTTCAAACAACCTGAACAACTAATAACAACACCATCATTCATTTATTATTGTTGTTCATTGTTGTTTGAGTTGTTTGATAGGATTTCAGTCAATGGGCGGTGTAGAAGTCGGTGATGCGCCTGATGGCACGCGCACACACGGGGCAGAAGTCCTTGACCTCGTTGACCTTCATGCGGCACTCCTGGGCGGGCCTGTACACACCCTTGGACTGGTATCCCCCGCCCTCGAACACGCCGACACGCTGCGTGGCGGCATCAAGCAGGCGCTGCTCCTTTTCGCTGGTAATCTTGCGATAGTTAGGCACCTTCGGATCGGGCGGTGTGGGCACGGGAGTGCCCTTGGGGAGCATGTCGGCCCACTTGCTCTGGAAGTCGACCAGCGTGGTCAGGTTGGGTTCCCAGGGCTCGGTGTCGGCAGGATACATCGACTCATAGGCATCATCATAGAAGTACTCGTCGCCCAGTCCGGCAAAGGCGTGGCCGAACTCATGGACAAGGACCTGATGGAACGTGGGATGGTCACTGGTGGTGACCGTCAACTGGTTGTAGATGCCGCCGCCACCATAGGTATCACTGTTGACGAGCACGATGATGTGCTCGAAGGGGACGCCTGACAGCACGTCGTAGAGGCGGTGTATGTCCTGCGTCATCAGGTAGCGGTCGCTGTAGAAGGTGTCATAGTGGGTGCCGACGGGTGTACTGCTCCACCGGCCCAGGTGCGGCACACTGGGTCCGCTGGTGAGCGACTCGGCAGCCACGGCGACAACGTTGAAGCGGTCCTTCATCGAGGTGAACGGCTCGTGGGCGAACAGGGCATCGACCACACGCTGGCAGTCACCGTAGAACTTGCCCATCTCGGCACGGGTGTAACCCTCGGCGACGATCGCCAGGTCGATGCACCCGGTGATGTCAGGCTCTCCGTCGAGGGGGCCCTCGGTGGGCATGTAGTTGCGGCTGCCGGGCTTGTCGGCAGTCTTGCCCTCGGCAGGGAGGGTCTTGCCTTTCCAGATATAGTGGTAGGGGATGCCGCCCACACCCAATTGGCGGATGAGGATGTCTGCCGGGTCCACCCTATGCGTGAGACTGGTCACCACTTTACCATGGAAGTCGGTGAGCGTGACGGTGACTTCAACGGGCTGTTTGGGCATGGGCACATGGTAACTCGTGGCGAACGCTTTGCTGACCCGGGTCGCCTCCTCGGTAGCCAGCCACTCCTGGAAGAGCGTCGAGAAGGTGTGGACAAACAGCACCTGGCCCGTGACGGGGTCCTTGAGTTGTATCTGCCCGTTGCCTTTGAGGGGGACATCCGCCAGGCAACTGCGGCGCCCGGCCCACTGCGGGGTGACGCTCATCTGCTCGAGATAGATCTGCTGGGCATCGTGGTTGCCCGCAAACACATAGTCGAGGCGCAGCGTGCGGCCGTCGAAGCAGTCGTCAAACTGCTGCGCCACAGCAGTGGCAGCAACCACCGCCAAAGCAAACAAAAGAATAAACTTTTTCATTTCAATCCATAATTTCTTGCAAAGGTAATAAAATTTGTTGATACAGAGCCGCGCAGACATCCATGCCCCCGGCATGGATTTTTTTTTTTTTTTTTTTTTTTTTGAACGCCGAAGGCGTTATAAGTTACTGTCGCCTATAAAAACAAAGGCCACGTCTCCCGACGCGACCAGAGTTCTCTCTATTATCTGAACTCATTATATAACATAGAAGGAAAACCGTTTTATAGTATGAACAAAACCATATAATCTTAATTGAATACCATAAATGATTAACACAAACGATTATATTTTATCGGAACTTCAAGTGATGTCATTTTTTTGATGTCTTCATGGCTGTAAGGTTTGCTGGCTTTTAAGGTTATATCTCTCACGATATATAGCATTTCGGCTCTGTTCACGACATATTGAAACACAGCCGGGTCATCGCTATAAAATCGATTATTGGCGTGAATCGTCAATTTCGCAACCGCTTGCGAGGCTTTCTCGCTATGGTCGAAATAAAGCGAATTGCGGGCATTGATGATTAATTCATAAAACATCAGCGAGAAATTATCTCGGTTGATTTCAAGCAGATATTTCTTCTTGCCGAAATAATAAAGGTTATTGTAAACCCTAAAAGCCTCATTGAGAATGAACTCGCCTTGCTGCCTGTCGATGTGACTGGCGGCAATGTCGTTATTCTCGATGGCTAGCAGGGCATTTTGATAACTCTTTACAATCTTAATGCTCTTGCCCGCCAGGATATTGAGCGGCAGATTGCCGCTCCACTGGCAAGCCAACTCTGGGCATTGCGGCTTATTGTCCCTACCGATGTTCAATTTCCAGACACTGATTACCGATGGTTTCTCGCAATCGGTTTCACTGCCTATCGTTAGCATGGCTAGATACTCATATTTGCTATTCTGGTTATTTAACCATGCCTCTGATGGGTCTATCCAGTAATAAACATCCTCGCTGATTTTGATTGGTTGCTGAATGTTTTCTACTATCTGCTCTTGCTCTTGCTGTGAAAAAACATAGTTGACACTGCTCACAAAAGCCTCAATGTCATCGCTGGGAAATTCGGCTTTCAATAGATTATGCTCGCTGTATTCCTTGCGCTTCTCGTGATACCAGTTTATCTGCTCTAGACTGCAGCCGTTGTCCCAAAGGGCTTTTTCATAGTCATCACATTTGTCGAAATCAAAATTTTCATCGAGGGGCAATGTATATAGCGCAATTTCTTGCCACCCCACGAACACTGGCTTGAAAGCACTATTGCCGCGTTTGGCTCGCATCCATTCTTTATAGAAAAACGAGTTCATTCCGTTGGCAGTGCTTTCAAGAACGATTACAGTGCCGGGGCTCAAAGTGATAGTACCCGTGATAGAACGGATAAGATCAGTCGGGTCAATGTTTCGGCTTGATTTCCAAAATGACACCTCGCTCAAGTGAGCCAAAGAAAGGTTTTGACCACGTGCAGCGTCAGGTGAAAAACTGCTTGAGAGAGCTATAGAACAATCCCTAGTTGTCAATTCTTGGATATCACTCGACTCCTTGGCATTGACCAGTGACAACATTTCAGCACCATCTAAAAACTCTTGAGGATAATTGTTGATTATCGTTCTGAACATCTGTTTGATGGCATAACTGGAGTTACGCTTATGACCGACAATTACCGAGTTTTTACCTTTGAAAAGGACAAGTTGATGCCAGGCTATATAGACTTGAACAAGAGTTGAGCCGCCCCATTGACGGGCTTTAAGCAAAATGATTCTCACGGGCTTATTGGCTAGTCGCTGTTCTTCCATTGCTGCAAGCAATTTGCGTTGCGGCTGGTTAAGGATAAACGGCACCAGTTGCCCGGTCTTTTTATCGGTAATTTTGATACAGCGGTAACACCAGTATTCAAAATCGTGCCTGATTCTCAATTTCTCCTGTTCAAGGGGTTCCAGACTTTTGTAGTTAGCCATTTCTCCAAGCATGCTTTCGGGAATATACACCCCGTCAACAAGGGTGCGAGCACCCACGGCCCCACGTCCAGACACGGGGTCGTAATCTGCTGTAAGGGCAGCCATTCGTCGATTATTTTCTTGGATTAATTTGGCGTTCATGCTGCAAAGATAATATCGTAATGGTAAAAAACCAAAGAAATGAAAAAGAAAATTGGTATTTAATCAATATTCGATTGTATAACTACCACATTAACAATCTTTAGCGTTTTTTTTTTTTTTGTTCACTATTTTGGGGCGAAATTTGTCGGCGTTATCACTTTTGAACACTATGAACGAGTTATTAGACAAAATCAAAAATGAAATCGAGAGCCCTGTTGACGAGGTCAACAACGAGTATCTTGAAAGAAAAGACGACTTCGTGATTAAAGACGATGTCGATTATCCTGACCCTGACTATCTCATCGAGATAAAGGGTGTGCCCACGTTGCCCAAGGGCAACATTGTGGCATTGAGCGCCAAGTGGAAAAACGGCAAGACCTTTTTCTGCGATATCCTATCGGCTGTTTTTCTGGGGACAAACAATTTCCCCGGTATGCAAAGCCGCAAATCCGAGGGCAAAGTACAAATCTTTGACACCGAGCAAGCAATGAGCGACACGGCAAGAATCCGCAACATCATTAAGGAATTGACAAGCGAGAAAAGAAACGATGACTTTGAGGTTTTCTGCATGCGCAATGCTTTAATCGATAAGTTGAATGATGACGACAAAGAGGTCAGCCGCTATGATTTCATCAGTAAAGCCATTGAGCATGACCATCCCGACCTTGTCATCATTGACGGAATAGCCGACCTTATCTACAATTACAATGATGTGATTGAATCTCAACTGGTTGTCAACAACCTGGCCTCATTAGCCAACAGGATGGATTGTTGCATTGTCGTTGTCATGCACCAGAACAAGTCCAAAACCGACAAGACAATGAAAGGGCATTTAGGAACAATGCTTTTCCAGAAATGCAGTGATGTTTTCAATGTCGAAAAGGTTTCTAACGTTTTCGTTGTCACTCATGCCGTCAGCCGTCATCGCAGTTGTGACGATGTGGTTTTCAAAATTAACCTCAACGGAATACCCGTCGATGCCTCTAGCGACATCCAGATGATAAAGGAAAACGAGGAGAGAAACGAAGCCGAACATTACAAGAGTATCGTCGAGCGGATTTTAATGCCTGGCGACGACTTGAAACGTTCAGTTATCGTTGACAGGATTTGCAGTGTCATGGGTGTCAGCACTTCCTATGGCTATCGCAAATTCAAGGAACTTACATCCCGGGGACTGATTGAATCCGAAAACGGAATTTTATATCACGTTTCGTCATCAAAACATGATGACACATAATAAATATATATAAGTAGAAAAAAAATAAAAAATAGAAAGTTCAAGAGATTATTTTTCTTGTATTTTTTGAACTGGAACACGTGAATTATCAACTATATAAAATCGAAAATTATGGACTTGCTAGATCAATTCATCAATCTGTTACAGGATTTCAACGACCGACTTTCAAAAATCGGTGTCACAATCTGTGATGACGGGGTACTCATCAATGTCAACGATGCCATTCAAGAACCTGCTCCTGTCTTGAAAAAGGATAATGCACCCTTCAAACCCTCGCCTTCCAAACAAGCCGCCAAGACCACCCGATGGTGGTCAAGATATCACTTTGAGAAAAACCTGATGACTCTTGCTGTCAATCGACTTGAGGAAAAGAATCCCTCACGATGGCACGTCACTACTGAACTGGCTGCTTGCATTGCCCGCACGCTGGATGTTGAACACCAGACGGCAAAACGTCACATCACCCGTGCCATCAAAATGGGAATTCTGGTCAAACGTCGCAGGGGAAACATCTTTGAAGTAGCCCTTGAATCTCCCGAGGCCATCGAGGAATCACAATTTGGCAGTGACGCAGAACTGAATATCGATTTTGAGAAAGATGAGGCCGAAGAAAGCGACATCCTCCCTTGAGCGTTGGGTCTATCCCGTCGATATCTACCGATTAGCCAATGACCTGAAAAGACTTGAGATAGATATTGCCAGCACGAGGATTGAATGGGTTGCAGTAGCAAGCGAGATTGCAAACGTTTATGGCGAGAATGGGCGTGAGGCTTTCATGACGATTGCTAGCGTTTGGCCCATGTTTGACAGGCATGACAGCGAACTCTGCTATAATGCAGCCTTGAGAAAAGCCGACCACAAAAATCAGTCGCTAGGCTATATCTCCCATGCTTGCAGGTTAAACGGAATAGACGTGACCCGTCAACCTTATCGATGTGGGACTCCTTACAGAATCAAGATTGTTAGAAACTCAAGAAACAAGCAAAAAACAATGAACGTTGACAAGAGATTGTTTGACAGAACGCAGCCCCAGGGAAGAACGATTCAAGGTAGAAATCAGTTGACCGACATGCTGCTCCGAATCTTTCCACAAAGCAAGGTTCTGGAAAGCATTGAAATGTATCTCATCGGCTTTGATTCATTCGTCAGTGGGACGATGGGCGACAGCATAACCTTTTGGCAAATTGACAAGGACTATAATCTCATCAATGCCAAGAGAATCAATTACAAGTTTGATGGTCATCGTGACAAGAAGACTCCACCTTGCCTGCTCTATAAGGAAAACGGGCAATGCCTTTTCGGGCTGCACCTTTACAATGAGCAATTCAACAAAATCATCGGGCTTGTAGAGAGCGAAAAATCTGCACTGATCTGCTCAATTTACTACCCGGATTTGTGTTGGATGGCGACGGGGAGCATGGACAATTTCAATGCCGTCATGCTCAAACCTATCAAGGATAGAAATATCATTGCTTTTCCCGACGTTGACATCAACATTGACAAGAAAACCCGCACAAGTATCTCCTTTTCCAGATGGAAAAAGATGGCTGATAACTTGAACAGAAGCGGTTGGAAAATCCAGGTCGATGACAAATTGGAGAAAAGCGTTAACACTGCTCAACGGCTTGCCAAAATTGACATTGCCGACATAATATTAACTGAAATAACGGATAAAATCAAACAACAATGAAACTAAAAGATTTAATCAACAAAGCCGCTGGATTCTTTAGCGAAGACCTTACTGGCGAAGCAACAATGTGTAGAATGTTAGCAGAGTTGCATGAAATGCAAGCCGATGTGGCAGGCAGTCAAAACTTTGCTTTCAGTATCGAGGTAAGACTCGGAGAAAGAATTACCGCAGTTTTCTATGTCATGAGTGACGAGGGAGAAAGCAAATTCCTCAAGATTGTCGATTCGATAATGCTAGCCACCGACGAGGACCAGGAAACCCGTTGTATCAAGTTTGCCAAGTTCCGTGCAATCTTTGACCATTTCACACGTGTTGAACAATTAAACGAGAGAATGAAGAATCATGGAATTGCAGACTAATTTGGAGCAATCACGCTTCTTTGACTTTGAGAAGAACAAAGTCCAGCCCATCACGATTGAGCAACTGGAACGCACTTTCAAGGAAAATGACGTTTACGGCAATCCCTTGAGGGGAATCCATCACTTTGAGTTTATCAACAGGGTAATTGACATTGCCAAGGAATTTGATTACACGCTTGAGTTGTATGATATGTTTGCAGCCCAGAATCGTGACAAATACACGCCCGGCGTGGTCATTCTTCCCCAGATTGAGGAGAAATTCGGGCCCAGAGCCATTGAGGCTCACATCTTGCGCAGGGTTTATGCCAACATCAGAATCAAGGATTTTGATACCGATGAACTGACAACAAACATGGCAATTGCATTTCATCAAAGGGGTATTCAGGTAGGCTTTGGCAATAACGTTATCATCTGTCACAATCAGTGCATGCTCATGCCGACAAATTACGTGGCTACCTATGGCAACGGGCGCGATAAGTCAGTGAGCATTGAAGATGTGTTTGAAGTTATCAAGTCATGGCTATTTGATGCAAGGGGAATCATAGTAGCCGAGCGAGAAAAAATCGACACGATGAAATCCATTGAGTGCTCGATGGAACAAGTCTTTCAATTGATTGGCATGATGACCGCCATGCGGGTCAGTGCTGACACTAACATCAAGTCAATCAAGAGCAATGATGAGTACCCGTTATCACAGGCTCAAATCTCACGATTCACTGAACAACTGCTTGTGATTCACAATAAACAATCCCACTTGAATGTGTGGGATATCTATAATGCAGCAACAAACCTTTACAAGCCCCAAATGGTAGAGATTCCTAGCATAATGCCTCAAAACAGAAGGCTCGTTAATTTGCTGAACGATTTTTTTGAAATCTAGCCATAATAACTTGTTTACAGAGCGAATTCTTAATAATAGAATCCACAATGTCGTCGCCCGTTGTGAAACGCGCGGCGATTTTCTTTACAGGCGATAGTAACATCGACCCCGACGGGGTCGCAAAAAAAAAAAAAAAAAAAAAAAAAAAAAAAAAAAAAAAAAAAAAGAGTTGTGAGAAAAAAAAAATGAAAAAAATGTGTTGTGAAAAAAGCCCACCCAAAACAAAAAAAAAGTTTTGGAATTAACGAAAAAAAAAAAAAAAAGGAGGGAAGA
>JAEEGH010022190.1_pt1 | contig 13048 bp, 12 predicted proteins | sample 9134181 | NCBI WGS metagenome assembly JAEEGH01 (sample SAMN16246544, study PRJNA631951) | gut metagenome | biome: gut microbiome; feature: rumen; material: DP-attached | host: Bos | place: Iran: Karaj | collected 2018-10 | reverse complement strand
AGAAAAAAGCTCAGGAAGAACGCATAAATAAGGCAAAAGACAGTAAGGCTGAGAAGACAAAAGACAAAGATGATACGGACATTTATGAGGATGAAGAGTTTGAAATCATAGAGGCAAATTCCCTGGATGATCTTCTTTCCAAGGTACAGACATATTCTTATAACAATGCAGCTTCAAGAGTAATGACAGATACCGAAAGAGCAGTTGGTACAAGGGTGGACTTCAAGGGATAACGTTTACTGAGTGGAGGGACGATAATGAATATATCGTTTAATACACAAAGTCCATATTCGTCTTTTTATCAAAAAGGCACTCTTATGGGGCAGAACTCGCAGCAAAAGACTGCTGGGAGTAACTCTCCTTTTGCGCCTGGAAAAGATGCATCAGCAAATCCTCTTTCTAAATTTGCGAACAAGGTAACAGAAGATAAGGCTTCCATCTCACAACAGATGCGACAGATGATCAGAGATTTGAAGCAGGAACAGTATGCTTCGAAGACATCAAAGGATAAGGTTAATGGTTTTTCTGAGTTGTCAGGATCTCCTGATGCTGCAGAAGAGGAAGAGATAGATACTTCCGAAAAATATAATTACAAGACAGTAGCTTCCAAAATCCAGAGGGCAAAGACTTCCATAAGCGCAGGACAGGCCGTCCTTGCAGCAAAAAGGGAGACCTTAAAGATAAAAAGAAAGATATCTTCAGGAAACGGTGATCCGGAAGAATTACAGCTTGCGCTTACCCATGCAAAACGCATGGAAATGGTTGCCCGGAAAAAGCAGCATCACCTTGAGCTGGAAGAAATGGTAGAGCGCACCCAGAGCAGGGATGAAAAACTTGAAAATCAGCGAGACGTAGGACAACAGATGACAAGCGTCCTTGCTTCTGCCGAAGAAGAAAAAATCACTGAGAAGGAAGATGCCATATTTGATGCCCGTGAAGAGATGCTTGATGCAGCACTCCAGCAGATGCAGGAAGGAGAAGCCTCTTTTTCTGAAGAAGAGTTAAAAGAGCTGAATGAGATGATCTCCGAATTCGGAGAGGAAGAACTAAAAGAGCTTGAAGAAGCCATGGAACTAATGGAGACCATGGAAGTGGTCGATCCGCATATGAGTAAAGCGGATTTAGAAGACCTTAAACGTAAACACCGCGCATCTGAAGACAAGGCTATCATGAAAGCAAACATGGAATATCTTAAGGATATGATAAAACATGAGCTTGCAAAGAATGCTTCAATGCCCAGCATGGGAGGTGGCGGGATTTCCTCTGCAACATCTGTTTCATTGCCACAAAGCATCGGGATTTCTGTTTCTGCACCACAGATGACAAGTGCTCCGTCGATAGATATACAGGCGTAGATAACGTTCATGCATTATTACCGTCTATTCATGACGTTTCTATAAACAAATATATTACTTATTCCGATAATAATATCAGCAAAGGATTTGCCGGATATCAATGGATTGAAAGATTCATAGATATTCGGCATTTGTTATTGTCGGGGATTTTGGGCCTGTGTTCATCATGAAAATAAACTTGAAGGAAGGTGATAATTCTTGATTACATTCCCATTTGTTGGCGGTGAGCGTGGGATTGAACCAGAAAAAATTATCTATGTCCAAACAGATCGAAGACTTAATGTATTTCATGTCAGTGAGGGCGAAAAGGAGGTGCAATACAGGCTTTATAAAAAACTTGATGAGATTGAAGGTACGCTTTTGCCGTATGGATTTGTGAGATGTCACAGGAGTTATCTGATTAATCTGAGATATGTGGCTAAGGTATCGAATTATCTGCTGACTCTAAAGACCGGAGAAACATTTACTATTCCTCGTGCCAGATATAAATGGGTAAAAGAGCAATATGTTTCATGGAAAAATGTTGATGACACCCACTCGGTCCTTTCAGGAGAGTGGAGCGGCTTTGAATGACAGATGAGTCGCAGAAAGGAACACTTATGTCAAATACCATTACAAACGGAAATTATTATTACACCCAGAGTGCGTATGTACAGAGTGCCCATTATTATTCAAACCAGACTATTGGTAGCGGAGATTTTCAGAGTGCGGTTCTTGATAAGGATGAGGAAATGCCGGAGATTTCTGACGCAGTAGCTAAGGAAGATACACCTGCGAAGAAGGGCTATACCCGCGTTATCACTGCAAATATCTGGAACTCCGGATTTGGTGCAACGCAGCTTGCAGATGGAAAAACGGCTTATTCCTATCAGGGAGTAATGCAGCAGTTCCAGATCAGAATAGATGTAGATGGGGATACCAGAAAGTATACCGCCACAGGTACCGATGAAAACGGAAATGAGTTTTCAAAGGAGATAGACCCTTATAACGTAGATCCAACTGACTCTGATTTTACAGAGTTTGCAGCGCTTTGCTCATACATCAGGGATACAGAAGGGCTGGCAGATGAGGCTATGGGAGCTGTGGATAGTGTTGCGCCTGATGATATTTTTGAGAAAAAGAACTATATGTCGGAGCTTGATGGCTCAATCAAAAACTATCAGCTCATGGGGGTAAGTACACTTGGGGCAGAACAACTTCTGTCGCATATAAACAGGCTTATGGAAGTTATGATGACATCGGGTATTGGAACCGGTATTTCACCGGAACCGGCTGCTACAGCAACCAGTTTTTATGGTGCCAAAGTCTTTGGCGATACAGGCGGTTTTGGTACATTTGGGAGCGTTGGATTCCGGTTTCAGTCCATCACCTTTGAAGGGACAAGAGAAATTGGTGGCGCTGAAAAAACAGAGAATAACCCCGAGGAGAGCGAAGAGTATCTGGGCGACCTGACTGATGAAGAATGGGAGAAGCTTCTTGGAGATACAGATAAAAACGTAGAGGAGTCAAAAGAGGCTGCTGAAGAAGCAGCGGAAGCTAAGACAGAAGAAATATAAGAAATCCATTCATTACAAAAAAGTGTCCACTCATGACATGAATGGTTACAGGGTTTTATAATGACAATATAATTATTTTAGAAGCGCATTGTTTCAGTGGAGCGAAGCCATTGGGGCAGTGCGCTTTGAAATGACAGGTTATTCCAGAGGTGGATAGTTATGAAAAAATACTGTTTTGCCATATGTGACGATGAATATGAAGTAAGAAACCTGATACAGTCATGGCTGGCTGGCAGCCCGTATAATGCAGATGTAAAAGAGTATTCATCGGGAGAAGAGCTCTTAAGAGACATGGATCAGGGAGCACAGATAGATGTACTTTTTCTCGATATTGCCATGGGGAATGCTGATGGAATAGAGACAGCAAAAGAGCTGGCACACAGAATAGAGCAGTCAGGTAAAAGTATGCGTGCTTCAAGACCGCTCATCATATTTGTCACCGGGATTCCTGACAGGATGGGAGATGCCTTTGGAGTCAGTGCCTATGGATATCTTCTCAAGCCAGTATCAAAAGAAATGCTGGAAAGCGAGCTCCACAGGGCAGTGACAGAGCTGGACCGACTGGATGCCCAGATGGTATGCGAGACTGTCTATGAAGAAAAAGGGGCTGAGTGCATTACGATACAGACAGGGAGAATAACTGCGAACACTGAAATCAGAGATATCCTTTACATAGAAAGCAACGGACGTAAGGCTGTGGTACATCTTAAGGATAACTCATATGAAGTATATAAAAAGATGGAAGAGTTCGAAAAAGAGCTTGGAAAGACTTTTTTCCGGATTCACAGGGGATTTCTTGTAAATATGCTCCATGTAAAAAGCTATTCAAGAACTGAAGTCCATATGGACAATGGGGATTCACTTTTTATTTCCAAGTATAAATATCCTGATTTTACCAGGGCATACATGGATTTCATATCATAAATTTGCTGGGAGTATATAAATAATGTCAGAAGAAATATTTTTGCTTTTTCAGGATGGCTATGGTTATGCAATGATCGTAGTCAGAGGTATTTTCTTTGGACTGATGATACAGACTTTTTTCAGTAGGGCAGTATTGGATAAAAAGAAAACTATCATTCTTTCCGCAGTAGTGACTGTGGAAGGCCTGATCCTTTTTGCCCTTCCTATATCTACAAGAGGTATATGGACGTACATAAGTCTTATAACAGTTCTTGCTGTCTTCTTTTTCTATAACAGACAGTACATGCCCCACATTGCATTCGTGCTGCTGCTCTGGACAAATGTGTTTTACGTTTGGTACCTGATGAATACAGTGACCAATGATATCTTTGGGGATCTGATCATAGAGACGCTGGATTATTCATCGGAAAATGCCATGGAGCAGATGTATTGCAGGATGGCGTGGCTGTTTGTTATATCTATCCTATTTCTGGTTGTTTTTTCCATTGCTGCGCACTTTATTATAAAAGCCATATGCAAAAAGAAATATGACATGTCAATTACGGAAGCGCTGTACCTGTCGGTATACTCAGTGATTTCGTATTTTATTGTATACATGATAGCTGAGGTCATGATCGTTCCTCTGGAAAAAGAGGTTTTCATGCTGTTCGAAGAAAAAAAGGATATCAAATGGATGCTTCCGGTCCTTGCAATCCTCATCTTTATTGGAGAGATATCAGCTATTGCAACATGGCAGAGATACAGGAGATTAAAGGAAGAAGATCTTTTGTTACAGGAGCAGCTCAGGGAGCAGGAGTTTATAAGAAAGAAGATAGAATATACCGAAAAATACCATGATCAGATCAGGACTCTTCGTCATGATATGGCAGGCAAGCTGATGATCTTAAAGAGCTTTCTTGAGTCAGAAAGATACAAGGATGCCACACAGTTTCTGGGAGAAATGGATATTGAACTGAGTAGTGGCGGAGCAAGGTTCTCTACCGGTAATCCGGTTACTGATGCTGTCATAAACGAGGCTGCAGCCATATGCGAAAAACAGAAATGCAGATTTGATTGTGATTTTTCTTTTGCTGAAAATAAGGGGATTGCGGCTATTGATATGGCTATTGTTCTTAATAACCTTTTGGATAATTCTATAGAAGCTGTCGCAACCATTGCACCGGATGAGCGATATATCAAGCTGAGTGGGACGTCGAAAGATAATTTTTACCTGGTCAAAGTCGAAAATGCATATGACGGGAATGTTATTCGTGGCGCTGACAATAACATTATTAGCAGAAAGAAGGCTGACTCTGATTTGGAATCACATGGAATTGGCCTTAAGAGTGTTATGAACATAGCTGAAAAGTATCTTGGAGCAGTAGATATAAGGACGGAAAATCTGGTGTTTGAAGTGAAAGTAATGCTTCAAAACATAACTGTTGATAGCAAATAAGACCATTCATTACATTAGAATGTCCGTTCATTCCAAAGCTATTTAAACACCTTCTCTTATAGACGATACTTGAGATAGAACAAAGTGTTAGTCCAAAAGAGGAGGTGTTTTTATGAACTTTGGGCAGAATTATTTCGATGTCCTGACAAGCAGGTTTGGCGGAGCCTCCAGTATCTGGAACAGACAGGGAACGTCTAATGTGGGTAACAGAAACAGGACCACAGGAACTCGTGGAACATCACGAACAACGGGGCTTGGAAATAATAACAGTTATTTCGGCCTCAGTGCTAATACCATCAAGGCAATGAATAATGCCTACAATTCCACCTACAACAAAGGTTATATGTCAGATCAGTCAGTTGCTGATGGAGCTGTTAAGGTGGAGAACGCCGGACGTAAGCTCTCATATGGTGAACTGTATGAAGAAAAGAACACTGACCAGCTTCTGAAGACGGTAAAGAATTTTGTGGAAGGCTATAACGAGGTAAACAATAATGCCAGAAACACCACAAGCACAACCGTAAGAAACCGTGCCGGATGGATGAGAGAGGATGCTCTTAACAATGTATCCGATCTAAGAAAAATCGGTATCGGATTCAACAGCAAGACAGGAGAACTGTCTGTTGATGAGGAGGTTCTTAAAGGTGCAGATAAAGCTACAGTCAGGAAAACACTGGGAGAAAGCGGCTCTTTTGGTCAGAAGATGCGTAGCAATGCCTCTCTGACATCACAGGCAGCTGTTACAGCTACAAGATATAATATTGCCACGAGCGGAATATACGGTTCAAATGGCAGATATGGTACAAACAGTCTGCTTGGAGGTTATGGCGGTTATTCTTCACTGCTTTCATCCATGTTTTCAAGCTGGTTCTGATCATTTTGGCAGACATGCGCAAACGAGGTAATTTCATATGAAGATAGCAAATAGTGATGTGTATTCAAGTGCAAACTACAGCTATCAAAAGGATTTGGCAGCAACCGGCGCAGGGACTAGCGGATTTTTTGCAGGCATTGTAGAAAAACATATAGAAAAAGAAAAGTCGGATTACGCAGCATCCGGCAAAGTACAGACAGAAGATGGCAGGGAGATAAAAGTCGATGTTGATGTGAGCATGGCAAGGAAAAAAGAGCGTGACACATTTATAGCCATGTCTTCTCCTCTGGACAACCTGTTTGATCCCCTTATCATCAATACAAATACACAGACTTCCGGACTCAGTGACAAGAAATTCAAATTTGATCTGGATGCGGATGGTAAACAGGATGAGATCTCCATGACTAAGGCAGGAAGTGGATTTCTTGCCCTGGATAAAAATGGAGATGGAAAGATAAATGATGGCAATGAGCTCTTTGGCGTAAAGAGCGGAGATGGCTTTGCTGACCTTGCCGAATATGACAGTGATGGAAATGGCTGGATCGATGAGAATGACGAGGTTTTCGACAAACTTAAGGTCTGGACCAGGACAGAGGACGGAAAAGACGAGCTTAAGAGCCTGAAGGATTCCGGAGTGGGTGCAATTTTTCTGGGAGCAGAAGATACAGAGTTTACCCTTGAAGGTGAGGATGGAGTTCTGGATGGAAAAGTGCGCAAGACTGGCATTTTCCTGAAGGAAGACGGCAGTGCAGGTACTATACAGCATGTCGACCTTGCAATTAAGGGCCGTGAATCGGAACTCATGAGTGCAGCTGAAAAGCTGGATGAAGTTCTGGAAAAGATGCGTAGCGAAAACAGCCAGAGAAGGCGAAGCAATAATAACAACAACACAGCAAGACGTAGAGCCAGAGCTGCAAGACAGAAAAAGCAGCTCGAGGATTACCAGAAAAGGCAGGATCTGAACAAAGAGCTCACGGAAAAGGCTATTGAGCATCGTAAAGAACTGTATGGGACATAAAAGTTATAATCATCAACACTATGTGATAATTACAAATAATATGAGTGTTAAAATTGGTTTATGTAGGCTGGGCAGCTAAGCCCAGCCTATTATCGTGTTATTCAACAAGTTGCCCATAGAACAGCAATTCAGGTTCTTCCGCCTCTGTATGGCGGAAAGCGGGAGCTAATCATCAAGTTCTATATGCAGGGAATGGGAGGTCATGCCGACACTTTGGGATACTGCCTTATGCATTTGACTCTCAACAGCGATGATACCTGGAACCTGGAGAGATCTGAGTTCGTATTGGACAAGTAAGAAAAGCTAGAGTTTTATTTGGTGGTATGCAATCAAGTGGATTGTAGACCGCTTTTTCTTTGTATAGATTATTTGATGATTTTTAACATGCTGATATAATTAGAAATCGGGGATACTTTATCTTGGAGGGAAGGTATGAGAAGAAGAAACGTTATTGAGGGATTTCATTCTGGCATGTGCGTTTTGTCTGCATGTGCTTTTTTCTCAAATACAACTAAAGGAATGGAAGAATGTTAATGACAATATGGTCTATAGTCAGACTTATATTTTTTGTGTTCATGGTACCCATGTGCATTGGACAACTGTTCAAATTTATTTTGAAAAAAGACCTTAGAACTCTGGGTATTACTTTTTTACTTGGTTTTTTTATCTATTCAGGGATTGTTCAGATAATATCCATCTTATGTATTATGACCATTGCAAACAAGCCATATACCTTTGAGGCTTGTTTCAAGTGGTGTCTTTTTGCGGTACTGTTATTTGTTGTGGCAGGGATTTTCAGATTTGACAAGAATATACTGAAAAAGCCAGATATAAAGAGCCTTAGCATGGATACCAAGATCTTTTATGGAATATTTTTCGCACTTGTAGTTTTCCAAATGGTAATGGCAGTTGCAACCAGAATATTTGACGGAGACAATTCGTATTATGTCACTCAATCTGTAATCGCACAAAAAATGGGAGCAATGTATACTATAGATCCCAATAAAGGCGGAAGCATTATGCTTGATGGCAGGCATGCGCTTGCGGCCATTCCGATGTGGATAGCGTTTATTGCAAAAGCTGCGGGTGTACATTCGACAATCGTTGCATATACAGTTTGGCCGCTTCTGGTTATTCCGCTGGTATATTTTATCTACCACGAGATAGCTAAAGTACTTTTTGCAGATAATACCGCGATGAGACCGATTTTTATGATCATGGTCAATATGCTTATGATCTTTGGAAATATATCGATCTATACTCCCGCAACATTCTTTTTGATGAGAACCTGGCAGGGAAAGTCCATGCTTACAAGTATCGCCTTTCCAACTATCATGTTGATATTTTTATGGATGTTTAAGGGAACAGCCGGAGAAGAGAAGAGACTTTTGCAGAGAGCTTCTTTCTGGGTGTTGCTTACTCTGGTGAATATGTTTTCAGGAATGTGTTCAGAAATGGGAGTAGTGTTCGGAGCGGGACTGGTTTTACTACTTACACTTGTACTCTTGTATTCCTCAAAGCGAGTGACAGTTCTTTTAGGAGCATTTTGCAGTATTATTCCAAATCTTGTTTATGTTATGCTTTATAAGTTTATGTGAGGATGATATATGTACGGAATTTTTAGGGAATGCTGGGTCGACCTTAAGAGATATGGTGGACTTGGAAACGGAAGTATCTGGATAATAGTTTGGCTTCTTCTATTGATATCATCGATTTATCTTATAGTAAAAGAATCTGATGTAAGAAAGAAAATTATATTTGGAGTAATGCCGCTTGTTGTAGTTGCAGGATTTCTTTTTCCGATAACAAAGAAGCTGTTCGTGAAAGTGGCAGGAATTGACAGTGCCAATACGTATTACAGAGTTTTATGGATCATCCCAATGTATGTTACAATTGCATACGCGTTTACCAAGCTTATTGCAAGTTTAAATAGTACGGTTAAAAAGCGTACTGTAGTTGGTGTCGCAGCTGTGGTTATTATAATCACAGGTTCATGTGTATATGCAAATGAACATGTATACATGGCGGAAAACATATATCATCTACCGCAAAATGTGATAGACATATGTGACAAGATAAAGCCCACAGAGGACGAAGGAATAGTAAGGGCTGTTTTTCCTCCGGAACTGGTCTACTTTGTAAGACAATATGATCCTAATATACTGATGCCTTACGGAAGGGATTATGTTGATCATGATTATTACACCGGAGTTTTCAAAGTGATGAAGGAAGAAGAAATTGAAACCCAAGAGCTTTTGTATTATACAAGAGTGGATCTGGACAGATATATAATCCTTCCTGCGGACAAAAAACTGGATGAAGACATAACAAGTTTTGATGTGAAACTCGCCTGCACTATAGACGGATATAATATCTATGAAGATATACTGATAAGTGAAAACAGGGAAAAAGAAAGAGAAGAATACGTTAATGAAAGAATGAGAGTGTTAGGAGACATTAAGATGAAAATAACCAGTATAGATTCATATGAGGAAGAATATCGCGAAGTATACACAAGGGATGGCGTAAGCCAGGGACGTATTGTACCAAAGCATGCGCCTATTAATGAGGGCGATTACTTCAAGCAGATTCTTGTGATACTCAAAACTAAGGACAGTCCAGCACCAGGGGAAGGTGTTGGAAAATATATAATGCAGCAGCGCTCACTAAAGGCCAAGTACTATGCTGGAATGTGGGACGCTACCGGTGGATCTGTGAAGGCTGGGGAAACACCTGAGGAAGCTGCAGTAAGGGAAGTAAAGGAAGAACTGGGACTTGATATCACAGTTAATGACCTCGTTCCAGCCTGGAATTTTATAGCAGAGTGGAATAGTGGAACAGGACTTCTTTTCTCTGTGTTTGGTTGTAGGGCTGAAGTACCAACAGAAGGTTTTAATTTCGACAAGCGTGAAGTTAATGATGTTAAGATTGCGTCTTTTGATGAGTTCTACAAGTGTATGATGGATCACAATGATGCAGCATTCGGAGAAGAGCTTAAGAAACTTGAAGCGAAACTATAAATGGTGGGAACGTTGCTAAGGAACTAGCAGAAATAATATAAACAATAGATTTCAGAGGGCACTGCGAAAAAGTAGTGCTTTCTTTTATATTGACATATATCGAGTGCCGATATAGTATATAGATAAGCAATATATAGACAATCGATATAAGGAGGACATGATGGCTGTTGATAAATCTCTTTTAACAGGAAGTATGACAATGCTGATTCTCAAGCTTTTGTCAGAAAAAGACATGTATGGATATGAAATGATCGATACCCTCAGGAAGAAGTCTCAGAATGTGTTTGAGCTTAAGGCTGGAACTCTTTATCCGCTTCTTCATGGATTGGAAGAGAAGGGAATGCTTAAGGTATACGAACAGGAGTTTCTTGGAAAGACCAGGAAGTATTACAGCATTACCAAAGAGGGAAGAAAGCTTCTCAAAAGTAAGACAGAAGAATGGAATGTATATTCAGGTGCAATAGCAAATGTATTGGCGATGGGGGTATGACAATGGAGGAGTACATCAAAGCGCTACTTGAACAGGTGCGATTTAAGAAAGCTCATAAGGGGATTGAAGATGAGCTTAGAGCACATATAGAAGATCAGATAGAAGACAATATAGCTGCGGGAATGGACAGGGAAACGGCAGAAAAGGCAGCAGTGGCAGATATGGGAGATCCTGTTGAAACTGGTATTTCAATGGATAGGGTACATAGGCCAAAACTTGCGTGGAACGTTATAGCTATAGCAGTTTTGATTGGAATTATTAGCAGTGTGATTCATGAATTAGTGGCAATAGATGCCGGATTGGCTGATGAATCTACTAGTGTAATTGGTAGTCATGTCTTTTACGCAAAAGTCCTGTTGGGGCTTGTGGCGATGATTGCAGTATATATAATTGACTATACCGTTATTGCGAAATATGCCAAGGTAATAGCACTTGGAATGCTCGGAATACTGATACTTACTAAAATTGGAGTACTTGGTGTTTGTTATAATGGGCAGTATGTCTATATCGCAATTAAACCGTTTTATATCTTGGCATCAACATTTATGTTGCTATATATTCCTCTTTATGGCGCGATAATTTACAAATATCGAGGCGGGGGAGTAGGTGCTTTTTTTAGAGCACTGATGTGGATGATAATATCTGCGTTATTTGTACTGAGATGGCCAAGAGCTATGACGGCATTTGCGATGGTAATGGCAATGGCAGTGCAGCTTTCAATAGCTGTAGCTAAAGGATGGTTTAAGATTCCGAAAAAGCTTACGATATGTTCATTGTGGGCGACAATTACGTTGATTCCAATAGGGCTAATAGCTGTTCTTTATAATTTTAGGTTAATGTCAGACTACAAGATGGCTAGAATAAGGGCTATATGGGATATGGACATGGATCAGTCCTATGTGACAAAGACTGCACGCTCATTTAATGATGTTAATTTTGTAGGAGATACCGGTAAAAAAGTTCTGGGATATCTTCCAAATACGAATAGCGATTTTTTACTGACCTATCTTGCGAATAAGTATGGAGCATTGATGGTCGTAATGATAGTAGCAACCGTGGCGGCAATAATCATAACAGGCTGTATCGCAGCTGCAAAGAGCAAGAATCAGCTGGGCCTGGTTATGGGGGTAGGATGTATGAATGTATTGCTTGTATATATGCTCGTGAACCTGTTCGAAAATATGGGCGCTATACCGTATACAGGATCATTCATGCCTTTCTTCTCGGCAGGTGGCAGCAATATAGTATTGGCGTACATCTTCTTGGGAATTATCCTCAGTATCTACAAGTATAAGGATGCCTATCCGCAGCACATTGATATTGGAATAAGGATAAAACTAAAAGACATAGAATTATAAAATGGACCACAAACCCCGTCCCCCAGGACCAAAATAGTAAACTTGAAGCGAGGCTGTAAACAATGGACCAATTTGAAAACATATCCATAGAAACTCCTGACCTTATCCTAAAGAAAGCTCAATATGAGGATTGGGAGCCGTTGTATCGGAACATCTGGTGTCATCCGGAGTCTGCCAAGTACATGCTATGGAATGTTACTACCAGCGAGGAAGATGCTAAGGCTCGAATTCTCAGGACTATAGAGTTTGAGAAAAAAGAAAAGTATGGCCTCATAGTGTACCTTAAATCCACAATGGAGGCTATTGGCTTTGCCTGCATGCGAGAAGTTGAGCCGGAGGTTTACGAGGAAACAGGTATAGCTGTAGGCCCTAAATATGTCCGTAAGGGCTATGGAAGGCAGATTCTTACAGCGCTTTGCGACGAAGCAAAACGTCAGGGAGCCAGGGAATTCAGGGCAAGTTACCGTAAAATGAATTTGGCCTCCAAGGGAATGATTGAAGCCTGCGGGTTTGAATTTGATTTCGAATCTGAAGAAAAGGTAGACCCTAGGAACGGGGTGAAATATACTGTAGTTAATTGCAAGAAAATATGGACCTAGGACCAATGGTATGCGCAGCAGCTAGCCATGAAGTACCGGCGAGAGATTAAAGCAGGAGGACAAGATTATGGCTCCAAAATCTACTGAATTTCCTTATAGTATCAGGGATGTGCATATCAGTGATCCCTTTATACTTGCGGATGAGAAGACGGGTTTTTATTATACCTATGTTCAATTCGTTGATTCTAAGAGATTTCCAAATGTAAAAGAAAATGAACCGTGTTTTTATGTATTGAAATCTCCTGACCTTGTTAACTGGTCGGTGCCCAAAGTGTGCTTTAAGAGAGGTGACTTTTGGGCAGATAAAGATTATTGGGCTCCTGAATGCCATATTTGGAATGATAAATACTACATTATTTCATCTTTCAGAGCAGAGGGAAAATATAGAGGCTGTCAGTGTCTTGTGGCTGACAGTCCTG
>JAEEGH010022189.1_pt1 | contig 13048 bp, 8 predicted proteins | sample 9134181 | NCBI WGS metagenome assembly JAEEGH01 (sample SAMN16246544, study PRJNA631951) | gut metagenome | biome: gut microbiome; feature: rumen; material: DP-attached | host: Bos | place: Iran: Karaj | collected 2018-10 | reverse complement strand
GCGTACATATGCTCCGCCGCTTGCAGTGCCAGAGTATAATTCTCTTCCTTCCAGAACTTAGAGGAATCCTTCTCCACATATTCGGCGGGAGCCTTGAAAAGATACGGCGCTATTGTCCAGAAATCGGCAACGAATGTGGCGCGCTCCTTGATCAGCGCCACCACGTCCTTGACATAGTTCCAGGAGACCGAGCCGGCGGCGAAATCATGGCTCACGGGGCACTTGGGGCATCCGGTGACTTTGATCCCGTTCGCCTCGAGAACGGGCACGAACAGGTCGGTGAGCTCTTCGTCGGACTTCATGCGGAGGTATTCCTTGTTGAACCATTTCGCCTTGTCGGGGTTGAACTTTGCCCCGGCTTTCTGAACCTTGTCCATAGAGAAAGCCTCGATGAGCGAGTCCATGGTGAAGAGCTCGCGGTCGTCCCCGGGGTTCCAGCCGAGCATGGCCAGCATGTTTACGAAGGCCTCCGGGAAATACCCGTCCTCGCGGTATCCGTGCGAGGCAGTGCCGTCGGCAGCCACCCATCGCAGGGGGAATACCGGGAATCCCATCTTGTCACCGTCCCTCTTGCTCAATTTGCCGTTACCGACGGGTTTGAGAAGCAGGGAAAGGTGTGCGAAGCGCGGCATGGTATCTTCCCATCCGAATGCCTTGTAAAGCATGTAGTGCAGGGGCAGGGAAGGGAGCCATTCCTCACCGCGGATGACCTCGGAAATCTCCATCAGGTGGTCGTCAACGATGTTGGCCAGGTGGTATGTCGGCAGTTCATCCGCCCTTTTCCAGAGGACCTTGTCGTCCAGGGTGTCGGTGTTGACCTCAATATGACCGCGGATAAGGTCGTCCATCTTCACGACCGTGTTCTCCGGCATCTTGAACCTGACCGTCCAGTCGGAAGTCTCCTCGAGGAGCCTTCTTACCTCATCTTCAGGGAGGGTCAGGGAGTTGCGCATCTTCATCCTGGTGACCTGGTTGTAGATGAAGGTCTCCTTGGATGCTTCAGCATCGGCGCGAGCCTTCTCAAGCTCTTCCGATGTGTCGAAGGCGTAATAGGCATACCCGTTGGCGATGAGCTGCTCGGCGTATGCCCGGTAGATGGGCTTGCGCTGGCTCTGCCTGTAAGGCGCGTGGGGATGCCTTGGGGAGGCCGTCTCGACAACCTTGCCATTGGAATCCACTCCTTCGTCGGGAATGATCCCGCACCAGTTCAATGCTTCGATTATATATTCCTCCGCTCCGGGCACGAACCTGTGGGAGTCGGTATCTTCAATCCTTATGATGAAGTCCCCTCCGTGCTGCTTTGCATAGAGATAATTGTACAGGGCCGTACGGACACCTCCCATATGGAGAGGCCCTGTTGGGCTCGGAGCGAATCTTACTCTAGTCCTTCTTTCCATTGACTGTCATTAAGTTAATTGTTTTCCTTCTCCTGGCGGATCATCCTCTTGATCGCCGGGACGCTTTCCAGTTCTCCGATGCTGTGGCCGTATTCAACCACGAGGGCCGGCTTCCTGTCGCTGTCGAAGTGGAATCTCTTGACATTGTCGGCGGCATTGTAACCGATCATGTTCATCCCGCTTGGGAGATCGGTCAGAGTCACTTCCTCTGCTCCGACCATGTTCTGCTTCTCGAACTTGAAGTCCTTTCCTATGATGATGAGGTTCCCCAGGTCCGTCTTCGTGATCTTGGACAGGTCGTTGACCTTGAATCCGGTGGCGATTGCGGTTATCTTGACCTGGTCGCCTATTTCGGGATCAGTCTCCCAGACAAGTCCTGTCTTGAACTTGTTGACATTGCCCGTATATTCGGCAATCTTGGCATTGATCTCCTTGAGTTCATCCATCGTCAGGCCGCGTTCGTTCTTCCCGCAGGTTATGTTGATCAGGAGGTTCTTTGCCGTCGTGAGGTCGAAATCGTTGAGCAGGGGAGAACGCAACGCACCCTGCACTGCGTCTTCGATCCTGTTTTCACCGGTGCCCGTGCCGCATCCCATGAGTGCCATTCCGCTGTTCTTCATCATGGTCTTGATATCCTCGAAGTCCACGTTGATGTATCCGGGCTTGGAGATGATCTCGGTTATACCCCTGACAGCAGTCGCAAGGACCTCGTCCGCCTTGGGGAAGGCATCCTGGATAAGGTGTCCGCCGAAGAAATCGTAAAGCTTCTCGTTGTTGATGATCAGCAGGCTGTCGACGTTCTTCACCAGTTCATGGATGCCGTCGATGGCCCTTGACAGCGCCATGTCACCCTCATTCTCGAACGGGATCGTCACTACCGCCACCGTAAGGATGCCTTTGTCCTTCGCCATCTTTGCGATCTGAGGCGCGGCGCCTGTACCGGTGCCGCCACCCATTCCAGCAGTTATGAAAAGCATCTGCGTACCCTCGTTGAGGACGACCTTCTCGATCTGGTCCTGGGCCTCGAGGGCGGCGTTGCGTCCCTTGGTCGGGTCGGTACCGGCTCCCAGGGCATTGCGTCCGATGTGGATCTTGACAGGGACGGGACTCTCCTCCAGTGCCTGGCGGTCCGTATTGCAGACTATGAAACTGCACCCTTCCACATTCTCGCGGAACATGTAATTGACGGCATTGCAGCCTCCGCCACCGACACCGATGACCTTGATCATTGACTGGATCGGTGTCCAGTCGGTAGCGATAATGTCGAACTTATCTATTTCTCCCATGACTCTGCCTTTTTATACTTCTTCGTTTTCCATACCATCGAATATCTCGCCCATTCCCTTGCTTATGCTGCTCTGGATGTGCTTGATCCAAGTGAACTTCGGCCTCTCGCGAGGCGGACGCGGCGCTTTCGGCTGCTTAGGTGCTTTCTGCCCTTTCTTGTTCCTGCGATCGTTATAATCCTGGATCTCTTCAGGAGTGGGTTCGTCGAAGACGGTCGGTCCCTCTTCCTGGGCGGCGATCACGGATTCCTCGATCGGGCTTTCCTCAGGCTTGTAGTCCTGCTCTTCGGGCTGGACTATCTCCTCTTCGGCCACCGGAACCGCTACATCTTCGACAGGCTCGGCTTCCTGCTCCTTTTTCGGTTCCTGCTTGACGGCAGGCTTCGGAGCACTCCATACCCTTCTTGAAGGATGCTCGTTGATGCAGTTGAGCATCTTGTCACCCTTGGCTGCGAGGATCATTCCCATTGAAGTGGCAGCGCCGGTCTCGACGGCCTCGGGGCAGCCTTCGCATGAGAAGAACCTCCTCGGGTAGCCTATCTTCACTGAATATCCGGACAGTTCCTTGATATAGTTGGCGCAGTTTACCACATCGGCGCCTCCGCCGGTAACCACGACGCCGGCCCTGAGGATGTCCTCGGCAGCATAGCCGCTGACCTGTATATGATACAGCAGGGCTTCGATGATCTCCTTCATCCTGGCCGTGATGATTTCGGATATATATTTCACCGTGACCTGCGCGGTAGGGACGTCGTTCTCATCGACTATCTGGATGGATTTTTCGCCAAGCGCGGAAAGCTTGTTGGGCATGCAGGCGCCGTAGGCTTTCTTTATGTTCTCCGCGAGCGCGAATGAGAAATTGCATTCGGACTTGATGTCATTCGTGATGCTGTTGCCGCCGAAAGGTATAGCGGCATAGTATCTCATTATCTTGCCCTTGAATATGGTGACGGAACTGACGCCGGCGCCTATGTCTATCAGGGCGACGCCGTTCTCCATCTGTTCTTCCTTCAGGACTGCCCTGGCGGTGATTCCCGGAGTGAAATACTTCTTGGCAATGGCGATTCCCATACTGTTGAAGACATTGTCGATGTTGATCGAGTGTCTCCTGCTTCCGATGAATACCTTGAAATTGCCTTCCAGTTTCTCGGCCGTCATACCCACTATGTCATTCTCCAGTTCGCCAAGGCTGTCCTCGGTCGAGAATGACTGGGCAACGGCCCCGTAGATGACTTCGTTCTTGCTGTCTCCCAGAGGATAGGTCTCCAGGGCCATTGATTTCAGTGTCCTGACCTCGGAATCCCCGATCTGTGAGTCGGGATCCGTCCTGACCATGCTGGCCGAGGCGCTTTCCTGGCGGACGTAGTAGCGCGGCAGGCCTACTATCACCTGCTGGATCTTTATCTTCAATTCCTGCTGGGCCTGTGAGATCGCCTTCCTGAGCCCTTCTTCAACTTTTCCGGGGTTGTTGACGTAGCTGTACCGGATGCCTTGGGAAGGAGACTCCTTGTAGTAGATCACCTGGACATCCTGGTCCAGGATCCTGGCCACGCAGACTGCCATCTTTGACGTGCCCAGGTCGACTGATGCTATGTACCTTTCTTCCATATATCGTTTATCCTTATTTCCTGCAAACTATCTGTCCTGCATATTTGACGTTGACTGTCGAATAGAAGCCTTCTCCCTTTTCGGGGACTATTGCCGTATAGTATTTCCCTATGCGGGAGAACTTGTCCTCGATGTCGACCGGCTGGCCGAAGATGAACCGCTCCTTCCCCTGCCTTGGAACCATGATGAGGTCTCCGTTGGGAAGGGCGGATATCTGGCTGATGTTTTCCGACCAGGTCTTCGAGTCCCTTATGAAACCGACCAGTTCGATGATCCTGGACAGCCATATCCTCTCCTTCTCCGTTTTCGGCTCTCCCTTGTAGCCGCTCTCGAAAGAGAGAGGTACATCTCCGTCGATGATCGGTACATGGGATGTATAGTTGTCCTGCAAAGGGAACAGGAATCCCTTCGAATCGGCATAGAATCCTCCGGAGCCTTTCTGGAACCTGACTGCGGGCTCTCTCTGGTATATCCTTACGTTGAGGAGTCCGTCGGGGGTGGTGAATGCCTCGGCCTTGAGGATCGCACTCTTCCTGTTGAGGATGTCCTCGACCTTGATCAGGTCCACGCTGTCCAGCCTCTGGCCGATGTATGCACCGTATTCGTTTTTCAGGTAAGCTTCGATATCTTCGGAGGTTACGAAGTTGAAGTCATCAGCGAATTCGACCTTGACACCCCCGCAGGTAAGCTGACGCTGCTTCTCTTCGTTCATTCCGTGAATGACGAAGATCGCGAGTCCCAGCAGGGCTGCTGCAGCTATCGCTATGGCTATCCTGATTCCTTTTTTCATCTTTTCAGCCTTTCTTCCAGAAGTTCTGTTATAGGTTCTATGAACCTGTCGATGTTGCCCGCCCCGAATGTGGCCAGGACATCGACCGGCTCATCCTTGAGGTAATCCATCAACTCCTCTTTTTTCAGCAATACCTTCTCAGGAGCGGTGACCTTGTCGAAGATAATCTCTGAGGAAACTCCGGGTATAGGTTCCTCCCTGGCGGGGTAGATGTCCAGCAGGATAAGCTTGTCCGCCTTGCTCAGGGCTGCGGCGAACCCTTCTGCGAAATCCCTGGTCCTGGTGTACAGGTGCGGCTGGAACACAGCCGTAAGCTTCCTTCCGGGATACATCGCCTTGATGGAGGAGATTGCGCTGGAGAGTTCTTCCGGGTGATGGGCGTAATCGTCGATGTAGGTCAGCCCGGGGGTCCCTACGTGGACGTCGAGCCGGCGTTTCACTCCCTGGAAACTGCCGATTCCTTTCTTGATGTCCGCCGGACGGATTCCGTGGCAGAGGCATACGGCAGCCGCGGCCACGCTGTTCTCGACGTTGACCCATCCGGGGATGCCGCAGCGTATGTCTCCGATTATTCCGTCAGGATGTACCAGGTCGAATATATAGTGTCCCAGTTCGTCGGTCCGTATGTTCCTGGCATGGTAATCTGCAGCGGGATCGTCATAGCTGTAGTGAAGTATCCCGGCTTCCGTATCCGAAGACGTGATGTCCAGGCCTTGTTTCGCAATGACTGTACGGCTGACCTGTGATGCAAAGGCCTTGAAAGCCTTGCGGTATTCTTCAGGGGTGCCGTAGATGTCGAGATGGTCTGGATCCATCGCGGTTATCACGGCAATTGCGGGGTGAAGCTGCAGGAAAGAGCGGTCGAATTCATCCGCCTCGGCGACCATCACCGGAGTCTGGCTCATCAGGAGATTGGTGCCGTAGTTCTTGGATATCCCTCCGAGGAAGGCCGAGCATCCAGATCCGCAGTCGGTAAGGATATGGGCGACAAGGGTGCTTGTCGTGGTCTTTCCGTGGGTTCCTGCCACGGCGAGGCAGGTCTGTCCCTTGGAAAGCTCTCCAAGCATCCGGGACCTCTTCACGACGGTATATCCGTGCTCCTTCACATAGACCAGCTCCTTCATGTCGGAAGGGACGGCCGGTGTGAACACGATAAGGGTTGATGCCACATCCTTGGGGATGTAGTCGGGGTCGTCGGTATAGTGGACATAGATGCCCTCGTTCTCAAGAGCATGGGTAAGTTCAGAAGGAGTCCTGTCGTAACCTGCGACCGGGTAACCCTTGAACTTGTAGTATCTGGCGATGGCGCTCATGCCTATCCCGCCGATACCTATGAAATATACTTTTGAAAACTGTGACATATTCCCTTAAACAAGTTTGTACACTTCGTCCGCTATCTTCTTCGCGGCGTCAGGCAATGCCATCCTGCCGGCGTTCTCTTCCAGACGGCCTATCTTCTCCGGATCCTTCAGCAGCTCGAGGGCAGTAGGCATCATCTTTTCCATGGCATCGTCATCCTTCACAATCAGTGCGGCGTCCTTGTTCACCAGGGCCATGGCATTATGGGTCTGATGGTCTTCTGCCACGTTTGGTGAAGGCACGAATATCACTGCCTTGTGCGCGGCGCAGAGTTCGGAAACGCTGCTGGCACCGGAACGGGAGATGACCACGTCCGCCGCTGCGTAGGCGAGGTCCATCCTTCCTATGAAGTCGGAGTATTTCACTATCTGCCCAAGGCCGGGATGCTTTGCGGTTTCCTCTTCCATGAACCCGTCGATCCCCGCCTTGTAGTACTTGCCGCACTGCCAGAGGACATCCACACCCTCGGCACCCGGACAGCCGTCCGAGATCCACTTCCTCATGCTCTTGTTGAATTTCGAGCTTCCAAGGCTGCCTCCGACAATGAATATATGCTTCCTTCCGGGGTCGAGGCCATATTCCTTGATTCCCTCTTCCTTCATTTCGGGAGTGCAGGGAACGAATACGCTTCTGATCGGGTTGCCGGTCATGACTATCTTGTCGGCGGGGAAGAAACGCTCCATGCCTTCGTAAGCCACGCAGATGCACTGGACCTTGTCCCCGAGTTTCTTGTTGGTCAGGCCGGCGAATCCGTTCTGTTCCTGGATGAGGGACGGGACGCCCATACGGGTGGCCGCCATAAGCAGGGGAGCGCTGGCATATCCACCGACCCCGATCGCTACCTGCGGCTTGAATTCCTTGATGATGTGCCTTGCCTTGCGGATGCTTGAGAGTACCCTGAAGGGAACCCCCAGGTCATTGATAATGTTCTTCAGGTTCAGCTGCCTCTGCAATCCGGTGATCGGGAGTCCGATTATCCTGTAGCCGGCGGCGGGCACCTTCTCCATCTCCATCTTCCCTTCAGCGCCTACGAAGAGGATCTCGGTCTCCGGATTGAGCTCCTTAAGCTTGTTAGCGATCGAAACGGCCGGGAAGATGTGACCTCCCGTGCCTCCTCCGCTGATTATTACCCTCAAGGCTTTGTACTCCATGGCTATTCGTTGTTATGGTCGTCTATCCCGTAGTCGGGAATGTCGTTTTCGTGTACCGGAAGGGAAGACTCCAGGACATCCAGGTCGTCCAGGGTCCTTTCCATCTCGTCCTTCCCATTATGCTCCACCAGGGGAGCGGCCTTCGCCGCTTCACGGGCTATCTTCCTCCTCGCCATCTTGCTTATGGACAGGATGATTCCGAAGGCGATGCTGAACATTATGTATGAAGAGTTTCCGTGACTTATCAAAGGGAGTGTCTGTCCGGTAAGCGGACCCATGTCGCAGTTGATCATGATGTGCATCATCGCCTGTCCGGTGATCAGGACCACCAGTCCGGCCACGGCCGTCTTTGCGAAATGGTTGTCGCAGTTCCTTACGATTATCGAGCCCCTGGCCAGCAGGCTTATGTACAGGATTATCACGAATATTCCGCCAAGGATCCCATATTCCTCCACGATGAAGCTGAACATGTAGTCCTCGAACATGATCGGTACGACATATCTCTGAGTGCTTCTTCCGGGACCCTTGCCGATCAGCCCTCCTTCGTGGATGGCGATCTTGGCGCTGACGGGCTGCTTCAGCTTGTCCAGGGCGTCCTGGAATTCCGCACTGTTCTGCGGGGCTGTCCTGATGGTCTCGATCCGTTTCTCCGTGCTGTCGGAAGATAGCCTCCTCATTGCTGATTCAAGGTGGGGGAAGGGTTTCTGGTCACTGGGCTTCTTTGAAACCGAATTGATTCCGATGCAGCCCAGCAGCAGACCGACAGCGATCAGGCCGGGGAGGATTAGCTCCCTGACGCTTATTCCTCCGATCAGGATGGTGATGAACATTATGCCCCCTATGAATATGGTACTGGAGAGGCTGCCCACCATGATCCCGAGACAGACTGTGAATATCGGCAGGTAGATGTAGACGATCTTCTTAGTCAGGGGTTTGCTCCAGAAGGAGTATTTCTTCGCCAGCAGGTTGGCGATCATGAACTTGTCGTTGCGGTAAGCGTTTACCGCCCAGGCAAGGTACATGACCATGGCGATCTTGACCACCTCGAATACGTGCACCTGGAACCCTCCGATACTCACGATCCTCCATGCGCTGTTGATGAACAGGGGCTTGATCGGACCCACCGGCTTATGGCTTGCCAGTATCAGCAGCAGGAACATGGACAGGGCATACCCGAACTGGGAGAATACCCTGAAAAAGCCTATGCTTCTGATGTTGTAGCATATGACGATGAGGCCGAGGCTCAAGAGGGTGATTATCATCTGCTGTGTGATGATGTTCATCCTCGAGGTCCCTTTCTGCAGGGCGAGCTGGGATGTGGAAGAGAAAATGGCCACTATGGAGATAAGCATCAGCAGAAGCACTATCATCCACACGACCTTGTCTCCCTCGAGGTTGTCGAGGAAGTTCCACAGATTGTTCTTTTTCTTCTCTTCAGTCATATCCCGTCCTTGTCTTTAAAGCATCCTGACAGCTTCCTTGAACTTGCGACCCCTGTCCTCGTAGCTTGTGAACAGGTCGAAACTTGCGCAGCAGGGGCTCAGCAGAACCACGTCGCCGGGGTTGGCCAGCTTGCTGGATTCCTTGACTGCATCCTCAGCCGACCTTGTCTCCACTATCCTGTCGCTTCCTACTATCCCTTCGAAGGCTTCGCGTATCTTGGTGTTGTCAACTCCCAGGCAGACTATCGCCTTAACCTTCTCCTTGACCAACGGCTTCAGGACGTCATAGTCGTTGCCCTTGTCCTTTCCTCCGACGATCCATACGACGGGCTTGGTCTGGCATTCGAGAGCGTACCAGGCGGAGTCTACATTGGTGGCCTTGGAATCGTTGATGTAGAGGACATCCTTGATGCTCAGCACCGGTTCCAGCCTGTGTTCAATGGGCTGGAAGGTGGCCAGGGACTCGCGGATCACCTGGTTGTCGATACCGGAAGCCTTGGCGGCGAGGGCGGCTGCCATCGAATTGTAGATATTGTGTTTCCCTCCGAGGGCCAGTTCCTTGAGGTAGATGTCGCACTCTTCGTCCTCATATTTGACGATGATCTTGTCATCCTTCAGGTAAGCTCCCTGCGGAACTTCTTCCTTCTGGGTGAAAGGAAGCCTCTTGGCGCTCAGGATTATCTTGTTGAGGTGGTCGATGGTGATCTCGTCGTCGGAATCGAAGATGAAGCAGTCTTCAGGGCTCAGGTTCCTGGTGATCCGGAATTTCGACTTCACATAATTCTCCAGCTGGTATCCGTAACGGTCCAGGTGGTCGGGGGTGATGTTCGTGATTATGGCAATGTCAGGATGGAAGTCATAGCAGTTGTCGAGTTGGAAACTGCTGATTTCCAGGACATAATAATCAAAGTGCTCGGTTGCGACCTGATAGGCGTAGCTCTTTCCGATATTCCCGCCCAGGCCCACGTTCAAGCCGGCGTTCTTGAGAAGGTAGTAAATCAGGGAAGTGGTGGTGGTTTTCCCGTTGCTTCCAGTGATGCATATCTTCTTGGCGCTGTCGTAGCGTCCCGCGAACTCGATTTCCGACAATATGGGGGTTCCCTGCGCTTCCAGTTTCCTCACCATCGGGACGGTGCTGGGTATGCCAGGGCTCTTGATCACCTCGTCGGCGTTCAGGATCAGGTCTTCACTGTGACATCCCTCTTCGAACGGAATGTCCCATTTGCGCAGGTCGTCGGCATAATGGCCGGCGATCTGTCCGCTGTCCGAGAGGAATACGTCAAATCCCTTGACTTTCGCGAGGACCGCGGCTCCGACACCGCTTTCTCCTCCTCCCAATACTACAATCCTGCTCATCTTATCTTTCCTTTATTATTCTTGTTATCTTATCTTCAACAATGCAAGCGTCGCAACTGCCAGGATGATTCCGATCAGCCAGAAGCGGGCGACTATCTTCGCCTCCGGAATGGCACGGACCGGCTTCTGGATTATGGCCGGAATGCCTTCTTTCTGGTAATGGTGGTGCAGGGGAGTCATCTTGAAAATCCTCCTTCCTTCACCGTATTTCTTCTTCGTGTACTTGAAGTAACCTCTCTGCATTATGACGGAGAGTGATTCTACGAGGAATATCCCGCACAGGATGGGCAGGAGCAGCTCCTTGCGCATCAGCACGGCTCCGACACCTATTATCCCTCCGATCGTCAGGCTGCCTGTGTCGCCCATGAACACCTGGGCCGGGTATGAATTGTACCAGAGGAATCCCATCAATGCTCCGACGAAGGCGGACATGAAGACGGCGATTTCGCCGCTGCCCGGAATATACATGATGTTCAGGTAGTTGGAGTCCACCAGGTTGCCTCCGAGCCAGGCCAGTATACCCAATACTACTCCGACGATTGCGCTTGTACCCGCAGCGAGCCCGTCCATGCCGTCGGTAAGATTGGTTCCGTTGGAACATGCCGTGATCACTATGACGATCATCAGGACATAGATACCCCATTTGCAGTACCAGCCCCATTTGCCTTTGAAAGGAGACAGCCATTTATAGTCGAACTCATGGTTCTTGACGAACGGGATGGTGGTCTTGGTAGAGTGTACCGAGGGGGCCTCCTTGCTCGTCATCGCTGTCTGAGCCAGAACGTTGCTCGCAGGCAGCGTGTCGTTGCCGATGGAGGCGTTCTCCGCGCTCATCTTCAGCAACTCCGAACTGCCGACTTTGGGCGCGGGCAGGTTCGCCTCCTCTTTGATGACCACCGAAGGATGGAAGTACATCACCACACCGACGACAAGTCCTAAAATGATTTGTCCCAGCAGTTTGGCTTTCGGGTGCAATCCCTCTTTATTCTTTTTGAAAACCTTGATGTAGTCGTCCATGAAGCCGAGTGTGCCGAGCCAGATGGTGGTGAAGATCATCAACAGTACATAGACGTTGTCGAGGCGGTTGAAGAGGAGCACGGGGATGAGGATGGCGGCGATGATGATGAGTCCGCCCATGGTGGGGGTGCCGGCCTTCTCTTTCTGTCCCTCCAGTCCGAGGTCGCGGATGCTTTCCCCGATTTGTCTTTGTTTCAACTTCCGGATCATCCACTTGCCGAAGATCATGGATACGATGAGCGAGAGGATGAAGGCGCAGGCGGCGCGGAACGAGATGTATTGAAACACCTGTGCGCCAGGAAGATTCAGTTTGTCCAACCATTGGAAAAGATAGTACAGCATGGCTTCCGTTATTATTTTTTATAGGGGATTTTCCAGTTATTGCACACCTCTTCGCTGTCATCGAAGTGGTGTTTCACGCCTTGGGCGTCCTGATATTTCTCGTGTCCTTTTCCGGCGATGAGAATGACGCCGTGGTCGGCGAGCATCATGCAGGCGGTTTGGATGGCCGAATGTCGGTTCTCGATGACGAGGGTGTTGTCGCGTTTTTCGTCGGGCACGCCGGCCTCCATCTGCCGCAGGATCTCGTTGGGGTCTTCCCAGCGCGGGTTGTCGGAGGTGAGGATGACGCGGCTGCTGTATTTGCAGGCGATGCCGGCCATGACGGGGCGCTTGAGGGCGTCGCGGTTGCCGCCGCAGCCCACCACAGTCAGCACCTCCTCGTCGGCGTTGGTGATGTCGCGGATGGTGGTGAGCACGTTCTCCAGGGCATCCGGGGTGTGGGCGTAGTCGATGACCGCCACGCCGCCGCGACCGTTGCGGATGACGTGGAAGCGTCCCTCCGCCGCACCCAAATTGCTCATTTTCATCAAAATCTCATCCTTGTCGCCCCCCAGCAGCACGGCCGTGCCATAGATGGCCAGCAGGTTGTAGGCGTTGAAGCGTCCCGACAGGCGGAAGAAGCACTCGGTGCCGTTCACCTGCAGGTGCAGTCCCTCGAAGGCGTTCTCTAAAATCTTACCCTTGAACTCGGCGTCGTGTTGCAGGCCGTAGCGGTGCACTGCCGCCGCTGTGTTCTGCACCATCACCAGGCCGTTCTTGTCATCTGCATTCGTGACCGCAAACGCTGTGTCGGGAAGGTTGTCGAAGAACTGTTTCTTTGCCTTGATGTAGTTCTCGAAAGTCTTATGATAGTCGAGATGGTCACGTGTGATGTTCGTGAAAAGACCGCCCACAAAGTTCAAACCGCCAATACGGTTCTGCACAACACTATGGCTGCTCACTTCCATAAAGGCATATTCACATCCCGCCTCCACCATACGTGCCAAAAGGGCATTCAGCGTGATGGGGTCAGGAGTGGTGTGTTCTGTTGGAACCGCCTCACCATCAATGTAGTTGCATACGGTGGAAAGAAGTCCTGCCTTGTGCCCCATGTAACGGAACATCTCGTAAAGCACGGTCGCAATCGTGGTCTTCCCGTTGGTGCCTGTCACACCCACCAGTTTCAGTTTGCTCGTCGGATCGCCATAAAAAGTGGTGGCAACCTGACCAACCGACTGCTCCGTATTGGCCACTCTCACATAAGTGACCCCTTCTTGGGCATCAGCGGGAATCTCTTCGCACAACACAGCCACAGCGCCCT
>JAEEGH010022188.1_pt1 | contig 13048 bp, 9 predicted proteins | sample 9134181 | NCBI WGS metagenome assembly JAEEGH01 (sample SAMN16246544, study PRJNA631951) | gut metagenome | biome: gut microbiome; feature: rumen; material: DP-attached | host: Bos | place: Iran: Karaj | collected 2018-10 | reverse complement strand
CAACGCATCGCTGCCCACACCCTGTCCCACGAAGATGCCGTCGGCCACCGTGAAGAGGGAGGCAAACACCATCGACAGCAGCGTGGGATAGAAGAGGCGGTGAAACAGCGGCGCAATCCTTGACCGCCCGAAGTCGATGCTGTCTCTGCCCTTGTCTTTGATGCGGCCCGTCAAAACGTGTAGTATTTGGTCAGGGGGTAGGTGCGCTCCCAGTCTACAATCTTCACCTCGGATTCCTTGGCCGGATGGATGTCGAACTCGTCGAGCACCATCACCCGCTTCTGCTCAAGGTCGTAGAGTGGCCACTCCTTGGCCTTGCCGTCGGGAGAAAGGTCGGCCGTGAGCGACGGATTGCCGGTCTTGGCAAACTGCACCCACATCCGGCGCACGGTCTTCGAGAAGGTTTCGTCGAAGGCGCGTCCCGTGTCGGCCGTCATCTCGGGATGGTTGAAAACCACCGAAAGCTCGATGGCATGGCCGCACTTCATGACGGGGTCGGGCGACTCGGGCGTGAAGTAGTAGGCGAAGGCCTTGCCACCCGCCTTTGTCTGGCACTCACAGAGCTTGATGATGGCCGCGTTGAACCAGATCTGGCTGAAGAGACTGCTGTCGGGCTGGAAGTAGGCGCCTTGCACATCCTTCATGAAGCTCTCCGCCAGCGCTTTGTCCGCAGCCGGCAGCCGGTCAAACTTCTCCTGTTTGCGCGCTGCAATCCACGTGTCCCAGCCCTCCTTGCCGAAACTGGAGACGAAGAAGTTCATCTCGTCCTTGTTGCAACCCACCAAAATCTCCAAATCCTTCGCAGCGCCGCCGGCGTAGGCCTCGAATGTGTCCACAGGCAGGATGCGGCCGTCTCTTTCGGGGAACTGGTGCACGAAGTTCACGGCCGAAGCCTCCAAAAGCTCTTCGCCGCTCAGCTTCAGAAGGTCGGCTACGGTCGTGCAGCCGAGCGCCTTCATCAGCCTGTCGGTGCAGGCGACGGCTTCCTCCGGCGTGCGTGTCAAGTTGACGGAGCCGCTCTCGGCAATGAGGCGCCTGAAGTACCTCGGCACGCCCAGGAGCAGCGGCTGCAGGGTGCAGCTGGCGGCGCCGGCCGATTCGCCGAAGATGGTCACGTTGTCGGGGTCGCCGCCGAAGGCAGCGATGTTGTCATGCACCCATTTCAACGCCTGATGCTGGTCGAGGAGTCCCAGATTCTGTGCGTCGGGGTAGTCCTTGCCGTCGGGCAGATGGGACAGATGCAGGAAGCCCATCACACCGAGACGGTAGGCAATGGTCACCACGATGACATCGGGGTGCTCCTTGATGAAATTGACGCAGTCGAACATCGGATCAACCGTGCCGCCGGCCTCGAAAGCACCGCCGTGGATCCACACCATCACCGGCTTCTTGCCCGCCGTCGCGTCAGACCTGAAGACGTTGAGGTAGAGACAATCTTCATCCAGATAGTACATCGAGCCGACCTCGAAGGAGGCATTGCCGAAGGCGCTCCGGGCATTGTAGAAAGCCTCGTAGACGCCGTCGTCGGGCGTGACGTCCACGGGCGCCTTCCAGCGCAGACGGCCCACAGGCTGCTGGCCCACATACGGAATGCCCCTGAAGACAGTGACGTCCTCGTGCTTGCGGCCCACGAAGGTGCCGTTGATGCACTCCACTGCCAAAGACCGGTCGTAGTTGCCGTCGGTAATCTTTTTTTTTTCTCCGCCGTACATGGCGTGCAGAGTCTCTTTGATTTCCTGTAAATCCATGGTATTATTTATTTAATAAGGTTGTGTTCAGAACTTTTTCTCATCGCCCCGTCTGCAGCCAGCGGAGGAAAGCGTCGGCGTCTTCGTCGTAGCTGCGCGCCGGAGCCAACTGGGTGCCGCCGGCGTCGAGGATGACGTAGAAGGGCTGCGTCTGCGCGCCGAAACGGGTGGCCTGGAGAAAGCTCCAACGGTCGCCTACGGTGCGCAGCGTCAGCTGCTTGCCGCCCTGCTCCACGCGAATGGGTTCTGTGAGTTTCGTCTTGTCGTCCACATAGAGGCGTACGAAGACGTAGTCGCGCTCCAGGGTGCGGTGGATGCGCCCGTCCTGAAAGACGGTGGCCTCCATCTTGCGGCAGTTGACGCAGCCGTAGCCCGTAAAGTCGATGAAAACGCGCTTTCCTTCGCGTTGGGCCAGTGCCAGTCCCGCCTCAAAATCGTCGATGACGCGCCCCGTCTCCTCCATGGGCGGGGTGAAGGCGCTGACGGCGCGCAACGGTGCGCCCCAGAGGCCGGGCGCCATGTAGCCGGCAAAAGCCAGTGCGAGGGCGGCAAGGGAGTAGCGCAGCGGACGGGCGCCATGCTGCGTGAAGAGCAGCTGCAGCGTGAGGGCCAGCGCCAGTGCTATCCACAGCGCGATGAAGAGCCAGCGGGGCAGGATGCCCCAGCCGTAGGCCATATCGGCCACGGAGAGGAATTTCAGCGAGAAGGCCAGCTCAACGTAGCCCAGCGTCACCTTTACCGTGTGCATCCAGCTGCCGCTCTTGGGGGCGGCCTTCAGCCAGCCGGGGAAGAGGGCGAAGAGGGTGAAAGGCAGCGCCAGCGCCAGGGAGAATCCCAGCATGCCCACCACGGGGCCCGCAAGGTCGGCGGTGACCACCTCCACCAGCAGGAAGCCGACGATGGGGCCGGTGCAGGAGAAACTGACGAGCACCAGCGTGAAGGCCATGAGGAAGATGGAGAGGAAGCCGGTGGTGCGGTTGGCTCTGCTGTCCACACTGCCGGCCCACGAGGAGGGCAGCGTGAGGTCGAAGCCGCCGATGAAGGAGACGCCGAAGAGCACCAGCATCAGGAAGAAGAGTACGTTGAAGAAGGCGTTGGTGGCCAAGTCGTTGAGCGCAGAAGCGCCGAAGGCCGCCGTGACGGCCAGTCCGAGCGTGACATAGATGATGACGATGGATGCACCGTAGAGCAGCGCGGCCCGAACGCCCTTCTGACCGCCGGCGCCGCGCTTGAGGAAGAAGCTCACCGTGAGCGGAATCACCGGCCAGACGCAGGGCGTGAAGAGGGCTACCAATCCGCCCGCGAAGCCCAGGAGAAAGAGCCACAGCAGCGGATGTCCGCCGCTCTGCTGCGGCAGGGGCAGGGGAGCGGCGGCGATGCTGTCGGCCTTGGCCGCTGAGGGGAGCGGAGACGGCAGGCTGTCGGGAGCGACGGAGGCAGAGGCAGTGTCGGGCTGCGCGGCCGGTTCTTCGGACAGGTTTTTCGCGGTGAAATCGCCCTTAAAGGAGAACTCCTCATCGGTGGGCGGCGTGCAGCTGACGTTGTTGCAGGCGCCGTAGGTCAAATAGCCCGTGAGCTCGTAGGGGCCGCCCGTGAGCTCGACCGTCTGCAGGAAGACTGCGCGCTGCTCGAAGAAATAGACTTCGCTGGCAAACATCTCCTCATAATGCTTCTGCGCGGGGAAGGCCGGATGCAGCGGGCCCTTGAGGCGTGCGCCCCTGACGGTCTCCAGCGTGAGGGACGCCTGCGTGGGGCCGCTCATGGCTTCGGTGCCGTAGAGATGCCAGCCCTCGGCAATGTCAGCCTCGAAGCGGAGCGTGGCCTCGCCGCCCGCAGCGACGTCGATGGAGGAGGTGATGCTGACGGGGGCCGTGAAGTCCTGTGCGCCGAGGGCGGTGCACAGCAGGGAGAAGAAAAAGAGGAGGAGATGGCGTGCCATTGTCGTCGGAAAAAATCTTTTTTGCGGTACAAAAATAAGAAAAAAACTGCGGCTTGGGAGACAAAATGCAAAAAATTAAGGAGGAGTTTGGCGAAAATGTCCGCCGGTCGTATAAAAATTAGTAACTTTGCGCCCGCAAATCATTGTCAAGCCAAGAGCGCAATACGATGTGGGAGAAACCCTGGAAATATAAAGAAGGCTTCGTCATCTGCGGCGGACTGATCGTCGCGGGGCTGCTGTTGCAGTGGCTCCTGGGGCCCTTGGACTGGAGTCTGGCGGTGCGTCCGTACAACTTTATCCTGCTGGGGTTGCTGATCTTCCTCACCGTGTTGGGCCATGCGCTCTCCGGCCGCTTCTACGCGCTGGAGTGGATGGCGAAAGCTACGGCGGCTGTGCCGACACTGCTGACCGTCAGTCTCCTGACGGTGGTGATGGGTCTCACGCGACAAGTGGCGCCGCACAGCGAGCCGACCGACGCTCTGGGTCTCACCCGCATGCTGGGCTTCTGGCCCTTCGTACTGGTCTATGGATATGCCGTCTTTCAGGTGGGGTTGGCCGTGATGACCACCGTGATGCGCTGGCGCATGGGGGCGCCTCTTTGGCGGGCGCTGCTTTTCGGAAGTTCGCATCTGGGCCTGTGGCTCGCGATGGTGTGCGCCACGCTGGGCAGCGGCGATATGATCCGCGTGAAGATGGTGGCGCAGGAGGGTGTGACGGACAATCAGGGCGTAGACGACCGCCATCGTCTGGTGGCCTTGCCCTTTTCGGTGAAGCTGGAGGACTTCGGCATCGAACAATACGCTCCCGACATGACGGTGGCAGACCGCCGCAGCGGTATGCCGGCCGAAGAGACAGGATGGGAAATCACTGCGTTTGACACGCTGGAGTGGGCCGTGCCCGCCGAGACGGACAGCGCCGTGGCTTATGCGCCCGCCCGAACTTACGGCGCCACATCGGCGATGCTCGTGGGCGCCAGAAAAGACGGCAAAGGCGGTGTCGGCTGGATATCCAGCGGCAACTTCATGTATCCGCCGCAGTCGCTCTTCCTCGATGCAGACTACGCCGTCGTCATGGAGGAGCCCCGCCCCAAACGATACTACAGCGCCGTGGAGGTGCGCACCAAAGACGGACAGACACTGCGCGACACGGTGGAGGTGAACCGCCCCATGAAGGTGAACCGCTGGTGGATCTACCAGCTGGCCTACGACGAAGCCAAGGGGCGGTGGAGCCGGATCTCCATCTTGGAGATGGTGCGCGATCCGTGGCTGCACTCCGTTTACGCCGGTTTCATCTTGATGCTGCTGGGCGCCGTGCTGCTCCTCCTGCCCAAAAACAGGGTGGAGCTCTGGCGCAGCGGTGTGGCCGTCTCGGTGATGGCCGTGGTAGCCTTCGCCTTCATCTACATCACACTGGTGAGTGTGGGCTATTTCGAGCGCAAGATGATGCCGGCGCTCCACAGTCCGTGGTTCGGCCCGCATATCGTGGTCTATATGGTGGGTTATTCCTGTCTGGCATTGGCCACCGTGGCCGCCCTCTTCAGGCGTCAGGCCATCGCCGATCTGCTGGTGCGCCCAGGTCTGTCGTTCCTTACCTTCGGCATGCTCTTCGGCGCTTTTTGGGCCAAAGAGGCTTGGGGCACCTACTGGAGCTGGGATCCTAAGGAGACCTGGGCCGCCGCCACATGGACGCTCTATGTGGCCTATCTCCACCTGAGGGCTTCGCGCCCTAGAGCGCAGGGTGCGGCGGCGGTGCTGCTGATAGTGGCCTTCGTGTGTCTGCAGATGTGCTGGTGGGGTGTGAACTACCTGCCGTCGGCCCAGGCCACCAGTGTGCATACCTACACGTCGTAAAGAGAAACATTCAATCCTTTAAATATATATTGCGATGGATGCATTCATGTTGCGGAGCTTTCTGCAAAAATACATCAGTGCCAGTGTGCTGCTCATCATTGCCACCGTGCTGGCGCTAATCGTGGCCAATACGCCTGATTTGAAAGAGTTGTATAAGGAGTTGTGGGAGTTGCCCGTAGCCCTGAGCGTGGGCGGCTTCAACCTGTTCTCCCACAACGGGCACACCATGACGCTGGGCGCCTTCATCAACGATTTCCTGATGGCCATCTTCTTCCTCTCCGTGGGTCTGGAGATCAAGCGCGAGCTGCTCTGCGGCGAGCTATCTTCGGTGAAGAAGGCACTCCTGCCTGTCATCGGCGCTTGCGGCGGCATGTTGGTGCCGGTCATCGTCTTCTTTCTGATATGCGCCGGAGATCCCCTCATGGAGCGCGGCATGGCCATCCCGATGGCGACGGACATCGCCTTCTCTCTGGGCGTCTTGAGCGTGTTTTCCAAGCGTGTGCCCATCGGACTCAAAATCTTCCTGGCCGCACTGGCTGTGGCTGACGACCTGGGTGGCATCATCGTGATTGCCATCAAATACACGAGCCATCTCAACATGGACGCCGTGCTCGGTGCGGCACTGTGCATCATCGTGCTCGGCGTGGGCAACTGGCGGCAGGTGCGCAGCAAGATGTTCTACACGATGGTCGGTCTGGCGCTGTGGTATTTCGTGCTCAACACCGGCATCCATGCCACCATCGCCGGCGTCGTGCTGGCCTTCTGTGTGCCGGCCAACCTGACACAGAGCAGCACCTATTGGATCGAAAAGATACGCACCAACGTGGAGAAGTTCCCCCACATCCATGTGACCAAAGCGGACATCAACAAGCCCAACATGCTCAGCTCGGGCGACATTGCCGTGCTCAAGCGCATAGAGAGCGCTTCCGACCGTCTGATATCGCCCCTGCAGGATATGGAAGACTCGCTCAAGAACCCCATCGACTTCTTCATCATTCCGCTGTTTGCCTTTGCCAACGCCGGAGTGGATATGTCGGGCATGAGCGTGGAGAACCTCTTCTCCGGCGTGGGGCTGGGTGTGATGCTGGGCCTCCTGGTCGGCAAATTCTGCGGCGTGTTCTCTTTCTCTTGGGTGGCCATCAAGCTGCACATCGTGGAGATGCCGGAGCGCGCCAACTGGTTGTCGTTCGCCTCAGTAGCCATGTTGTGCGGCATCGGCTTCACGGTGTCGATGTTCATGGCCGGGCTTTCGTTCCCCGTTGATTTGGAAGGGCAGGACCCCGCCCTCATGCAGGCGTTGCTCAACGACGCCAAGTTGGGTATCCTCTGCGGCACAGTGCTCAGTGCGCTCGTCGGCTGTCTGATGCTCCACTTCACCTTGCCTAAACACAGCGAGGCATGAAGCGCAGTAAGCTTTTTACGGTAGCGGTGCTGGCGCTGGCGGTGCAGACTGTGTGCAGCCAGACGTCGATGGATGCGCCGGATTTGAGTGAGCCGACGCTGATCAACCCCGGTCATTTCGGCCCCAACGCCTTCCCTGTGCCCGATATGCTCGACGGCACCGTGAGCCGTGACCTGCGCATTGAGGCCTCTGCCTCCCACTATTGGGGCAAGCGCGGCGACAATGCCTCCGACCTGCTCCTGCGCCTCAACATCCCCCTGTTCACCCCGAGAGTGAATCTGAGCCTGTGGATGGTGCCGGTGGAGCGCTGGCATCAGTCGGACGAAAACCTCAAGGCTTGCCGCCTGGAGGAGAATGCCGGTCGCTACGACCACGTGCGCAACGGTGTGGCTACGGGCGACGTATATGTCAGCGGCGACATCCACGTGATCACCGCCAAGGGCTGGCGTCCCGACTGGACCATACGCGCGGCGCTGAAGACGGCTTCGGGCAACGACCACTACCGCGGACGCTACTACGATGCTCCGGGCTATTTCTTCGACACCTCCGTGGCGGAGACCTTCCGCCTGGGCAGCGAGCTGGGATGGAACCACCGGCTGCGTGTGGCCCTCTCGACCGGTTTCCTGTGCTGGCAGTCCGGCACGGGGCGGCAAAACGACGCCGTGATGTACGGCGTGATGGTGCAGTGGGAGAACAAATACTTCTCTCTGTCGGAGACGTTCGGCGGCTACAGCGGCTGGGAAGGAGAGGGCGACAAACCCATGACGCTGAAGACACAGTTGCAGTATCACCTGGGGCGCTTCGACGTGCTCGGTGCGGCGCAGTTCGGTCTGCAGGACTGGAACTACCGCCAACTGCGCATCGGCGTGGCCTATCACATAGACATCCTCAAGAAAAAGAAATAAGAGAAAAAAAGAAACCGGCCTTCTTAACGGAGGTCGGTTTTTCTTTGTTGGGCTACCCGGACTCGAACCAGGAAAGGCAGGACCAGAATCTGCAGTGTTACCATTACACCATAGCCCAAACTTGACTTGCTCGGAGAACACTTTCTCTTCAAAAGCGGTGCAAAGGTAATGCGTTTTTGTGAAACGACAAAAGCTTTTTCCTAAAAAATTAAAAAAAAATGACGTTTTTGGCAAAAAATGCGTATCTTTGCGCCCGAAATGTATAAGAAAGAAGAAAAAAACATTCAGCAGACGCCCGACAGAAAGCCGGTGCGTCGCCCGTCCGGAAAAAACAAGAAGGGCGGGTTCAATCCCATGTGGATATACATCCTGGTGGCCATTGCCCTAGGTTATCTCTACACGCAGAGCGACAATATGTTGGGGGCCATGGCCTCCAAGCAGGTGTCCTACAGCCGCTTCAAATACTATGTGGAGCAGGGCTACGCCCGCGGCATCACTGCCAACAAGGACGAGGGCAAGCTCTCCATGCAGGTGGTGCCCGGCAAGATGACGGAAGTTTTCGGCACCCTGCCCAAAGACCTGAAGGAGCAGCCGGAGCTCGTGACGGAGTATCCCAGCAACGACAAGCTGGAGGAATTCGTCGACGAGCAGCAGCGCCTGGGACATTTCCGCGGTGAGGTGAAATACACCACCTCGGACAACACCGTGGAGCGCTTCCTTTGGAACTTCGGCCCGATCCTGTTCTTCATCTTCCTGTGGATCTTCATAATGCGCAGAGCCGGAGGCGGCGACGGTGCGAGCGGTCCGCTCGGCATCTTCAATGTGGGTAAGAGCCGCGCCAAGCTCCACGAGAAAAACGACAAGGACGACGACAAGGACCGTGTGACCTTCAAGGACGTAGCCGGTCAGGAGGGCGCCAAGATGGAGGTGCAGGAAATCGTAGAGTTTCTCAAGAACCCCAAGAAGTACACCGACTTGGGCGGCAAGATTCCCAAAGGCGCCTTGCTGGTGGGCCCTCCGGGCACGGGTAAGACATTGCTGGCCAAAGCTGTAGCCGGAGAGGCCGATGTGCCCTTCTTCTCCATGTCGGGCAGTGACTTCGTCGAGATGTTTGTCGGCGTGGGCGCCTCCCGTGTGCGCGACCTCTTCCGTCAGGCTCAGGAGAAAGCCCCCTGTATCGTCTTCATCGATGAAATCGACGCCGTCGGTCGCGCCCGCAGCAAGAGTGTGGCCATGGGCGGCAACGACGAGCGCGAGAACACACTCAACCAGTTGCTCACGGAGATGGACGGCTTCGGCACCAATAGCGGTGTCATCGTGCTGGCTGCCACCAACCGCGCAGACGTGCTGGACAAAGCCCTGCTCAGAGCCGGCCGTTTCGACCGCCAAATATATGTGGATCTGCCCGACGTGCACGAGCGCAAAGCCATCTTCCAGGTGCACATGCGGCCGCTGAAGATCGACGACACCGTCGATGTGGACTTCCTCTCGCGCCAGACGCCCGGATTCTCCGGCGCCGACATTGCCAACGTCTGCAACGAGGCGGCTTTGATTGCTGCGCGCAACAGCCACGAGAAGGTGGGCAAGGAGGACTTCCTGGCCGCCGTGGACCGCATCATCGGCGGATTGGAGAAGAAGACCAAGGTGCTGACTGAAGAGGAAAAACGCACCATCGCTCTGCATGAGGCCGGACACGCCACGGTGAGCTGGCATCTGGAGTATGCCAACCCGCTGGTGAAAGTCACCATCGTGCCGCGCGGACGCGCCTTAGGCGCTGCCTGGTATCTGCCGGAAGAGCGACAGATTACCACGCGCGAGCAAATGCTCGACGAGGTGTGTGCCCTTTTGGGCGGACGTGCAGCCGAAGAGCTCTTCACCGGCCACATCTCCTCCGGTGCCATGAACGATCTGGAGCGCGTCTCTCATCAGGTGTACGCCATGATAGCCTATATGGGCATGGGCGAATCGCTGCCCAACATCTCATTCTACAACATGGGCGGCGAGTATCAGGTGGCCAAGCCCTACAGCGAGAAGACGGCCGAGAAGATGGACGAAGAAGCCCGCAAGATGGTGGCCGAGCAATACGAGCGTGCCAAGAAGATACTCCTGGCGCACAGGGAAGGTCACGGCGAGCTGGCGCAGATTCTGATGGACCGCGAGGTGATCTTTGCGGACGACGTGAAGAAGATTTTCGGCGAACGTCCGTGGAAGAGCCGTGTCGACGAGTTGACAAACGAGAACAAAACGGAGGAATAGAGCCATGAAGAACTTGATTATGAGAACCCTGACGGGTGTGGTGTTTGTGGCATTGATGGTGGGCAGCATCCTCTACGGCCCCCTCTCTTTCGGCATACTCTTTGCCCTGGTCACGGGCCTGAGCATGTGGGAATACACCGGGCTGATCAACCAGAGGGGCGACGTGTCGCTCAACCGCCTGATCTCCGTCGTGGCTGCCGTCTATCTGTTTTGTGCTTTCTGGGGCTACTCCAGCGGATTGACGCCCACTTCCGGCGTGTTTATCCCCTATGTGCTGACACTGATCTACCTGATTGTGTCCGAGCTCTATCAGGAGCGCGATCATACTCTGAACAACTGGGCCTATACGATGTTCGGGCAGATTTATGTGGCCTTGCCCTTCAGCCTGCTCTCCACGCTGGGCTTCACCGTAAATCCATTGGACATGACGGTGAACTACAGCTGGATATTCCCCCTGATGCTCTATGTGCTGCTTTGGTGCAGCGACACCGGTGCCTACTGCGTGGGTTCGGTGCTCGGCAAGAAGATTAGTTATAAGCTCTTCCCGAGCGTGTCGCCCCATAAGTCATGGGTCGGCAGTGTGGGCGGAGGTCTTCTGGCCATCGCTGTTGCCGTCCTCGTGGCCCGGTGGGACACCACGCTGACGCCTTGGGAGTGGATTGGCTTTGCCCTTGTTGTGGTCGTGTTCGGTACTTGGGGCGACCTGGTGGAGAGCCTGTTCAAGAGGCAATTGAACATCAAGGATTCGGGCAACATCCTGCCCGGTCACGGCGGCATGCTGGACCGCTTCGACTCCAGCATGATGGCCATTCCGGCAGTGGTGGTGTATCTCTACACGCTGCAGCTGCTATGACGTTCTGACGCGCATGGCTGACAATTTGTCACGGGGAGGCGAAATGGCACACTTTTCGCAGGATATCCCATTGAAATCGTTTAACACTAAAAATACAGAATACTATGAACATTCAACCTTTAGCAGATCGTGTGCTGATTGAGCCTGCACCTGCAGAGACCAAGACCGCCAGTGGTATCATCATTCCCGACACAGCCAAGGAGAAGCCCCTGCAGGGTAAAGTGGTGGCCGTCGGCGGCGGCACAAAAGACGAAGAAATGGTGCTGAAAGTAGGAGACCAGGTGCTCTACGGTAAATACAGCGGCACGGAGGTGGAGTTTGAGGGTACGAAGTACCTCATCATGCGCCAGTCCGACGTGGTAGCCATTTTGAAGTAATTAATATATAAGGTAAACAATAATATCAGAATATCATGGCAAAAGAAATTAAATACAGTCTGGACGCCCGAGACGAGATGAAGAAGGGCGTGGATGCATTGGCCGATGCAGTGAAGGTGACTCTGGGCCCCAAGGGTCGCAATGTCATTATCGAAAAGAAGTTCGGCGCTCCCCACATCACCAAGGACGGTGTGACCGTAGCCAAGGAGGTGGAGCTGGCCGACGCTTTCCAGAACTGCGGTGCCCAGCTGGTGAAGAACGTGGCTTCGAAGACCGGTGACGATGCCGGCGACGGCACGACCACGGCTACCGTGCTGGCACAGGCTATTGTGCGCGAAGGTCTGAAGAACGTGACGGCCGGTGCCAATCCCATGGACCTCAAGCGCGGTATCGACAAGGCCGTGAAGGTGGTAGTGGATGACATCAAGGCTCAGGCAGAGCAGGTTGGCAGCGACTATCAGAAAATAGAGCAGGTGGCCACCGTGAGCGCCAACAACGATCCCGAAATCGGCAAGTTGCTGGCTGACGCCATGCAGAAGGTCTCCAAGGACGGTGTCATCACCATCGAAGAGGCTAAGGGCCGCGACACCACTATCGGTGTGGTGGAAGGCATGCAGTTCGACAGGGGTTATCTGTCCGCCTACTTCGTGACTGACACGGAGAAGATGGAGTGCGTGATGGAGTCTCCCTATATTCTCATCTACGACAAGAAGATCAGCAACCTGAAGGACTTCCTGCCTATTCTGGAGCCCGCCGTGCAGAGCGGCCGTCCTCTCCTGGTAATTGCAGAGGATGTCGACTCTGAGGCTCTGACCACCCTCGTGGTCAACCGTCTGCGCGGCCAGCTGAAGATCTGTGCCGTGAAGGCTCCCGGCTTCGGCGACCGCCGCAAGGCCATGCTGCAGGATATCGCCACCCTGACCGGCGGTCTGGTTATCAGCGAGGATACCGGCCTGAAGCTGGAGCAGGCTACCCTGGAGATGCTGGGCACCTGCGACAAGGTGACTATCAGCAAGGATAACACCACCATCGTGAATGGCCACGGCGACAAGCAGCTCATCAAGGACCGCGTGAACCAGATCAAGAACGAGATTGCCAACACCACCAGCGACTACGACAGGGAGAAGCTGCAGGAGCGTCTGGCCAAGCTCTCGGGCGGTGTGGCTGTCCTCTACGTGGGTGCCCCCAGCGAGGTGGAGATGAAGGAGAAGAAGGACCGCGTGGACGACGCCCTGTGCGCAACCCGCGCAGCCATCGAGGAAGGTATCGTCAGCGGCGGCGGCGTAGCCTACATCCGCGCTCAGAAGGAGCTGTTCGGCATGAAGGGTGACAATGCCGACGAGACAACCGGTATCCAGATCATCTGCCGCGCCATCGAAGAGCCTCTGCGCCAGATCGTGGAGAACGCAGGCGAGGAAGGCAGCGTAGTAGTGAACAACGTACGCCAGGGCGAGGGTGACTACGGTTACAACGCTCGCGAGGACAAGTACGAGAACATGAAGGCCAGCGGTATCATCGACCCCGCCAAGGTGGCTCGTGTTGCCCTGGAGAACGCAGCCTCTATAGCCGGTATGTTCCTGACTACCGAGTGTGTGATCTGCGACATCAAGGAGGACAAGCCCGAGATGCCGATGGGCAACCCCGGCATGGGCGGCATGATGTAAGAAAGGCGTTGACGCATACGCTTTAAGCGCGAAGTATATAATCCGAAAAGAAGG
>JAEEGH010022186.1_pt1 | contig 13049 bp, 3 predicted proteins | sample 9134181 | NCBI WGS metagenome assembly JAEEGH01 (sample SAMN16246544, study PRJNA631951) | gut metagenome | biome: gut microbiome; feature: rumen; material: DP-attached | host: Bos | place: Iran: Karaj | collected 2018-10 | reverse complement strand
GGGAGGGCCGAGCTCGTCTCGGCCGCGAGGATGGCGGACGCGACAAGCGCGTCCCTCCCTGGGGGTGCCGGGAGGGCCGAGCTCGTCTCGGCCGCGAGGATGGCGGACGCGACAAGCGCGTCCCTCCCGGTTCGTCGTCGTCCCTCGCAAAACTCTGTGATAACGCGACCTGACAACCGTTCAATCATACTCTTTGTCTCGGTCAATGCGAATAGACGGCAATGCGTATTCGATAATCCGGCGGCGGTCGCCTGTATTCTCGCTGCATGGAAGGAAGAGCGCGACTGGAATGTTGGTCGCTATGTCATCATGCCCGATCATATCCATTTCAGCTGCGCACCGGGCAACCTGACGACACCGGATTTCCATGAGTGGATGAAGAGATGGAAATCCCGCGTGGCGCGAACATTCCCTGTGCCTCATGCCACGCCATTGTGGCAGAGGAATTGCTGGGATGTGCAGCTGCGCACAGGTGAAAGCTATGTTGAAAAATGCAATTACATGTGTAGCAATCCTGTCCGTAAGCGACTCGTCACAGAAACATCGGACTGGCCTTATCAAGGAGTATTGAATGTGCTCGAATGGCATGACAAGTAAGGAATGGCAGACTAAGAGGGCCGAGCTCGTCTCGGCCGCGAGTGTGGCGGACGCGACAAGCGCGTCCCTCCCATGTGCGGGTGCCGGGAGGGCCGAGCTCGTCTCGGCCGCGAGTGTGGCGGACGCGACAAGCGCGTCCCTCCCATGTGCGGATTCGGACGCGACAAGCGCGTCCCTCCCGGTGCTTGCCCTGCTTCTTACGGTCGCGGCAAGCGCGATCCTCCCGGCCGCCGCCACCACGTTCACCGTCTCCAACAACGGGAACAGATTCACAATCTTGCGCAGCGGCGAAGGCACCAATACCGCCGAGACGGTCTACTACCGCGCCGTGTCACAGAGCGCATACGCCGGCCAGAACTTCACCAGCAATTCAGGCACGATCACGTTCGCAGCAGGCGTCACGAGCAACGTGGTTGCCGTCACGGAGAAAGCCGTAGGCAACGTCGACCACATTTATCGCTACCAGACCGACGCGTCGCGCAGCTACCGCTTCGAAGTGCTCGACGAGGGCGGTTTCAATGTAGCGTCGACGAACCGCGTCATCACTTATGGCGACACCTACAAACTCAAGACCGGGCGCGTCTCCAAGAACATTGACAACATCGACCTCGTCTATTTCAACGGCTCGAGCTATGCGTCGGGCCTCGAATCCACCAAATACGTCGATGCCACCTACACGCCACCGTCCTCCGACGTCGAGTCGAGCGGAACGTACCAGGGCTACGCACTCATCGACGACAGCTACGACTATTCGAAAAAGGCTGCGACTGTTTCCACGTCCCCGCTATTCACCAACATCGGCGGGTCTGGCCAGTACCACGACGCCATCGGCAACAAGATGTACGCGACGGTCTGCTTCACCGAGAAGGAGAAGAACGACGGATACGCCTATGTCCAGATACTCGCCGGAAACGGCAGCGCCGCCTACGACACCGGCTACGACCCAAACGGTTCTGTCAATGATCCGGTTAACTCCCTGTACAAGGCCTGCTTCGAGCTCAAGAAGGGCAGCGGCGTCTACAGCGGCGAGGGCAAGCAGTTCTTCCCGCACCGCTACGGCTACGCGGACCGCGCCTCCGGAAGCCAGACGTCCTCCCACACCGAGTTCTTCCTTGACGAGGGCTACCTCTGGAAACACAAGTTCAAGAATTCGTCCTTCCGCGCCGCAAACTCCGGCTCGCTCGTCCTCTCCCCGACGAACCAGTACGTCACCACCCGCTTCGACTGCGGCGGCAGCGACGACGACACATTCGGCTACAAGAACCTGTTTGTCAGACTCGCGATGGTGGACGGCACGGCGCCTGCCATCAAGAGCGTATCCGTCTCGCCAGGCCCCTACCACCGCGGCAACCCCGTCACCGTGTCAATCGCATTCAGCGAAGCTGTTGTCCCGAGCTACCAGTACTACTCTGGTAAACTGGTGACATCGTGGGGAGAACTCAAGAACGTCGGCAACACGGGCGCAAACGTCATCTCCTTCACCGACACCATCTCCGGTTCTGCCACAAACAACGCACCTCTCGTCATCAACTCGCTCTACGGCGTCACGGTGTACGACATTGCGGGGAACCAGTTCAACGGAACCGTGGCCCGCACAATCAACGCAACCATCGCCCCGACGACAAAGAACTACTCGATCGCCTACGACCTCGCAGGCGGAGCGCTGCCGGAGGGCGCGTCAAACCCCGCCACCTACAACTACGACACGCCGCGCTTCGTACTCGTGAACCCGGTGCGACTGGGATGCGACTTCAAGGGCTGGTCCGGCACGGACATCTCCTCCACCTCGACTAACGTCGTCGTGCAGTGCGCCCACGGAGACCGATTCTACAAAGCCGTCTGGACGCCCATCGTCTATCCCATCGCCTACGACGGCGCGACAAACGGCGTCGCAGGCGTATCGAACCCCAACCCGTCGAGCTACACCGTCGAAGACGACACGATAACGCTCGCCGCCCCCACGCGCACGGGCTACACGTTCGACGGCTGGTTCGCGGACGCCGCGCGCACCGTTCCCGCCCAGACCACGTTCCCCGCCTCTGACCTGGAACCGAAGACGTTCTACGCCGCCTGGACGCCGATAACGTACACTATCCACTTTGACGCGAACGGTGGCATCGGCGAAATGGCCGACATTCCGATGACCTACGACGTTTCGGCGCATCTGCCCCGCAACACCTTCGCCCTGATCGGCCACACCTTCACAGGTTGGACGGGGCCAGGCGCAGCAACATACGCGGACGGCGCGAACGTCAGCAATCTTTCCGCCGAGCAGGGGGCCGTGGTTACGCTCTCCGCCACGTGGAACAACACCGACTGGGCGAACGAAGGACGCTCCGGCGACACAGAGGAAGACGCCTACCTCATCTACACCCCGTGGCAGCTCGACCTGCTCGCCACGCGTGTGAATGGCAGAAATGACTATACGGGCAAGTTCTTCCGCCTGATGGCAGACCTCGCCTACGATCCCGCTGTCGAAAACAACTTCTGTCCCATTGGAAGATATTGGTATGTCGAAAACGGGGCTGATGAGTCGGTTGCTTTCAACGGGACGCTTGACGGCAACGGGCACACAATAAGCGGCGTCCGCGTCAGCTATCCAGACCGCAATGTGCAAGTGGGGCTGTTCAGCACGTGCGGTTCGCCGTCAGTGATCAAGAACCTTACACTCGCGAATGCCGTGATTAAAAGTGCAGAATGGGTTGGTGGAATTGTCTGTGGCACAAGTGGAATGGTCTCCAACTGTTTTGTTGTCGGCACGACTATAGTGGCTACTGAAGGCATGTACTCCAGCGGAGTTGTTGTCCAATATGCTCCAGAAGAGTCTCTTGTCGGCAACGCATACCATGACTGCGTCATTGTCAGGAACGGTGGAACCAATGTAACGGGCATTGGGATCGGACACACGACAGGGGCTCAGCCGCTTTCCGGCGACATCCCCGGCGGGGCGGAGGCGTGCTATGCCATCGACGCGTCGGGCGGCGCAGTCGTCGCGAGCGAGGCGGACTTTGCGTTCGCAGTCTTCGGCGTCACGAACCGCTACTGGAAGGCCGGCTCGGCCGTCCGGCTCGAATACTCTGGTACTCTAGCCGCCGGACAGTTGCCTGTCTTTTTCGTGAACGGCGAACAGTTCGCAGGCAACTTCTTCGAGATGCCCGCCACAAATGCGACAGTCTCTGTTGACGTGACGGACGGTCACATCTGGAACGCGCCGGTATATGCCTGGGCGGACGATTACTCGGCTGTCACGGCGTCCGTAGTCTGCGCAGACTGCGGAGCCACCTGGCTTCAGGTGTTCGCCGCGACACCAGTTGTGTCCCGCGCCGCGACCTGCACCGACGCGGGCGAGACGACATGGACCGCGGAAATTCCCGAGAACGCCTTCGGCTTCACGACGCAGACCGCCGTGCAGGCCGGCGTTCCCGCCGCGCTCGGTCATGAATGGGTTTCGACGAACTGGACATGGTCGGCAGACTACAGCGCGGCGTCCGTTGAGCTGAAATGCGGACGCGATCATGCGCACGACACCGTCGTTCCGGCGGTCGTTACGCTCGACGGAGAGACGAGGGACGTGTTCACTTGGAAGGCCACTGCGGAATATGAGGGCGAGACGTTCTCTCGCGTTGAGTTCCAGATCCGCGAGAAGTACACCGTCACAGTCGGCGACAGCGACGGCGGCAAGCTGACGGCCTGCTTTGCCACCAGCGACGGCGACCTGATTTCCCTGGACGACACACGCATCGCGCCCAAATACCGCGGCAAGTCGCCGGCAGGCGAGTGGGTCTACCTCGTCCCGAACGACGACAGCCTTGTCGCCGTTTCCATGTCCGTTTCGGGAGAGTCCATCCCTCTCTTGTGGGACCCGAAACTGTGCAAGTCCTATTTCATAATGCCCGCGCATGAAGTCACCGTGTCGGCGGTTGTCCGGCCGAGCCGCAGCATTTACGTGGACTACAGCGAGAGTTATGGCGTCACCGGTTGCGTTGTGCGCGTGAACGACGTTGCGATCGAGGAATCCGACTACTGGTTTGCGCCGCCCGGCTGGCCTGTCGAAATAGAGTTCATGGTCAAGGACGGCTGGACAGGCGGGAGCGTAATAGTCCAAGGCAATTCCGACATATTCGCGGGGACAAACTTCTGCTGTGCCGCGACCGGGAAGGGAGCCGGAATCTTTGCCGCGACGTTTGCCATGCCGGACTATAGCATTGAGGCACGGTGTTGTGCCGTTCCTTCAGTGTCGTTCCAACTCGGGACGAACACGGTGCATTTAGTCGAATCGAACAGCTCAGAGTACCGCGCCTACACGCCGGACGAAAGCGGCTGGTATCGCTTCCGCCTCTTTGCCGAAGATTCGTCGCACCGGCTATACTTATACGATGAAGACGGCAGCGATATGGATCACTTCGGCAGGTGGAATGAGGACGAACGGATATATACGGTTGTCGTCCGCCTTGAAGCAGGGGAGACGTACTTAGTCGACTGCTATCCGAGCGGATCGCCGAACGACGAGGGTGAAAACGACATCGTGGTGATTGACAGGTGTCCGGCGCTGACCTTGAACGAGAACATCGGCATCTGCATTGATTCCGTACATGTCGACGGAGAGGAATGGTTGCTTGGATACGACGACATCGGCATCCCCGTCGGCGCAGAGGTGCAGGTGAAGTACAGTCTGGCCGACACGAACATTCTTCATGGCGTTGAGGTGAAGACGGCGAGCGGCGATGATGTTCTTTTCACCCGAGAGGATTCAGGTTCTGGTTCCGATTGCTATTTTTCCGTCTCCTTTACCATGCCCGACGAAGCTGTCGCCGTAACGCCGGATTCGGAAATGGACGCGGAACTGCGCCTCGTTCTTGGCAGGAACGACGTGCCTTTCAGCTGGTATGGCATGACGGACTATTGGTTCGTTCCACAGGAGAGCGGCTGGTATCGTTTCCGTTCGGACTCTGCGGCGGAGAATGAAGAGATAGACCCCAGTGTCTGCATCTACAGTGCGAATGGGAGCACGGTCGCGTACAGCGAAGACATTGGCTACAACCCGGAGACTGAGATGTTCAACCGCAACTTCTGCTGCGAAGCATTTCTTGTCGGCGGCAAGTTGTACCGTATTGATCTTGAATCATGTTTGTACACAGATGCGACGGAGGTCATTCCCGTGTTTGTCGAAAAGGCCGCTCCTCACGCCATCACGGTCGAGAGCACTGCGTACGGACGCGTCGCGGTGCTGGGCGACGATGAAGAAGGCATTCCGCTTGCCGAGGTAGCCGCGGGTAAGGAGGTCCGCGTCTATGCCGAGCCGATGACGGACGACTACGTGCTTGCCAAGCTGACCGCTGTCGATGCGGCAGGCATGAATGTAGAGCTGGAGTATAATGACTACGATTTCAGTCGTTCCTACTGGTACTTCATAATGCCGGCAACGAACGTCACCGTATCGGCAGTGTTCTGCTCGAAGTATCCGAAGTACCTTGACGGAGCGGACGATGACGTTGTGTACAACTACGACGAGTGGGCGCAGGAATATGGTTATGATGTTTATGGCACGAACGAGACGGCGTTCCTCCTCAACGTCGCGCCGACGTCGATCGTGGACAACGCGACGCCGCTCAAGATCGTCGAACTCGGCACAACGAACATGCTTGTCAGCGAAAGCGTCAGCCTGCGCACCCTCGCCATGATGATGGGCTATGGCGAGGAGTCCATGTCCTGCATAAGGGTCGTGCTTGCGAGCGACGTTGCGGAACTTGAGCAGAGGTCGTACTTCGGCTATCGGTACGACATCTGCAACGGCTATCTTGTGCTGCGCATCGGCACGGACCTTTCCGCGCCGATGGGCGAATGGCTGGAAGCCGCCTGGGAGATGGTCTTCGAAGATGGCCGCGCGGTCATCGCGTTTCCGGAGATGTTGCTGGACATGTACCGCGACTACGTTGCGGGAGAGACGGGGAACCCTGTCAACGGACTTTTCCTTTCCGCTTCAATTTCGAGCAAACCAGCGGACACGACCGGCCTCATGTACCTCATTCCCGATGCTACTGGCGGAGACGTAGGCGACGGCGGAGATGATGGCGGAGACGATGGAGCCGGTGGAGACGACGAATGAAGAAACCATTTATGAATATACCCAATACGCGCACAACACTCGTCGCGGCAATCGCGGCCATGGGCTTTTGCTTCACAGCGCAGGCGTCCGTATTCAGTGTCACGAACTCGAACAACAGGTTCTTCGTCTCGCGCTCTGACGCCTCAACCACGGAGACCGTCTACTACCGTCTCGTGGGCTTGAGCGCCTATCCGGGGAAGCACTTTGCCGCGCAGAACCCTCTGCAGTACCACATGACCTTTCCGGTCAACATGAGGGAAAATTCGGTCGACATCCAGGAGTATTCGGCCGACGTCATAGACAGGGCGTTCCTCTATTACCTGGACAACGGCGAGACCGGCAGTTCGCGAACATACCGGTTCGAGGTCTACAACGAGGACGGCGTCCAGCTCGCCACCGTCGACCGGACGATCACCTACGGCGACGCATCCTTGTCCGTTTCAAGGTCGGTGTTCGACGAGAAGTCCGTGACGGTCTCCTCGGACGAGATCACGGTGAAGGACAAGGGCTATGGCCAGGCCTACCACGAGGTTCCGCTCGACGCGTACTTCTCCGGAGTGTCGAGAGGCTACCTCATGAGGACTGACTCGCGTCTCAGAATGGTCGTGGATCTGCAGGCGGCCGAGGTCTACGACGGCTACCAGTACATCCAGGTGCTCGTAAACCAGGATTCCAACTACGACGCGGGCGCGGAGAATGGCGACCCCGGATCCATCAATTGGTCCTGCTACATGGCCGGCTTCAGCCACTATGATGAAGGTACGCTCCCCGACTTCAGGAAATATACGTTTCCTCTGGTCTCCGCCGTAAATGGATGCGGGAAGGTCGAGAAGGCCTGGAACGACAGCGCCCACGACAACAACACCGCAGGCGACCTCTTCAACCAGCGATTCAAGGACGGCTGGCGCGCCGCCGACGGACGAATCGCCATTCCAACCGAGATAAGATATCTGAACAAGCTCGGCATCCGCTTCGACGCCTCCGGCGGCGGCGACGACGACTGGAATGCAAGGTCCGTCGTCGCGCGACTCCAGGCTGTCCCGGTCGCGCCGGCGCTCCTTGACGACGTGGAGATCGCCGTCACGGCGGCGCCAGTCTGCAAGGGGTCCACGCTGACGATATCCCTGCCGTTCAACCAGATCATGACCGTAAGTGGCACCCCATATCTCTGCACAAGCTGGGGCGACCTCAAATACGCCGCCGGCTCCGGCTCGAACGTCATAACCTTCTCCGACACCGTCACCGCCGGCGCAGGCACCGAGCTTGTGGTCAGCGGCATTTCCAGCGGCGGCAGCGTCGAGTCGCTCACCGGCGCACTCTTCCAGTTTCTGAACAATGTCTCTGTCGGCGGACGCACGCTCGATCCCCTTCCGGAGCCGCCCAAGGATGGCGACTACTACATGCTCTCCACGCCTTCGCACTTCCTGTGGTTTGCCGATCGAATCGAAACCAACAGCACCGCCCGCGCCGCCCTTGCCGCCGACATTGACCTTTCCGGGATACATTCTTTCCGCTCGATGGGCGGCGAATACGGATTCGCTGGCGTACTAGACGGACGCGGCCACACCCTAAGCGGACTCAACAGCGTTAAATGTGACTTTCCCAACTCCTGTCTGGGCCTCTTCTGGCAGATCGCAGCGCAGGGCGTCGTGACCAACCTCGTCCTCGCAGATGTCAATGTCCGCTGCTCCTCGCTCTGCCTGGGCATTGGCGCGTTGTGCGCATTTAACTACGGCACCATCACACACTGCACCGTTTCCGGTTCGGTGTCCACCACCATGTCGGGCTATGATACGTTCTCAACGAAGATGGGCGGCATCTGCAGCGAGAACTATGGCACCATCCGCGCCTGCCAGTTCGTCGCCAGTCCTCTCGACCCGGAGACCCCCAGTCTGGTCAACCTATGGCCAAACCTGTCCGTCGGCGGCATCGCGGGATGGAACTATTCCGGCGGCCTGATCGAGGGATGCCTCTTCTACGCGCTCTACTCCGACTACTTCAAGGGCGACACAATTCGCGGCGCCATATGCAGCAGGAACTTCGGAACCGTTCGAAACTGCGTGGGACTCCACGACAGCCGCAGCTGGATAGACGGCTGCTTTGGCGAAGATTCCGGCGCGTCGAGCAATGTGCTGTTCCTAGACGCCGGCACCCCATTCGCCGGCGGCCAAGCCTGCTATGCGCTCAACGGCGGCGTCACGGACGGCTCCCAGCCTTGGTACCAGGTCATTGGCGTGGACGCGCTCCCCCGGCTTTCGTGCACGCCGGTTCGGGGCGCGACGGTCTATCCCTTCGGCGACGGCTACGGCAACAGGGTCGCCAGCGACTGGGATTGGCTGCAGATGCAGCTGGACGCAGGCGGCATTGTTGCGCTCGCCGAAGACGTCACCGCGGAGGACGGCAACTCCAGTCTGACGGTCACGAACAGGGTTGTTCTCGATCTTGCGGGGCACACCATCGACGCCGCCGGCAGGTTCAGGGCGATTCAGATAGACAACGGCGGGGAACTTACGCTCACCAACAGCGTCAATGGATCTGGCGCCATCACCGGCGGCAACTCCACATACGGAGGCGGCCTGCTCGTGTCCCATTACGGCACTTTCACGATGACAGGCGGCACCATCTCCGGAAACAAGGCCAGCTACGGCAGCGGCGTGTATGTGTCCGGCGGCACTTTCACGATGACGGGCGGCGCAATCACCGGCAACGCGTGCGGTTCGGACGGCGCCGTGCGCATGTCCGGCACGTGCACTGTTTCGGGCGGCCCCATCATTTTCGGCAACACCAACTTCAATGGCGCGGCGAGCAACGTCTGGATGGGGTACGACGACAAGATCGCCGTGAATGGGCTTTCCGCTGGCGCATCCATCGGGGTGATGACCTCTCGCACGCCGACCGAGTCCTCGCCCGCAACGTTCGCCACGGGCGCGGCGGAAGGCGAGGAAGCGTATTTCTTCAGCGATGATTCCAGATTCTGTGTGGAGCGGAGCGGCGACGAGCTGCGGCTCGTCGAAGGAATGGCGCCCATCCCGTACATCGACGAGCTTGGCGCCCCGCAGCTGTGCTTCGACTACGTGGTCATCACGAACGCCGCGGGTGATGTCACCTATGGCGCGGACGGCGATGACAGTCGGATTGCCTGTTATGTCGTGACCAACAACGTGACGATCGAAGGAGGGCTCCGTTTCATGGACCCCACTACCTTCCTCATCCTATGCGACGGCGCGACGCTTACTGTCACCAACACCTCAGGCAATGCCGTTGTCGCCCGGCACCTCTACGTCTTCAGCCAGGCGAACGGCACCGGCGCGATCATAGCCGATGCCGAACATTACGGCATTGACGGCAGAATCAACATCCACGGCGGCAACGTCACGGCTGCCGGCGGCTACGGCATATATGACGGGAGTGTCAACGGCGGCATCATCATCAAGGGCGGAACCGTCACGGCGACTTCCAAGGGCGACGGCAGAGGCATTTCCGCCGGCGGCGGTGGCATCGAGATCCATGGCGGCAACGTTACGGCCACGGCGCAGGGCGCCGGCTGTGGCATTTACGTCTGGAACGGTGATTTCAAGATCTCCGGCGGCAGCGTCACGGCTTCCGGCGCAATCGCCGGCATCAGCGCGGTGTCGGGCAATGTCCTAATCCACGGCGGCAACGTTACGGCAACCAGCGGTCCGTTGGGACATGGAATCTACGCCGAGGGCCTTACTAGCGAGATCGTCCTAGGCTGGACGGATCCCGCCGACAGAATCACCGCCAGCAGCTACATCGTCTATCGGTTAACTGGAGTGCAGAACCCCGTTCTTGCCGAAAACGGCATTCGCGTCAAGCTCGGGCAGCTGCTTGCGGATGGCAGCTCCGTCTACGAAGGCGTGCTCGACAGCACCCAGGTCTCCGCCATTGCCGGCAAGACCCTGCGGCCGTGGCGGAACTACAATGATCCTGAGGGCGTTGCGATCGAGTATCCCTCCGTTGTCGACTGGCTTATGGCGAACGGCTTCACGCAAAGCGACATCAACGCCCTTGGCGACGATTCCGACGCCACGGACAAACTGTACGAGTGCTACCTGCTCAACAGCTCCGTCAAGGCGCTGAATCCGGGCGGTGCGCTCAGCATCACCGGCTTTGCGGTCAGCAACGGTGTCGTCTCCGTCACGGTGCAGCTCATGCGGCATTCGCCGTTGGGAGCTATCAACGGCGAGCTCCATCTCTACGGAACGGATGACCTTGCCGTTGGCTTCGGGCCGATTGCAAAAACGTGCATCGTCTTTGGCGACGGCGATTCGACCTTCGACACTGGCAAGGCCGCCGGCCCGCTTGCGCAGACCGTGACCGCCACCTTCAGCGCCGACGATGTCCCGGAAAGGTTCTTCAAGGCCAAGATCGAGTCTGCGGGGGAATGATGGGGACCATGGGGACTATGGCGACTTTGGGGACATCCTGCCACCTCGGTCGCCAATGTCCCCACTGTCCCCATTCCTTCGGCGGCGTCAGTCAGCTATAATGCTCGTTTGACCTAAGCCTGTCGCCGCCCTTGCTGCCGACGGTTCCCGCGGGCGTCATGAGCAGACGATGCAGGCGCCGCGCATGCCTAGGCACGACAGCTGCCAGCGTCTCGCAGCGCGGCCTTCCAGCCTACTCCGGCGCCCTTCCGGTCCGCCAGGTGATCACTTCGCCTGGCGGATGACTGCGCCGCCGCCGCGGACGAGGCCGAGGTCGAACGACGTTCCGACGGACGCCCAGGTCCCCTTCTCCGCGTCCAACAGCTCCGCCGCGAAAGGCGAATCGACGCGGATTGTGCGGTCCTTCTTGTAGTCGCAGTTCACGACCATCAGGTATGCGCGACCGTCCGGCGCCGAGAAGCGGGTGACGAGCGTCGTGTCCACATGGCGCTCGTTCGCGCCGATCTCGGAATACGGCGTCTCGGGAGAGATCCTTATGAGCGCCTGCGCTCCGAAGGGCGTCGTGCCAGGCGCATGCGAGCCCTGCATGTACGCGCCCTTGAAGCGAAGTCCGCGAAGAGCGCGCGAAAACGCGATGAACTCGCGGTTTATCCTCTTCACGCCCTCGTACTTCTCGCCGACCGTCCCGTCCAGCGCGGCAATCGTGCCGGTGTGGTCCGCCCTGCCGTACACGTACCAGTAGAGTCCGCTCGCGCCGAACGCCGCGGTCGTGTGGGCGAGGTAGCGCATTTCGTCCACGTTCGGAATGCGCGGCGACCTCGGCGACGCGAGGCTTCCGGGAACCCATGTGCAGGCCTGGAGCCCATTCCAGAACGGGACGCCTCTTGCCGCAGCGTTCTGCCGCACGATTCCGATGTTCAGGAAGTATTCGGTCTTGTCGCCGGTCGTCATGAACTGGTAGTAGTCGTAGGTCAGCAGCTCCGGCTGGTACACGTCGCAGAAGAGGCGCACGTGCTCCCAATACGCGGCGATCTTGTCGCCGCCGAAGCCCATCCGGCGCGGTTCGTCGCCCTTTCCGCCGACGCCAAGCTGCTTGTAGTTGGCGTATGTCGGCAGGAGGTTGTGCCAGCACGGATGATTCGGGTCGAGCTCGTGGACGAACTCCCTGACGCGCGCCAGCTCCGGAAAGAGGTCCGCCGACGCCTCGTCGAAGTGCTCGTAGAGGTACAGCGCGGGATGGTTCTTCACGCGGTTGACGCGTTCGGCGAGGGCGGACTTCTGAGCGGGGTCGTCCAGATCTACCTTCGCCCACTCGGTCGCCGGGTCGATGCTGTAGATGACGCGCAGTCCGTGTTTCGCCGCGATGTCCAGCTCCTCCGGCGTACGTGCCCACACAGTGTTGAAGCCGCCGTCCTTCAGCTGCTTCGCCGAGGCGTCGGTCATCGCGAGGCTGATGCTGTTCGTTCCCGGGCAGCCGGGCCCGAACCAGTATGTCGTCACCGGCTCGCCCGGATCCCATGCCGCGCCCGCCGACGCGCAAGCCGCGGCAAACGCGACCGCGACAGCAAATGTAGTCTTGTCCATCCCCCTTTTTCTCCTTATTTCCGTCTTTACTGTAGGACGTAGGACGTATTCTACCATAACAGGAGGCATTTTGTCACTTGCCATGCGCAACTGCCGCGAGTGGAACCGACTGAAGTTGTCCCCCTCGGCTCTCATTCCGTCCCTAATCGCCAAGGGACAAACCCCCATTGGCATTTTCGCATAGGACTTCAGACTTCGGACATCAGACTTCAGAACTTTCTTCAGTCCGAAGTCAGAAGTCCGACCGGTTCGGACACGCGCGCGACGTCGGCCCCTACCTCGGGATGATCCCGAAGCGCGACCAGTCGGGCGACGACGACAAGCAGCTGCACATCACCCACGCCGGATCCGAA
>JAEEGH010022185.1_pt1 | contig 13049 bp, 10 predicted proteins | sample 9134181 | NCBI WGS metagenome assembly JAEEGH01 (sample SAMN16246544, study PRJNA631951) | gut metagenome | biome: gut microbiome; feature: rumen; material: DP-attached | host: Bos | place: Iran: Karaj | collected 2018-10 | reverse complement strand
GTCGAGGAAGAGGTTCGACGGCTTGATGTCGCGGTGCACGATATCCATGGCGTGGGTGTAGTTGAGCGCGTCGACCGTCTGGTCCCACCAGCGGCGCAACTCTTCATCGGAGAACTGCCTGCCGTTTTTCATCAAGGCCTCAAGGTCTTCGCCTTCGAGGTACTCCATGACGATGCAGTGACGGTTGCCAATATAGCCATAGCCGTACACCTGCCGGATATTCGGATGGTCGAGTTTGACCATCACGAGGGCCTCGTTATGGAAGCGCTCCACGATTTGTGGGTAACTCGCCAAGTTCTCGTTCAACACTTTTACCGCCGCAGGCTTGCCGATTTCATTCTCGGCGTACCACACCTCAGCCATGCCACCCTTGCCGAGCAGCTTCTTCAGTTCAAATCCGTTGATTACTTGTCCTTGCATATCAAATAAATGCTATTGGTTAACAAACGACTCTCCTTTTGAAAGTCAAGCAATTAATTTGGCAAATGTAAGAAGATTTTCGGATTATCCGCCAAAAACCGCAAGTTTTCTTAACTTTGCCCCGCAAAAAAACCAATGTCTACAGAACATCATGCAGAAATTCAGCGAATTAATTAAGGAAGAACTCAAAGGTTGGAAGCCGTTCGACATCATTTGGCTGGTCCTGGTGAGCATTGTCATCACGGTGATGTCCATCCTGTTCAAATACGACAAGGCGAACGACCAGTTCTATTGGATCCACATCGTAGCGGCGGCCTGCGGCATCATCAACGTGGTATTAGGCGGCAAGGGCAAACTGTCGAACTACCTCTTCGGCTTCATCCATTGCTGCCTGATGATTTACATCACGTTGATTTCCAGACTCTATGCCGACTTCGGCGTGACCGTCTACAACTTTGTCATGCAGTTTGTGGGCTTTTTCATGTGGGCGAAAAACATGAACAAGGAAACGCACGAAGTGATGAAACTCCATGCCTCCAACCGCACTCGAATCATCAGCCTCGCCATCATCGTAGTAGGCACCATCGGATTCGGTTTGCTGATGAAATACTTCACCAACGACATCGCTCCCTTCGCCGACTCAGCCAAGGCCGTGATGCAAGTCGTGGCCATGATACTGATGGTCAGGATGTTCAGCGAACAATGGTGGCTTTGGATTGCCATCAATTGTGTCAGCATCTTCATGTACATCAAGGCGGGCAACTTCCCCATCACGATGATGTATGTCGTTTATCTGGTCAACTCCATCATCATGTGCGTGCGTTGGGAAAAAGAAGCCATCGCCAACGATAAGCTATTTAAATGAAAGACACACAACGAAATACAAAACTAATTGGAGCCATAGCCGTGGCCTTGTCCGCCATGCTTTGGGGCGTGGACGGCATCCTGCTCACGCCGCAGCTCTATAACCTCAACACGGCCTTCGTGGTCTTCGTCATCCACCTCTTTCCGTTCCTGCTGATGAATGTGTTCTTCTTCAGGGAATACCGCCACCTGAAGACCATGACGCGCTCCGACTTGATCTATTTCCTACTCATCGCCTTGTTTGGCGGCGCCTTGGGCACCTTGGCCATCGTCAAGTCGCTGTTTTTGCTGCATTTCAACAGCCTTTCTGTTGTGGTGTTGCTGCAAAAGCTACAGCCCGTCTTTGCCGTCATCTTGGCACGTATCATCCTGAAAGAGAGGATTAAAAGGCATTTCGCGCTATGGGCTTGTGTCGCCCTCGTTGGAGGTTATTTCCTCACCTTCGGATGGTCATTGCCCGACTTCAGCACCGAGGGCATCACCACAGTCTATGCGGCCTTGCTATCATTGCTGGCAGCCTTCTCCTTCGGCAGTTCCACGGTGTTTTCCAAGAAAATCTTGGGGAACTATTCCTTTGTCAGTTCCACCTTCTTCCGCTACGGCTTCACCACGCTCATCATGCTCATCATCGTGTTGTTCGCAGGCCATATCGGCGACTTCTCACAGGTGACGCCACGCAACTGGCTCTTTATCGCCCTCATCGGCCTGACCACAGGATCGGGAGCCATCTTCCTGTATTACTATGGCTTACGCCATGTGAGAGCCTCGCTTTCCACCTTCCTTGAGCTGATGTATCCCATCACAGCCGTGGTGCTCGACTATTTTGTCAACGACACAAAGTATTCACCCGTTCAATGGGCAGCGGCCTTTGTGATGCTCTTTGCGATTGTGATGCTGAATGTGGACTCTAAAAAGGGATGATTATGAAAGACACGAGACATCGGTTTGGCTATCAGCTTTCAGCCGTCAGCCTTCAGCATAGTAGCACTGAGGCTGATAGCTGACAGCTGATAGCTGACAGCCATTATTATTTTATATTTCGAGCAATATTTAATGCAATTGATTCTGAATTTGTCTACCTTTGCAGCATCAACAAAAAACCAACATCATGGACAACGAAATCAAGTGCATTTATTCCGGTTCCTTAGTCAATGCTGAGTTTATCGGCAGCGTGTTGGAGGAGAACGACATCAAGTTCCTTATCCGCAACTTCCAAGAGGAGAGCCTGCTTGCAGGTTGGGCAGCCAATGTCATCAAAGGAGAGGCATCGGTGTTTGTTTTCACGCAGGACTACGACAAGGCCATGCTGCTCTTGGATGAGATTAATGCGGCGGAGATGGAGGGAGAATAACCGTTCCTTCCATTTACACTTCACGCAAGCCTATCGCTTTCTCGATTTCACGCAGGTTATAGTCTTTCTTGCCCGAACGGACAGCGTATGCCAGTATCTGACAGAAAATCTGCGTATTGTATTTTATCCCGCCTCCAACAAGGGAGAAAAGTGCGCCACTGCGCCAATAGCCAGGATAGGCCTCTGGGATTCCGTTAAACTGATGTATACGCGCTTTGATGGCTTTCTTGCCTTTTTCACCAGCGATTATTAGGCTCAATGTGGATATCCAATCCCCACGCAACACATACTTCACCCCATCGATGATGACATAAAGGATTTCATATTCCGAATGCTCCAAGATATCGGAATCAGGCTCTTCGTCCTGTTCTGATGGATCAATCTCATCTTCTGGCTCGTCACCATATCGCCCGAATTCGATGTCATCGGTCTTGTAAAACACTTCATGGTTTTCCCAACGCACCCATTCAAACATCTCCTTCTCGAGCTCATCAATCTGCCAGTCACAGCCTCGGTCGATGGCGATGGTAAGGAGTCGGCAAAAATGCTCTGCGTTGTGATAATGGTGTGTGACGGTGTCGACAAGATGTTCCGGATTTGTCATAAATGCCTGACACTCAGCATTCACATCAAAAGCATTATGGATATAGGCTATTGGAGCATCATCTTTGTAGATGATCACCATCGGTTCATAAGGATGGCAACCGAAAGTGTAGGTCTCACCTTTGTAAAACAGCGTTGCCTTACCGTTTTCGAAGCTTAAAACGATGTCTTCATTTTTGAATATCACTGCTGATGGATTCATATCCACTATTATTTGCTGCAAATTTACAAATACTTCTCAAAAACAAAAAAAGCCAAGAAACACTCACGCACTCCTTGGCTTTTCATTTGTATTGGCAAAGGCTTAATTCCTGAAAATCAAGCCATCGCCTTGCACGTCGACGATGATGGTCTTCGTCTTGTCGACCGACTCGGCCAGGATCATCTTCGAAAGCGAGTTGAGCAACTCACGCTGCATCATACGCTTCACAGGACGCGCACCGTACTGCGGGTTGTAGCTCTGCTTTGCGATGAAGTCGACAGCGGCATCGGTGATGTCGATGCGGATGTCGTTGGCGGCCAGCATCTTCTGCACACTGCGGAACTGCATCCTCACGATGTCGGCAATCTGGCTCTCGTCCAAAGGCTTGAACATGATGATGTCGTCGACACGGTTCAAGAACTCAGGCCGCATGAACTGCTTCAGCTGCTCCATCACCTCGTTACGGGTCTTCTCGAAGACCTCCTCCGAATTGGAGTCGTTCAAACGGGCGAAGTTGTCTTGGATAACGTTCGCGCCGATGTTGGAGGTCATGATGACGATGGTGTTCTTGAAATCGACGGTACGGCCCTTGTTGTCGGTCAGACGGCCATCATCCAACACCTGCAGCAGGATGTTGAACACATCGGGATGAGCCTTTTCGATTTCATCCAACAGGATGACCGAATACGGCTTACGACGCACGGCCTCAGTCAGTTGGCCACTCTCTTCGTAGCCCACATATCCTGGAGGTGCTCCGATGAGTCGCGACACCGTGTGACGCTCCTGATACTCCGACATGTCGATACGCACCATGGCGTTCTCATCATCGAACAGGAACTCAGCCAAAGCCTTGGCCAGCTCGGTCTTACCCACACCCGTGGTACCCATGAAGATGAAGGAACCGATAGGACGTTTGGCGTCCTGCAATCCCGCACGGCTACGCCTGATAGCATCGCTGACGGCGGTGATGGCCTCATCCTGACCCACCACACGCTTGTGCAGTTCATCTTCGAGGTGCAGCAGCTTCTCACGCTCGCTCTGCATCATCTTGTTGACTGGGATACCCGTCCAACGCGACACGATTTCAGCCACGTCGTCAGAGCCGACTTCCTCATCCACCAAGGGGTGGTCGCCTTGTGCTTGCAAAAGGTCGGCCTTAGCCTTCTCAATGGCAGCTTCAGCTTCGCGAATCTTGCCGTAACGCAGCTCAGCGACACGCCCATAGTCGCCGTCACGTTCAGCCACCTCGGCCTGGTGCTTGTAGGTCTCTATGTTGTTCTTTTCCTTTTGGATGAGTTCCACATAGTTACGCTCGGTCTCCCACTTGGCCTTGATGGCGGTGCGCTTGTCGTTGAGTTCGGCCAGCTCTTTCCCTATCTCCTCGACCTTCTTGGTGTCGTTCTCGCGCTTGATGGCCTCGCGCTCAATTTCCAACTGGCGGATGGCACGCTCGACGTCTTCAAGCTCCTCAGGCACCGAGTCGATTTGCAACCTCAGACGCGAGGCGGCCTCGTCGATCAAGTCAATGGCCTTGTCGGGCAAGAAACGGTCGCTGATGTAACGCACCGACAGCTGTACTGCTGCGATGATGGCCTCGTCCAAGATACGGATGTGGTGGTGGGTCTCGTAACGCTCCTTCAAGCCACGGAGGATGCTGATGGCCGAAGCCTCGTCAGGCTCATCCACCATGACCTTTTGGAAACGACGCTCCAAGGCCTTGTCTTTCTCAAAATACTGCTGGTATTCCTTCAAGGTGGTGGCACCGATGGCACGCAGTTCGCCACGCGACAGGGCCGGCTTCAGGATGTTGGCCGCATCCATGGCACCTTCGCCGCCGCCAGCGCCAACCAAGGTGTGGATCTCATCGATGAACAGGATGACTTCGCCGTCGCTGTCCACGACTTCCTTGACGACGTTCTTCAGACGTTCCTCAAACTCGCCCTTGTATTTGGCGCCGGCCAACAAGGCACCCATGTCTAGACTGAACACGGTCTTGCTCTTCAGGTTCTCCGGCACGTCGCGGTTGACGATACGCTGGGCCAGACCCTCCACGATAGCGGTCTTACCTACGCCTGGCTCACCTATTAATATAGGGTTGTTTTTGGTGCGTCGGCTCAGTATCTGCAGCACACGACGGATCTCCTCATCACGGCCAATCACGGGGTCGAGTTTGCCTTCACGCGCCAAGTCGTTCAGGTTTTTGGCGAAACGGTTCAGTGAGTCGTAGTTCTGTTCGGCGTCCTGCGAGTCGACCTTCTTGCCCTTGCGGAACTGCTTGATGGCGGTCTCAAGGTCACCTTTATTCACGCCTTGTTCCTTCAACATCTGGGAGGCAGTGCTGTTGCTCTCGAAAACAGCTAACAGCAGGTGCTCGATGGAGACATACTCGTCACCCATCTTCTTGGCTTGCGCCAAGGCATCGTTAAAGATCTTGCTGACCTCAGAAGAGTAATACAATTCGGTACCGCTGCTGCGCGGTTGAGAGTTAATGGCCTGATCAAGGGATTCGTTGAGTCGTGACAGATTGACGCCCAACTTCTTTATCAGGTTGGGCACCAGATAGTCGTCGCTCAACAGCATACCCTTCAGCAGGTGGATGGCTTCCACGGTCTGGCTCTGGTGGCTCTGCGCAATCTCCTGAGCCTTCCCGATAGCTTCCTGTGATTTGATGGTGAATTGATTGATGTTCATATTTGGGTTCTCCTTTCAATTTTCTTTTTTTTGACACGAGACTTCGAGACGCGGGACGCGGGACTACGAGACCAAAGGTCCCTGAGCCTGTCGAAGGGCCGACTCAAAGTCACGGGACGCAACTTATCAAAATCGCGGCCAATCCAAACACCATGCAAATTTGGCTTGTTTTGCGACAAAATGTCACTAAATCAAGAATTTAGAAGATTTATTTGCGACATTTTGACAATATTCCCTACCTTTGCCCCATCAAAACGCGAACCCTCATGGAAAACGAAATACAAGAAAGCCAGGAAACACAAGTAACCCAACCCGAAACCAAGACCACTAAATGCCTCAACTGTGGCACCGAGTTCCATGGCAAGTTCTGTCCCGAATGTGGACAAGATGCCAAAACAAGTCGTTTCACCCTACGATTCATTTGGAGCAATCTCTTTGTGGCTATTTTAGGTAGGGACGGCGGTATCGGGTACACCATAAAGAACCTGTTTTCACGACCTGGCAAAATGATTGTCGAGATCCTTGAAGGAAAACGCCGCAAATACGTCTCGCCTTTCCCAACGCTGTTTCTGGCGCTGACGCTTTATGTCCTGATCTTCACCGCAACAGGCACCAAAAACATAGAAATAGACAATCTGCCAGAAGACTTGGATACAGAACTCACCGTGAAGGTGGGTGATAAGACTACAGAAATCAACAACAACTCCACTGCAGCAAAGGAGATGCTTCAAAAAGGGGCCCAACTCGTTGTCGACGGGTATCACTTCTACCTCAACCACTACACGCTGTGCTACATGCTCACCTTGCCTTTGTTCGTCATTGCGGCAAGGAAGTGTTACGGCAAGGAAAACCGCAAACGCTATAACCGTGCCGAATACATCGTTGCCATAGTCTATGCGATGGTGATATTGGTGTTATACCGTTGCGTCATCAACCTCATTTATCCCATCTCACACCACTTTTACGGAACAATGGCATTCTATGAGCCAGTTGCCATCATCATAGCCTTGACAGCTTGTTTCAGAAAGATGATGGGTTTCAGCACTGCTAAGACGGTTTGGCGTAGCATCCTGACAGTTGCCCTTTATTACATCCTTCTCGGAGCAATAGTCACGATATGCGCAGTGGCCATCGTATTTTTCTTATACTTCAAGTATCTGAAATAGCATCATTTCGCCCGCCAGAAACTGCGCTTCCGCCTGCTAATACTTGTAATTCACCATCACCTCAAAACTCCTACCCGGCATGGCACGCCAAATGACGTTCTGGTAGTCTTTGTCGGTGAGGTTGTTGCAGCGCAACTCGATGCGGAATTTCTTGATCTGCTTGCCGATAGCGACATGATGCAACACATACGATGGCAGGTCGTAGGCGAAGAATTCCTGTTCATTATAAGAGGTGCTGCGGCGACCCGTCACTTCAACGGTGTAACTCAAATTCCAAGTCTTCCACTGCGTGTTGAGAAACACATTGGCATGGTGGCGCGGAATGTAAATCAGTTGCTTGCCGTTGGTGCCTTGGGCGTATGCCTTCTCACTCTCGTCGGTGGTGACGGTGAAGACGTAGTTGCCCGACAGCGTGACTTTCCAATTTTCTTTAACGAATGCAAAGTCTATGTGGTTCTCGATGCCACGGGCATAGACCTTGGCCACGTTTTCGGGCACCCAGAAACGATATGAGGTCGGCATCCACTGGATCCAATTCTTCACGTTACTGAAATAGCCACCTGTGCGCAAATCCAGTTTAAACAAGCCTTTTTGCAGGCCGTATTTCAAGGCTAAATCAACCGTGCGACCATTCTCGGGAAGCAGGTCGGGATTGCCGCCAGGATACCAGTAGAGGTCGTTCAACGAAGGATTTCTATAGTTGTGGCTATAACCCAAGGTAAAACTCATGGCCTTATAAAAAGGCAGTTGATAGGAGAAAGTCGCCGTTGGGAAGAAACCCATGGCCTTGCCGTCGGTCCAGTCGTAGCGGGCAGTGAGATTGAGTTGGGCACAATCGAAAGGCTCACCGTTGACAGCAGCATAAGCTGACACCAGATTGCGCCGTTTCTCGCCCTCGTAGTTGTTGCTTCTCACCTGCTCGTTGTCCCATTGCAGCTTGGCTTTCAATGTCCAGCTTTGGTAAAGCTGCTGCTCAAGATTGGCGATTTGGTGCAGAATCACGGCATGGTTCTCCGAATTAATAAAGGTGACCGTGTCGTCGGTAACGGGATTGCGCGTCAAAAGGAAATAGCGTTGGCTTTCCACGAAGGCCGCCGACTTCAACTGCAGGTTGCCTGTCTCCCAAAAGGTCTTGAAAGACACGAAGTTGCGCGAAAAATTGTCGCGCGTCCATTCCTCCAAGTTCACATTGAACACGTTGGGCATGATGGGCGGCAGGTTGCGGTTGTTCCATTGGTTCCACGACGAGACGGAAATGACGCTCTTGCCCAGCAACACGCTCATCTCAGGCATCACGCCATAGTCGACAAAATCGGCGTTGCGCTGCTTCATCTTCTCATGCGGTATGGTGGCGAGGTTTTCGTACTCAAAATCGTTGTCGGACGAATTGCGGTAGGCTTTCAAACGGAAGGAGAACTTCTTGCCGTAGTGACCCACCGTAACGAAACTGCCAAGGGTGTTGAAACTGCCGTAGGTCTGCTTCAAGTCGAGCAAAAGCCCGTCACCAAAATGGTGGGTGTTATCGATGTTGACTGCACCGCCCAAGCCGCCACTGTTGTTGGAGGTGCCACTGCCCCAGTTGAGGCTGACGTCATCGGCCAAAAACACGGGGATGGTGCTGAAATCGACCTGTCCGAGGCTGGGCGCATTAAGTTGGAAGCCGTTCCATAGCACCAAGGTGTGGCTGGCCGTCGTGCCACGAAACGAAGCCGTGGAAGTACCGCCCGGTCCGTAGGTCTTGATAAACACAGGACTATGCTGAATCAACAGATCCGAGAGGTTGGATGTGCTTTTGGATTGCAACACGAGGGTATCGAGCTTCCGCGCCACCAAAGGCTTCAAGGTTTCGACCGATTCTTTGTCGCCAACCACCTCGACGGATTGCAGCATAATAGTATCTTGGGCATGAAGCCGCGAAAGCATCATGCCCAACGATAACAATAGAAAAACAATTATTCTAAAAAAACGGTTCAATGCTTCTTAACATCCGTTTTAATATCCTGACCCTTCACTTTCTTAATGTTTTTGGCATCCAGCTCTTTTTGCGGGACTTTTTTAGCATCCATTATCTTTTTGGCCCCATCCACCTTTTTCATATCCTTCTCTTTATCAACTTGAGGCTTCTCCTTTTCAGCATAAGTCTTCGCCTTACCAATCAATTTACCGTTCTTGTAGGAAGCCTCTTTCTTGAGTGAGCCGTCCTCGTAGAAAGACTGCTGGAGACCGTCGAACTGGCCGTCCTTATACTCGATGGTCATTTTCTTGACGCCATTCTCATAGAACCAGGTTGTAAGGCCATTACGCAAGCCGTTTTTGTATTCCGACACTTCAAGATTGGCACCCTTCTCATAGCAAAGCACCTGTTTCCCGTCCATGACACCATTTTTATAGGTATTCATCTTCGAGAGGCGACCGCCACGGAACCACTCGCTACTCTGTCCTTCGAGCAAATCATTCTTATACTCAGCTTTTTTCGTAATAGAACCTGTCTTGTCAAGTTCGAGATAAATGCCATTCTTTCTACCATTTTGGTAATTCGCAATCTTCTTGGGCAGATAGGTGGGGCTGGTGAAATACTCAATCCAAGTGCCTTCTTTCTTCCCATTCACGACATTACCCTCAATGGTGCAATCGCCAGCGGTAGTCGTAAACAATCCGTTGGGGGCTTTCGAGACGTCCACGCTTTCCATAGTTTGCGCGAACACAGACATGGCAAATAAAGCCATCATAGTAATAATCAAAGTCTTACGCATTTCCTTATTGTATTAATGTTTGCACAAAATTATAAAATTCGCAGCAATTGGATGCATTTTTCGTGCAAATATTTCAGAATTCGTTTTTTTTTCGGAATTTCGCGTCGTCAATCGCCTCTGGCTTCTGACACTTGGCCTTTGGCAGCCAAACAAAAAAGGATACGTTTTCTACTTGTCATAAAGCTGCCAATAGCCAGTAGCCAATAGCCAGTAGTCAAAGAAAATGCAATGAAAAAAATCGAAGTCAAAAACTTTAAACTCTACACCACTGCGGTCATCAGCATCGAGTGGAAACAAGACCTGCTCAACGTCAACCTCGACCTTGCCATGATGCTGAAGATGATGCGCATGGAAGGCCTCACCGAAGCCGACATCGAGCGTTACAGCAAAAGCGGACAACCTATCCCCTTCAAGAAGGTGACGCTCATCCTCTTCCAAGACGACAACAAGCCCGGACAATACTACACGGACGAGTCGTTCTGCGAAGACGATGACCCGACGGTGTTTTATGTGGAAATTAAGGAATAGTTTTTATTGACTATGGCTTATGACAATGGCCTATGGCTGCCCTCATGTGAAGGCAAGCCATAGGCCATTAGCCATGTGCCATAGTCTAATTAATGCAGGCTCTTAATATACTCATCAATCGCCTTGGCGGCTTTCTTGCCGGCGCCCATGGCGAGGATGACCGTGGCGGCACCGCTCACTGCATCGCCACCGGCGAAGATGCCAGGACGTGAGGTCGTGCCCACCTCGTCGGCCACGATGCAACCCTTCTTGTTCAAGTCGAGGTTGCGGGTCGTGCTACCAATCAGCGGGTTCGGCGAGGTACCGAGAGCCATGATGATCATGTCGACATCGAGGACAAACTCCGAGTCCTTGATCGGGACAGGGCTTCTACGGCCAGAGGCATCGGGCTCACCCAGTTCGCATTTCACGCACTTGAAGCCTTTCACCCAGCCGTTTTCGTCGCCCAGCACCTCAACAGGAGCTGTCAGCAGGTCGAAGATGACACCTTCTTCCTTGGCATGGTGCACCTCCTCCACTCTCGCAGGCAGCTCGGCCTCGGAACGGCGGTAGACGATATGCACCTCAGAACCGAGACGCAAAGCGGTACGAGCGGCATCCATAGCCACATTACCACCACCGACCACAGCGACCTTCTTACCCACGAAGTTCGGGGTCTGATAGCCTTCCTTATAGGCGAAGAGCAAGTTGTTACGAGTCAAGAATTCGTTGGCTGAAACCACACCGCAGAGGTTTTCGCCCGGCACGTTCATCATCATCGGGAAACCGGCTCCCGAGCCGACGAAGACAGCTTCAAAGCCTTCACGCTTCATCAACTCATCAATGGTGATGGTGCGACCTACAACCACGTCCTTCTCGAACTTGGCGCCCAACTTACGCACGCTTTCCACTTCTTTCTTCACTACCGTGTCCTTAGGCAGACGGAACGACGGGATGCCATACATCAACACACCACCCAATTCGTGCAATGCCTCGAAGATGGTGACATCGTAACCCATCGACAACAAGTCCTTGGCGCAGGTCAAACCTGAAGGACCGCTGCCGATGATGGCCACCTTGTGACCGTTCGGGATGCTCTGGCTGCTGAAGTGTAGGTCGTGCTCGATGGCATAGTCGCCGACGAAACGCTCCAGCTTGCCGATGGCGATAGGCTCGAATTTCTTGCCCATCACACAAGCGCCTTCACACTGGGTCTCTTGCGGGCACACGCGACCGCAAACGGCCGGCAGTGCCGAGTCGCAGCTGATGACGCCAGCGGCACCTTCGAAGTCGCCTTTGGCCACACGGGCGATGAAATCTGGGATATTGACGTTGACAGGGCAATGTGCCACGCATTGCGGGCTCTTGCAGTGCAGACAACGCTGGGCCTCCATGATGGCCATGTCGGCTGAATAGCCCAAGCACACCTCATCGAAGTTATGGGCGCGGACTTCAGGTTTCTGTTCCGGCACTGGCACTCGTTTTTTCTTGTCGAAGGTCTCTTCCGAGATGCCTCCGATATGGCATTTGTGGCCTTCGGCCTTCTCCTCGGCTTGGAGTTGCTTGCGCGTCACCACATTATTATACATAGCCTGACGCTTCATGGCCTCATCGAAGTCGACGTCACGACCCAGGAACTCGGGGCCATCGATGCAAGTGAACTTAGTCTTGCCACCGATGCTCACACGGCAGGCACCGCACATACCCGTGCCGTCGACCATAATCGAGTTGAGCGACACCGTGCAACGGATACCCAATTCCTCGCAGGTCTTGGTGGCAAACTTCATCATGATCATAGGGCCAATAGCGACAGCCTCGTCATATTGTTTGCCGCTGGCCACCAATTGGCGCAGCACGTCGGTCACCAAGCCCTTGCGGCCCGTGGAGCCGTCGTCGGAAGTGACATATAAGTTACTGACCTCTGCCAATTCCTTTTCGAAGATGAGCAAGTCCTTGGTACGGGCACCGATGATACAGTCGGCTGTGGCACCATGGTCGTTCAACCACTTCACCTGAGGATAGATGGGAGCGATACCCACACCACCGCCGATGAAGACGAACGAGCGTTTACGCAGTTCTTCAGCCGTCATCGTGGCAAACTCTGAGGGCTTGCCCAAGGGGCCGACGATGTCGGCGAAGCGGTCGCCTTCCTTGTATTCAGCCATCTTTTTGGTGGACTCACCGATAGCCTTGAACACGATGGTCACCGTTCCCCTGACGCGATGGTAGTCGCTAATGGTCAACGGGATACGTTCCGAGTGATCTTCCATCTTGATGATAAGGAACTGACCCGGAAGAGCCGAATGGGCGATACGCGGTGCATAGACGTCCATGAGGTAGGTCTCGGCCGCGAAGGTTTCTTTGTGTATAATCTCGAACATAATGATATGGAATATGAGTTAGTTTTTGCGAGAAAATTATCTTGCAAATATAGTGATTTTATTAAATTTCAAAGAAAAACACACAAAATTGCACAAAAAAAGCCCCGAACA
>JAEEGH010022184.1_pt1 | contig 13050 bp, 19 predicted proteins | sample 9134181 | NCBI WGS metagenome assembly JAEEGH01 (sample SAMN16246544, study PRJNA631951) | gut metagenome | biome: gut microbiome; feature: rumen; material: DP-attached | host: Bos | place: Iran: Karaj | collected 2018-10 | reverse complement strand
ATGGATATACTGCACTAATCAAGGCATGCCATTGGGGATATAAGGAATGCAGAAAAATACTGGAGGAAGCAGGTGCTGATACAACTATTCTTGATCACTCAGGGATGACAGCTCAAGATAGATGGAAAGAGTGTTTATCACTTGGAAGATATAAGGAAAGGGAAACTAATGATCGACAGAGTATGCATTTCAATTAATAATCGATGTAATCTTGGTTGCCGATATTGTCACTTCCATGAAAAAGACATCATAGAGGATGCGGACATGAACGTGTTTGAGATACTTGACAATATCAAACGATATGCTCGGGGACCTTTCAAGATTGGATTTGTTGGTAATGGTGAGAGTTTCCTGGACTGGCCAAAATTGAAATCTTATATTGCGTATCTTGAGGGCTATGACAATATAAGAGCCTATACCATAACAAATGGAACCATTGCACTTCAGGACGAAGATTGGAAGTTCCTTGAAGATCATCATATCAATGTGGGATTTTCGGTAGACGGATATCGGGAACTACACAACTTAAATCGTTGCGGATCATTTGACGAAGTTATAAAGAATGTCGAGGAGTATAAACGGGTTACCGGTCATTATCCGACATTTAATGCGACTGTCGGGAAAGAAAGCCTTAAGAACGCAGATAGGATAATAGCCTTTTTTAAGCCATTTGGAACTAAGGTTACGTTTTCAAGAATGATAGGTAAGTTTGGTATTTCACTTCAGGACTATAGATATTTTTTAAATGTGGCCGAGAAAGAGATACCTATAAGAAGAGGCGGATATGACTGCACTATGTACGGCGGACAATGTGCAGCCGGTTTAAATAACTATTTTTTCTCTAATGGTAAAATATTTTATTGTGGAAACTGTGTTGACCTTCTGCCTATCGGAAATAGTTCTATGCCGTTTGAGGAATTGGAAAATATACGTTTATCCTTTGACCGAAATTATTGTTATAAGGAGCAATTATGAGAATTGGTCTATATGGTATGCCTACAGCTGGTAAATCATATATAATGAATAAAATAGATTTTATGCCGAAACTTTATGGCAGTAGTTTACTTAGGGAAATATGCCCTGGTTTTGAGACAGCAAGTGAGTATGACAGAATTTTAGCACGTCGGCGGCTTGCAGAGAATTTGGCAGATAGGGATACGTTCATAATGGATGGTCACTATGCATTTGGAAATCAGGTTGTGTTTACAGAAAGTGACGGCCTTTTATATGATGTTTTTATCTATCTGTATATTTCGCCTGATAAGCTGATTGACCGTATGAAGGTCTCAGAGCGTAACTGTAAGTATTTGAAATATGATATTTCGGAATGGCAAAAGAGGGAAGTTGAGAGCTTAAGGGAGTATTGTCATGTAAATGAAAAAGATTTTTATGTATTGGATAAACCCCCGGGAAATGTTTTTAATGAAGTATTGGAAGTTATAGATTTTATAAAGGCGGTATCCGAGGGATATAGTTGTGCAGCTTTTGCAAAAGATATAGCAAAGGATATTCTTGAAAAGTCCAGTTCAGATACAGTTATTCTTATGGATGGAGATAAGACACTAACTATAGAGGATACTTCAAATAAGGTTTTTGGTTATCAGACCCATTTATATGATGGGAATTTTTACACAGGCTTTCAGTCATGGAAGCAAGGAAAAGAGTTTGCCAATTATTATTTTGATGACATAAAGCATATGCCGGTTGCTTTAAACGAAAAGGTATATAAGGAGATAGGACCTGATACATATATCCTTACTTCTGGTCATGAAAGAATTTGGGAATTTATTTCAAAAGAGTTAAATATCCCATTCTATTATGGAAGCGAAATGTCTGCTGAGACAAAACTGTACATAACCAAGTTTTTACAGAAAAGTGGTAAAAAGGTTGTAGCTTATGGTGATGGAATGAATGATTACTATATGTTAAAGCAAGCTGATAAAGGTTATTTGGTGACAAAAAAGGATTCAAGCATTAGCAGATCATTAAATGGAAGAAACTTGGAGGGATTAAACCTTGTATGAGTTAGAGAAAAACGAAGAAATTTGTAAGCTTATCGAGATAACAAAATCAAATTCGGGTATTTCAGGACCTGAATTAGTTAAGGCACATATCGCTTTAGGGGAGCAACTGGGAATGAATATGAAATCATTTGATCCTAAAGATACAACAATTGTTGCTTTCCTTAGGGGAGGAATCTTTTTTGCTGAAGGGTTGTATTTTGCTTTAGGATGTAAGTTTCAGACTTTTGATCCTAAACATGAAGAGTTTATTAAACCAGATACTAAAAACATTATTTTAGTAGATTCTGTAATCAACACAGGCAAGTCTATCATGAAGATATATAATAAGGATATGATAGTTGCATGCTGTGTAATAAATGAGAACGCAGTACCGTTGTTCGAAAAAAAACTATACACGGTACGTGTATCTAAGAATTCTTTTGTGGGTGTAAATGTTAAAAAACAAGCGGGTAATAAGGGACCAGATACAACTTTGAGACTTTTTAATCAGATATAGTAATATGCGGAATTTAGAATTGGCCAGGTAAAACTGGTCTTTTTTTGTTGGAGTTGCAAAAAATTAAAAAAAGTTGCAAAAAAAGCCTGACAGAAAGGAAGTGTTGCAGATTCCTCAAAAGAGTTGCACAAAGATGCATGAAATAGAACATTGTTGCAACATATTGTTCAATGTTGCTGAATAGGCTTAATCTATAGACATAAATGCAACAGGAGTATATAATGGCATCAGTAACAAAGAAAGCCACCCCAATACTTTTACAAAATGAAAGGAGATATGCAAATGAACAGCTTTGGAAAATTCTTGATGACACTATTTATTATCCTTTATGTGGTATCCCCTGTTGATGCCTGTCCTGGTCCGATAGACGACATCATCGTGATACTGTTAGGTATGGCACTTAAGAAGGGCGATGGGAACCTGATTAAGGATTAATGACCCAATTAATGGCAGACAGTATAAAAGAATTGATATTGTGCTGACAGTACACCCGTTACATAAGAAAAGATGTTACTATCTATATACAAGAACAGAGAAGGGAGGTGATTATCTAAAAAGAAAATGATTGTGCTAGCAGCACAACACTTTGAAATGAAAAGATGTTAAACTTAGCTCATCAAAGAAAAAGGAGGAAAAACATGAATTCTTTCGGTAAATTTTTAATGACAGTAGTTATCATTCTCTATGTAGTATCGCCAATCGATGCTTGTCCTGGACCGATAGATGATATTATTGTGATACTCTTGGGAATGGCACTTAAAAAAGGAAATGAGAAAATTACACAACAGTAACCGTTAATCAATGCTATTACCCCATCCGGTTTTTACCGGGTGGGGATTAAGTAAAAAAATTTAGTGGCACAAAAGTATATCACACTGAGAGGAGAAAAAAATGACTATCTACACAACAAATGAATGGAAAGGTTATGGGAAACAGAATTATTACTGGAATGAATATCGAAAGGAAGGAGATGAAGTTTTAAAGTATAAGTGCCATAGGCAGAAAGTCTTTGACGGAGATGAAAGCAACTGGGAAAAAGATGAAACATTAGAGGAATCATGGAACATAGATGATCCTAACATGCCAGATTGGCTCCATAATTATTTATAAACAAAACAACTTTGATATTTACTGTAAGCATTACTTTTTTCAGGAGGATAAAATATGCATTATGCCGTTATTGACGAGGAATTTTGTAAGGTTGTTCGTGGAGCAAGAACAAGAGAATATAACCTTAAGAATGAAATAATTCAGATAGGAATCGTACTTCTTGATGAGTCATATGAAGTGGTGGATAAGTTTAGTGCATATGTTAAACCGGAACATGGATATGTGGATGGATTTATTAGAAATCTTACAGGAATAAATCAGTATATAGTATCGAAAGGTGAACTGCTAGAGGATGTTTTGGAAAAGATTAAGGAATGGCTACCAGAAGAAACAACAATGGTTTCCTGGAGCATGCATGATCGTAGGCAGCTTTTAGCAGAAACCAAGGTAAAGAATATAGATACCGAATGGTTACAGGATATGTTTGATACCTGGACTGACTGTCAAGCTGAATTTAGTAAGAAGATTGATTCTAGAAAAGACTACAGATTGGAAGAGGCATTAAACTTGTCAGGAGTGATATCTGAAGGAAATTATCACGATGGTTTATCAGATGCATACAACACCGCAAGCTTGTTCAGAAAGTTAAGAACAGAAGAGAACTTTAAACTAAGTCAAAATTATATCAGGGCCGATGAGAAAACTGAAGTAATTACATATTCTCTTGCCAACCTTTTGAATGGTTTAGTAATAGCATAATTGATGTTCGAGAAAAAGGTATTAGGTTGATGAAATCAAGGTAGCGACTTGTAATAACTATTGAAAGTGTTTAGTTGTAAGAACGGACTGGACCTTTTCAAAAAATGTTCAGTCCGTTCAATACCTAAAATAGGAGGATTGTTTATGAGAACAATATCATTTAGAACTGCAGATGAAAAAACAAGGGATGAGTTATCCCAGAAAGTGTTCGAGTTTGTTAAGAATAGCAAATTCGTAAGAGATTTCGAGTTAAGAGATATTGTTATGGCTAAATGTAATGATAAGGATTCTACATATTTATTTCATATAACAATATCAGATTGCGTACCGGTCACCCTTGCATTAAGTCTTCCAAATTTTGAGAAAGAAGGAGATGTTGAGGCGGCAATGAGACTAGACTCAGATTTGTTTTCAGAGGCACTTCTGATCCCAAATCATGTAAAGGTCTCAATCAATTGGGCGAAAGAAACGGTAAACAGATATAAGGTAGTACAGACTAATTATGATATGATTCTAGACTTGGTAAAACAAGGTGTTAACCCAAAAGAGATAAGTCAGAGATTTGCAATAAACTGGTCTGGAGAGGATAGCATGAGAATGCTGGAAAAAGAAAAATCTAATATCTTGGTACAATAAGTAAGGACAGCAAATAAACTCAATATAGTGACTATGTAGAGGAGGAAGGATCCATGGCTAGAGAAAAAACGGTGACAAAGATAGTTGATAAATTCAGTAAGTATAATCCAAAACTTACTGTGATCAGGGTGGTCCGGTATGGATTTATTTATCTGGTTATAGCAACCTATAATGTCTCAAACGGTTTCAAGGAGATGGATCCTCTCTATCTTTATAATGATTTGACCGGAAGTATAACAGGGTATTGTCCTACAGCTAATCTAAGACAGTTCGGAAGAATACAAAGGTGGGGCAAAGTTATATATACAAACCCCTTGGTAGAAGATAATATGAAGGAGACCAGATTTGAAAACTAATACTAAAGTAATGAGTAACAAAAGACTTATAGATAAGATATTTTTTGAGTACAAATCTATAAAAAAAAGGAAAATATGGGTTTCGGGAATACCTACTGGGTTCTATGATCTAGATTTTAAGACTCAGGGTCTCCAGAAGGGAGATATGATTTTGATAGCAGGACGTTCATTTATGGGAAAGACAGCTCTTGCATTAAGCATATCAAGTTATGTTGCACTTAAAGAAAAAATGACTGTTGCCTATTTTAGTCCACGATGTTCTGACAAACAGATTATGACACGGCTGTTATCCATAGATTCGGAAGTTAATATTCTGGATGTAGTATATGGAAAGATTGATAAGGATGCTAAGAGTAAACTAAAAGAAACTGCAAAGAGAATAGCTAATGCACCATTATTTATAGATGATTCACCATGTATTACAACAAGTGAAATCAGAGACAGGTGTCGGAAACTAAATAAAGGGAACGAGCTAGGACTGATAGTGATAGATAGCCTCCAGTATATAGTTTCGGATACAAGGTGGAGATATTGCTCGATTGATAAGCAGAAGCGGTCTGTAATGATAGGATTAAAGAAACTCGCCATTGATATGGGATGTCCGGTAATTGTGATTTCAAAACTTTCTGAACCGGTAAATCTTTATGATAACATAAGACCAGAGGTAACAAATCTGGATAGTGCGGATTATTCTGCACAATATTCGGATGTTATCATTCTTATGTATCAGGATCGAAATCTTCGTGAAAATATTCCGGAAAAGGATATTCTAACGGATCTGATCATAGTAAAGAATCGTTTAGGGAAAGACGGGGTAGTAAAGCTGAGACCGCAGTTTGAGTATTCGAGGTTTGTTAATATAACCTAAAAAAGGGGGAGATTCGTATGGGTGTAGAAATGGGTTTTCTGGGGTTTATCGTCCTTTTTGTTTTACTGATGGGAAGCTGTAAGTGGTTGCTGACTTATGAGAGACAGGAGAAAATAGCAAAAGAGAGAAAAATTATAAGCTCAGACATCACACTAAAGGAATGAGTGATTTCTTTTCTAATGTTATAGAAGTGAAGCGTGTAAACAATTATATTGTTGGAATATAAAAGTTGTTTTATAACTTTTCTTATTAAGAGAGAGTTTAATATCATAATCAATTCGAATACTCTCTTAAAGACAGAAATGGCAGAAAGACGAAACCTTCTGCCATTTTTCACATACTCACTAGTTATATAATCGTAGATTTTTGCACATACTTCATTGAATCTCGAGAGTATTATAAATGGAATATAGCAGGTTTTACTTACGGTAAGAAGTTGTTAATTCCATCATTTTACGAGTATGTGAAAAAAAGTCTGTAAATATATAAATAATTGTGGAACTATTAGGTCTCCTAAGATAAAATATAATTATCATAGGAGGCCTATTATTATGGCAAAAGAAAAGAAACCCGTACACAAAGTTCAGATGACCGATGGCAAGCGCCAGATTATCCAGCAGCTCCTTCAGGAGTATGACATTGAAACAGCTGAAGACATTCAGGATGCCCTTAAAGACCTGCTTGGTGGAACCATCAAAGAAATGATGGAAGCTGAAATGGATGATCATCTTGGTTATCAGAAGTCAGAGAGAAACGACAGTGACGACTACAGGAACGGATACAAAACTAAGCGTGTGAATTCCAGCTTCGGCAGTTTTGATATCCAGGTACCGCAGGACAGGAAATCGACATTTGAGCCTCAGATTGTCAAGAAAAGGCAGAAGGATATCTCTGAGATCGACCAGAAAATAATCTCAATGTATGCAAAAGGGATGACAACACGGCAGATATCAGACACACTTAATGACATATATGGTTTTGAAGCCTCAGAAGGCTTTATTTCGGATGTCACTGACAAGATACTGCCGCAGATTGATGAATGGCAGCACAGGCCCTTAGAGGATGTGTATCCGGTCATTTTCATTGATGCGATACACTATTCCGTCAGAGACAATGGCATCATCAGAAAACTGGCCGCATATATCATACTGGGCATAACCTGTTCCGGACACAAAGAAGTACTGACGATACAGGTCGGGGAAAACGAGAGCGCAAAGTATTGGCTCTCCGTTCTGAACGAGCTTAAGAACAGAGGCGTCAGGGACATAATGATTGTATGCGCTGACGGCCTTACAGGCATAAAAGAAGCCATATCGACCGCCTTCCCGAACACAGAATATCAGAGATGCCTCGTGCACCAGGTGAGGAATACACTAAAGTACGTATCCGATAAAGACAGGAAGACATTTGCCAATGACCTTAAAACAATCTATAATGCGCCATCTGAGGAAGAAGGTCGTCAGGCATTGGACGATGTCAAGGAAACATGGGATGAAAGATATCCACGTGCTATGACACGCTGGTATGATAACTGGGATGCCATAAGCCCTATCTTCAAATTTTCTTCGGAGGTCAGATCTGTCATCTATACCACAAATGCCATAGAAAGCCTTAATGCCACATATCGCAAGCTGAACCGTCAGAGAAGCGTATTCCCGAGCGACCAGGCTCTGTTAAAAGCCCTATACCTGTCAACATTTGAAGCTACGCGTAAATGGACTATGCCAATGCGTAACTGGGGAAGAATTTATGGTGAGCTTAAAATCATGTATGATGGCAGACTTCCAGAATAAATAAAAATGGAGCTTCAGTCCATATTGGACTGAAGCTCTGATATTCGATTAACTTCCAAGATAACCTGCTAACCCGACAATCTGAAATTTTCTTAACCAAATTGCTCTCAGCCCGGTCTTTGAACACCTGCAGAATCTTCTCCAACTTGGTTGTATCTCGCCGCCTATGAATTGCCCGTTCAAAACCACACCATCAGCGCACCGGTGTGCTGTTTCACAGTTTCATGACAAGTTCGTATTGTTCCACTTCCCTTGTCCCGTCTTGCGTCTTCAAGGTCGTTACTACTTCTTTCGTTATCTCAAAGCCTATCGAGCGATACATGTTTTGAGCGATCAGATTCGTTCGCTTCGTCTCTGTTGTGTACGTCGTAAATCCCTTCTCCTTCAAAAGCGGAATAACCTTTTCGAAAATGGTCTTGGCAATTCCCATCCTCCGATACTCGGGGATGGTACAGGTAAGGATATCGTAAGCAGTATTCCTTCTGTCTTTGCGAATACCGTTCAAAACCATACCAACGCATTCACCGGTATCCTCGTCAAATGCAGCGACGGAAACAGAAGGATCATAACCGTGCGAATCAAGCAACTCATCGAACATTTCCGGGTTGACTTCCTTTTTAAGCAGACTGTTGGGGTTCATCGTTTTCAGATTCGCCTCATACAGGACCTTCGTAGGTACATTTTCCAACTGCGCATATGATATCTTCATGCTTTCAAATAAGCCTCCGTTTTTAGTAACCGGTTATTTCAAAGTTTCTTGCCCAACTTATTGCGGTATTATGTTCTATCGCTCATATCGACAAACTGGGATTTATACATTTCCCGTATCATTCCATTCCGATTTCAACAGGCTGTACATACAGGCATCAACAATTCCTTTATTGCTAATATCTGCTTGTCGTAGCGTTCCTTCATAAGTTAAGCCACATTTCTTCATTACATTTCCTGAATATGGATTGTTAGGGTCATGCTGCGCCTCAATTCTATTAGCACCTACTTCATTAAATAGATATGGAATAATTGCAGAAAATGCTTCTGATGTAATTCCTTTATGCCACCATTTGCTACCAATACAATAACCAATATGTAAAATATTCAAATCATCATTTTTATCAACAACGCTTATCGTACCAATAGGCTCATTAATATCTTTAAGAACAATTGCCCACTGATAAAATTCTGGTTTTTCACTTTCTTTTATCCAACCTTTAATAACTGTCTCTGTTATTTTCTTAGAAGTATGTGTTGGCCATCTTAAAAATTCAGTTACCCTATCATCAGATGTCCAATTCATATATGCCGCATTTATGTCCTCAGCACAGAATTTTCTCAATAATAACCTATGGGTTTCTATTGTTTTCGTTCCTTTATGCTCCATATTATCATCTCCTCAAATTCCTATTTGTCTTCGTATATAATACTGTAATTCAAAACTCTAATTAACTTTTTATATAACTCTCTCGTCTGTCACAAAATGCTTTACTCCGTCTGTCGGATGTAATAGCTCTTTTCTGAAAAACTCAGGATAATACCTGATGGGATCATTTACATCTATCCAGCGAAGGAATTCCTCATGGTCATCTTCCGTCATACTCATACAAACAGGCTCGAAGCCCTCCGGCACCTTCATATAGTAGAAATATGAAACCTCATAAATAAGCTTACCACGATTGGATGCAGCATCTCCATAGAAATAATTCTCATGGATAAAACCTAAGTGATCAACATCAAGCTTAACGCCAGTCTCCTCATACACCTCACGTATCACAGCTTCTTCGGATGTCTCGCCGAACTTGATACGTCCACCAACGGAATAGAGATAATCCGCGCTATCGTTTCCCACCATCAATATTTTTCCGTTTTTCATAATAATCGCTCCGACGCGAAGATTGATCAGTCCTTCTTCACATGGAACTGTCATGTCATGGTTCATAATACCTCCATAAGACTTAGTATGCTTGTCAATAAAACTGGAATATAATTTTCCATCTGCAGTAAAGAAAAGTATAGCAAATATGGTACTTCAAGTCAATTTTTTTATGCTTTTAGTACAAGCCATATCAGAATCAGATGCAGGGGATAGAACACGTAAAACAGCCACTTATTTATGAATGTTTTATTCCCAGATTCTCCGTTATAGGCAAGGAGCAGAGGTATCACAAGAAATGTTCCAAGCTGACAGATACCTTCGTACCAACTCTGTGTATTACAGATAATGAAAAGGACTGCACTAAACAGCTGTATGCCTACTATCAGCAGATAATCCCTGACCTGCTTTTTCCTGTCGGATCTGTTTACATAGAAAAGCCAGGCCATAAGCGGTCCGATAAGCCCCCAGTCTGAAAATACACTGATAAACATAAACAAGAATACCGCTATTCCCTTCATTATCTGGTTTGATGTCTTTTCCACTACCATAAGCATCAGAAATGAGAATAAGAGTGTGAACATCACATTAAGGTCTCCCGATGCTACGCTACCATATCTCACTAATGAGTACGGTATCTGTGACAGTATGGCGAAGCTCAGTAATCTCAAACAATAGTTCCGTTTTGATGAAGTATGAGTAAAGCCTTCCACGAGGAAGTAAAACATCACTGGAGCCGCTACTCTACCGATAGTCCGCATGATTATGTATAAGACTATCAAGCCCGGATATTTTTCCGGTGATAGCAGGAATGCTGCAAGATGATCCAAAAGCATCGCAGCTATGGCTATATACTTAATCTGTGTGCGGTTTAATCTTATTTTCTCTTTCATTCTTCTACTGCTCCAATATCATATACTTCTAATTCTTGTTCTGGCTGCATTTCAAGATTTGTTGAAAGATACTTCTTTATATCAAAGAAATTCTTATCGCTGTAATCTGAAAGCTGCTTATACCGTTTATGTTTTGTTATGTCATACTTGTCCGATAGGAACGGACGCACTCCTCTTAATTGAAAGATACATTTCTTTCCACTCATAACAGCTATCTCATCTGGTGTCATTAACTCCTTACCCATACGCTGATTGTTTGTTCCGTTTGATGGTGACTGCCCTCTTGATTCCGAAGTTGTCTGGATATCTATGGTTTCTTTACCAAGCAATCCTGACAGTTCCTTTAAGGTTTCATCACCCCTGCCACCTAGGAATAGCTGTGAATCACAGTTATCGGCTATCGTGCCTGCATGGTCTTTATACAATGCTTTCAGCTGTGCTTTTGATTGCAGGATGATACAAGCAGATATCTCACGGCTTCTGATAACCGAGATTATCTTCTCAAACTCCGGTATTTTACCGATGTTACTGAACTCATCCAGGATGAAACGGACGTGAATCTTCAGTTTTCCGTTATGTTTACTGCCTGCTATATCACACAGAAGATTGAACATCTGAGCTTCCATCATGGCTATGATGAAGTTGAAAGTACTGTCCGTATCCGACATAATCATAAATAATGCCGTCTTTCTCTCGCCTATCAGATCCATCTCCATTTCATCATAAGAAGTAAGCTCCCGAAGCTCCTTTATATCGAATGGTGCAAGCCTTGTAGCACACGAAATCAATATAGATTTAGCGGTCTTGCCCGAAACAAGTTGTCAATGGTTTTTTATACTTTTTTACAATATTTTCTCAGCCTGCCCCTTTCAGCACCCTTTTAAGCACTTCTGGAAAGGTCATTCCCTGCTCTTTGAAGTGCAGACCTACCACATATGTGGTCTTATCTATGGTTCTGGTCACCATACATGACTCTGTTTCCGATGTATCATTGGTTAAATCAACTACATTGTTCTGGGATTCATCGATCTCGCTTGTCATAATTTGCTTTTCTTGTTCCATAAGTCCTCCTAAAAAATGAATAAAGGGAACGGATCCTATCCATTCCCTACAAAAGAAAGAGCACGGCTATCAAGGATAACTGTGCTCTCAGTAATTGTTTTTTCAGTTTACATCACTTAATACTAATATACATCATAGGACGTACGCCATATCTAATATCTACGACATTTCCAAATGCGTAATCCTCGCCTTCACGATTTACATATGCGGCATAATCACCTTCGCTTGTACCACCTATAGTACGAAGCCAATATGCATATGCAGGTGCACCTTCTAATGTAGGATAAACATCCGAAGGTGCCGCTCCCTTTGCTATGGCGTACGCAGTAGGTGTAGCACGACGTTTTTGATCATAAGAGCCCGCACCTGTGTCAAATCCATACTGTGTCATTTCATCATATGAAGGAAGGAATATCTTATCTTTAGTATCTTTTCCGCCTTCTATGCCATATTTGGGATTATCCTGATTTTCAATAGTTGTGGCTTTTATCTTCTTTTTTTCCTGCTTGTTAAAAGCATTTGTATAGAACGACTCATTCAGCCATTTACGTAGAGTACAGTTCTCCCAAGTAATTTCCTTACGTTCTGTATTATAAGGCAGATTCGTTAAGGTATTTTTGCTTATAACTAGCATAGTCTTTTTGCCTTTTGCAAGGACTACCCACTCTATAGGTTCTTTACCATTTGTAAAATCGTTATCCTGTTCAAAAGAACCAAACTTGATAATATCTCCAGCTTTTACTTTTGAAAAATCATACTTTTTCTTATAACCATTAGCAGCTGCTTTAATCTTGACCGTTTTTTCAGCACTGAATTCACTTAGTATATGCGATTCATCATAAGATCTTACCCTTATCTTATATGTTCCTGCAGGAAAACAGTTATTTATTGTGTTCACGGCTGTCCAAAAAGATAGCCTGTCATTTCATCATAGTCACTCGTTCCGTTTATCCAGCCATACAGTGTGATATAATATCCGTTCTTACACATTACAGCCATCGGGATATACGATTCGCTGTCAAGCTCAGGTGACTGGAATACATACGATACAAATACGTTATAAAAAGCCCCCTGTCCTGTCTGCAGATTCGGGTAAACGGAATCGACTGTATCCGTAAGCAGCACCTTTTCAATCCCTTTCATTTTTCCAAGATAGCCAAGCCGTGTTTTTCCGGTTATCTCAGCAGTTTTCCCATATATCTCAGCCAGTTCGGGAAGCGGTTCCTTTGTAAGAATCAACGCTATG
>JAEEGH010022183.1_pt1 | contig 13050 bp, 10 predicted proteins | sample 9134181 | NCBI WGS metagenome assembly JAEEGH01 (sample SAMN16246544, study PRJNA631951) | gut metagenome | biome: gut microbiome; feature: rumen; material: DP-attached | host: Bos | place: Iran: Karaj | collected 2018-10 | reverse complement strand
AGGAGGACACCACCCACAACCGCCGCGTGGTCTTCAGCTACCTGAAGGACAAGAACGCCACCGCCGAGCTCTTCCGCACGATCGCTCCGAAGATCGCCGACCGTCCGGGCGGATACCTCCGTATCCTCCACACCGGTTTCCGCAGCGGCGACGCTTCCGAGATGGTGCTTCTCGAGCTGGTGGACTTCAACGAGGCCGCCCTCGCCGCCCCCAAGGCGGAGAAGAAGAGCACTCGCCGCAGCCGTTCCAAGAAGGCTGTCGAGGAGGCTGCTCCCGCCGCCGAGGCCGAGGCTCCTGCCGCCGAGTAATCCACAGCGCGTACACGAAAAGCACTTCCCTCGCAAGGGGAAGTGTTTTTTTTGTTATTTTTGCCGTATGAAACGAGCCCGATGGATTCTGGGCCTCCTGGCGCTGTCGATGCTGGGAGGCGGCTGCGGGAAGCAGGTGCCGGACGAGTATGGCCGGCTGGACGACGAGACCAAGCTGCAGCGGAAGTATGTCAATACTTTCGCCTGGAACGTCATGGACGAGTACTACCTGTGGCGGGACGAGATCGCTCCGGCGCTGGAGCGCTGGCAGAACTGGGAGGAGCCCATCCGGAAGGTGGCGGACGTCCGTTACAAGGACGCCTTCGGGAAGGACATCGACCGCTGGACGATGCTGACGGACGACTTTGGATCGCTCGTCGGCGGTGTTTCCGGGCATACCCGGACTTTCGGGATGGATTTCCAGCTGTATTATGCCGACAGCGCCCGGAAGCGCGTCTGCGCGGTGTTGACCTATGCGTATGCCCATTCGCCGGCGGCGGAGGCCGGCCTCAAGCGGGGGGACACCATCCTCACGGTGGACGGCCGGGAAATGACGCCCGACAACTACCAGGAGATCGTCCGTGACCGCCTGTTCGGCGGCGGGACGGTGAAGCTGGGCCTCTCCGACGGCCGGTCCGCGACCCTCACGGCGGTGGACATGTACGAGAACCCGGTCCATACCGTCCGCATCCTGGAGCGGCCGGACGGGAGGAAAGTGGGCTACCTGCATTATACGTCCTTCACGCTGGACTCCTGCAACGAACTGGTCGACGTGTTCCTCCAGTTCAAGCTGGCGGGTGTCGACGACCTGGTCCTGGACCTCCGGTACAACGGCGGCGGCTACCTGGTCACCGAGGAAGTGCTGGCGTCGATGCTGGCGCCCGTATCGGTGGTCGAGGCGGGCAGCGTCCTCTCCCGGGAAATCTACAACGCGAAACTCGCCGCCGAGCAGAAGGAAGAGCCTTCCCGTTTCCGGACCAGTTACACGTTCCACAACAAGGGATCCCTGCAGGTCATCTTGACGGCCGGGGCCAATCCGGACCTCCCGCGCCTGTATGTGCTGGCGACGGGTTCCAGCGCATCGGCCTCGGAAAGTCTGGTCTGCTGCCTGCGCCCGTACATGGACGTCATCCTGGTCGGGGAGCAGACGAGCGGCAAGTACTGCGCGGGCTATCTGATGGAGGCGAAGGACTGGTATGAGTCGGTCAAGAAGAGCCTGGGAGAAACCGAATACAATCAGGCGCTGCCCTATGTGGACAACTGGGGCATCTACGTGATGTACTCCCGCTATGCCGACTGCAACGGCGTCACCCTCTCCATGCCCGACGGCATCGCGCCCGACGTCAAGGTGGAGGACGATCCGCTGGACGGATTCGACCTCGGCGACCCCGGGGAGACGATGCTCGCCGCCGCCCTCGGCCTCATCGAGGGCCGCACCCGGAGCGCGGAGACGCCCTCCGGTCCGCATCTGGCCCCCGTTCCGACGGGCTTCCATCCCCGGACGCCGGGCCTGCTCATAGGCCGTTATTGAGTTTTTTTGCGTATATTTGCAAGATATGCGCAAAGAAACAGCGATGACAGAAAAAACCAGGCTTTTATACGAAAAACCGATGGTCCGCATGGTCGATGTGCGGACGGAATGGAATTTCCTCCTGTCGGGAGGAAATGGGGATATCGACCCGGGCACGGACGATCCGTGGGGTGATTATTAGCAGCACCGATGAAGAAGATTCTCAAGACTTCCCTTTGGGCGCTGACTGCCCTCGCCGCGTTCGCCGGCTGCCGCCAGGCCGAGCAGGAATTCCCGGAACCGGGATCCCTGAAGACGGTCCGTTTCCAGGCCGGCGCGGCGGATACCCGCACCGCCTTCGCGGCCCCCGAGAACGGGGTCTATCGGACCTTATGGACCGAAAACGACCGTGACATCCTCCTGTCCATGAATTACGGGAAGGCCGTGAATTCCGCCGTCACGCCCGCCGAAGACGGCGAGACGGCCTGGTTCGAGGCCTCTTTCGATGCGTCCGAAGCGACGTCTCCCTATACCTTCTACGCCGTCTCTCCGGCTTCCGCCGCCCGGGCCATCAGCCCGAGCCGCAGCGCCTGGAGCGTGTACGTGGCCGCGGACCAGAAGCCGCTGGAAAACTCCGTGGACGAAGCCGCCCAGCTCCTGGTCGCGAAATCCGCCGCTTCCACGGCGTTCCCGGAGAAGGTGCAGCTCCATTTCGCGCACCTGACGGCGTACGGCCGCCTTTCCCTCAAGAACCTGAAACTGGAAGACGCCGCCGTGGACAAGGTGGAATTGACCTTCAGCACCCCGGTCGTGGGAGAATGGTACTGGGCCGAGGACGGCACCCTGACCTCTAACGGGGCGTCGCACACCATCACGCTGGACACCGACGCTTCGGGCGACCTCTGGTTCGCCTGCGCCCCGGTGGACGTTTCCGGAGAGACGTTGTCCCTGTCCGTCTACACCACCCACGGCATCCTTTCCAAGGAGATCACCTTCCCCGAAGGGCGGAAGTTCACCTCCGGCAAGGTGGCCCGCTTCTCCGTGGACATGGCGGGCATCACGTTCGCCGGCGGTTCCGACCAGTACGTCCGCGTGACGGATGTCTCCGAGATCCATGTCGGGGACGAGGTCCTGATTGTCAATACTGAAGGGACTTATGCCCTGGGCGGGCAGGTCTCCACCGGCACCGCGCACCGGAGCCGCGTGGCCGTCACCACGGAAAATGGCGTGGTGACCGATGCGGGCAAGGCCACGCCCCTGACGGTCGAGGCCGGCGCCTCGGCCGGCACGTGGTCCTTCTACACCGGCACCGGCTACCTGAGCTCGGCGAGCTCCAAGAACATCCTGAGGGAGTCGAAGGACAAGAATGGCAATTCCAGCTGGACCGTGACGGTCAGCGGCGGCGTGGCCACCATCGTGGCGCAGGCCGGAGAGTCCCGGTACATCCGGGAAAACACGCAGTCGCCCCGGTTCTCCTGCTACAAGCAGGGCTCCCAGAATGATGTCGTCCTGTACAGGAAATCGTCCGTTTCCGGTGCTGTGTCCGAGGATCCGCTCGTCGCCTCGTCCGAGTACGGCAGCTACTATGCCGGCGCGGCGTGGACGTATGAGCGGGGTGTGGACCAGCTGTTCCGCTCCTATCCCGACGGCAAGCTCGAGTTCGCCCTCCTGAAGGCGTCCACGAAGGAGCAGCTGGTGGTTTCCGGCTATGACCCGTCCCTGACCAAGGGCGACGCGGTGACGGTCTCCCTCCTGTACCGGAAAGGCCGCAAGGTCCTCCTGGAGCGCACCTGCGACCTCAAGGTCGTCCGCGAAGACGGCCCGAAAGTCTGGCTCGGAGACGGTTCCGGCCAAGGTTTCATCCTCAAGAAGTAAGAAGCCATGAGAAAACACATCCTTTTTGCGCTGCTCGCGCTGCTCGCCGGCTTCCAGCTCCTGAACGCCATTCCCGCCTACCCGGGCAAGATCGAATATGTCCAGCCGGACGGCACGAAGATCGTCCTCCGGCAGCACGGTGACGAGTTCGCCCACTGGACGACCGACGCCGCCGGCCGCCTGGTCACCCTGTCGACCGACGGTTATTACCGGCCCGCCCAAGGAATCACGGTGGCCGAAATCGTCCGCCAGGGCCGCGAGCGGCGGGCTGCCGCCCGGCAGCTCCGCGCAGCCCGGCGCGCCTCGAGCTCGCCGATCGCCCTCGGAAAGAAGCATTTCCTCGTCATCCTGGTCGAGTTCTCGAACAAGCAGTTCTCGACGAGCGCGGATCCCAATGCCGCCTTCACCGCTCTCCTGAACGAGCCGGGGTATTCCGTCAACGGCGGTACCGGTTCCGCGCGGGATTACTACTACGACAATTCCCACGGGGCTTTCGAGCCGGTTTTCGACGTATATGGCCCTGTCCAGCTGGACAAACCCTACAGCTATTACGGCGAGAACTATTGGAACGGGGACGACAAGCGGCCCGAGGAAGCCATCATCGACGGCTGCAAGAAGCTGGACGCGGACATCGATTTCTCCCGGTATGACAATGACGGCGACGGGAAGGTGGACCTGGTGTTCATGTACTACGCCGGCAAGGGAGAGGCCGACGGCGGCGCCTCCAACACTATCTGGCCGCATCAGTGGTCGCTCAGCGAGGCCGGGAAGAGCCTGGAACTGGACGGCATGGCCATCGATTCCTATGCCTGCACCAACGAAGTGAACGGCCAGGACGGGAAGATGTGCGGCATCGGAACCGCGTGCCACGAGTTCGCCCACGCGATGGGCGTTCCGGACTTCTACGATACCGACTATGAGACCAACGGGCAGGCGGGCGGCCTGTTCTTCTTCTCCCCGATGGACGGCGGTTCGTACAACAACAACGGGCGGACGCCTCCGTATTTCAATTTCGAGGAACGGATGCTGCTGGGCTGGCTGAAAGAGACCGACTACCGGGAATTCTCGAAGGCCGGCACGTATACCATCCCGTCCGTGGACGAGAATGTCGTCTACCGGACGCCTACCGACCTGGCCGGCGAGTATTTCGTGTACGAGTGCCGCGGTTCCAACGGCTGGGACGCGGGGCTGGCCGCCCACGGGCTGGTCGTCTACCACGTGGACAAGTCCAACCGGACCGTGAAGTTGAGCTATGGATCTTCGACCGCCGCCGATCTCTGGGCAAACTGGGAGGTGGACAATTCCATCAACGAAAACGGTTCGCATCCCTGCTTCTACGTCATTCCGGCCGCGGATCCGAGCAATCTGATGTACGGCTTCTACAGCTATGCCGGCGCCTATTATTTCGACGATTCGTACAGTCCCGACCTTCCTTTCCCGGGATCCAAGCACGTGACGGGATACACCCCGGTCAGCTGGAACGGCGTCGAGGGAGCCATTTCTTTCAGCCATATCGCCTATGCCGACAACCTGGTGACGCTGACGGCGACCATCCCGTACGACGGGGTGGACTACCCGACCATCGCCGACAGCGGCGCTTATCGGGCCGGTGACCGCTTCACCTTCGAACTCGTCCGTCCCGAGGCGCTGGAAGCCCCCGCTTCCGTCGTCTGGTACTATGACGACGAGCCCGCCGGGGCCGATTCCGTCACCCTGACCGCCGGCCTCCATACGGTCGACGCCCGGCTGACCTACGCCGACGGCCGTCAGGCGGTCGTCTCCCTCGAAATTACCGTCCAGTAGCGTCATGAAAGCGAGGCAGGTCCTGTTCTTCATCCTCGGGGTGTTCCTGATGCTGGGCGCAGCATGGGCCGTGTTCCCGGCAGAAGGGGTGCGCTTTGGGACAAAGCGCCTGCGCTTCGCTTCGTATGCCGGACACGTGCGGGACGCCAAGGAGAAAAAGGTCGATGTGGACTCGGTCCTGAACGCCCTGGACGGGCGGTTCGCGATGATGGGGGACACGCTCGCGTTCTACCGCCAGTTCTTCTATGAGAATCCCGACCGGATCTATCTGCCGGACGACGACTATACGTTCTTCGACCCGGTGTTCCGGGCGTTCGAACGGGCCCGGAGGGAAGGCAGGACCGTGCGCGTGGCCCATTACGGGGACTCGCAGATCGAGCTGGACCGCATCTCGTCCAACCTGCGGGAGGCGCTGCAGACGCGCTTCGGCGGGCGCGGCACGGGGATGTTCCCCGCGCTGACGAACACGCCGATGGCGTCCATCTCGCGCTCCTCCTCGGGCGGTTTCATCTCCTACACGATGTTCGGAGATTCCACCACCCGCCGCGCCGGGCACCGGCGCTACGGCCCGCTGGCGCAGGTGACCGGTTTCACCGGCACCGGCACCGTGAGCCTCCGCGCGCAGAAGCAGAAATCCACCCAGGAGCACGTGCGGACCTTCCAGTCCGTATCCCTCCTGTACGGGCAGGCGTCGGATGGTTTCACCGTCACGGCGCAGTCCGACACCCTGAAGCCCGCGCCCGCCTTCCGGATGAAGGACGGCGTGAACTGGGTCACCTGGACCTTCTCCCGGCCTGTCGAGAAGGCGACGCTCAAGCTGGAAGGCAGCGCGGAAATCTACGGCGTCTCCACCGACGGAACCGCCGGCGTCGCCGTGGACAACATCCCGATGCGCGGCAGCACGGGGCATATCCTCACCCGCATCGACAAGGACCTGATGAAGGCGGCCTTCGAACTGGACGGCACCCGGCTGGTAATCCTGCAGTTCGGCGGGAACTTCGTCCCGGCGGCCGGCTCCTCCAAGGCCATCTCCGGCTACATGGACAAGGTCCGGGAGCAGATCGCCTACTACCGGGACGCCGCCCCGGACGCGAAGATCCTGTTCATCGGCCCGTCCGACATGGCGGCCTCCACCGAGGACGGCCGCATCGTCTCCTACCGCCGGCTGCCCGAGCTGGTGGACTCCCTGAAGGCCGTGTCGCTTGCAAGCGGCGCCGCCTACTGGGACCTGTACCGGATGATGGGCGGGCAGAACTCGATGGCCCAGTGGGTCCGGCACAGCCCGGCCTACGCCGGACCGGATTATGTCCATTTCACCCCGGCCGGCGCCAAGGTCGTGGGCGAGACGCTCTCCCGGTCCTTCCTTACGTATTATGACTTCTACGACCTGCGGAAGACCCTCCCGGCCGCCGCGGTCCAGCAACGAATGGGCAGATGAAACGATTGATCCTTCTCGCGGTCCTCGCCGCCACCCTCCTTCCCGCCGGCGCCCAGAACCCCTACCGCCGCCGGATTCCGCCGATGCGGTTCGCCCGCATCGAACGGAACGCCCTCCAGTTCCCGGGCGGCTCCTCGGCCGATTTCGATGCCTTCCTGCGGAAGCTGGACACCCTCGTCCTCACCGGACGCGGGGACGTCCGCATCCTGCACATCGGCGGGTCCCACGTCCAGGGCGGCACCTGGACGAACACCCTCCGCAAGAACCTGATGGCCCTGCGGTACGGCATGGACGGCGGCCGCGGCCTCGTGTTCCCCTACGCCGCGGCGGGTACGAACACCCCGATGGGCTACCAGTCCTCCTACACGGGCACCTGGACCTCCAGCCGCTGCCTGAACCCGGAGACGGTGATGGGCGTCAGCGGCATGACCGTGACGACGGCCGACACTGCCGCGACGGTGGCCCTGGACCTCGTTCCCGAGGAGCGCAAGATGTGGGACCTCCGCTTCACGTTCCGCAGCATCGACGTGCTGGGATACGGCGACCTCGAGCCGGTCATCCTGTCCGGGCGGGACACCCTCCGCGGGCGGCAGGTGGACGAGCGCTGGCACTTTGAGCTGCCGCGCTACATCGACTATTTCCGCATCGGTTTCCGGGGTTATCCGGGCCGGTTCACCCTCAAGGGCGTGTACCTGGACAATCCTGCCAACGGATTGACGGTCAGCGAAGTGGGGGTCAACGGCGCCGCGACGTCCTCGTTCCTCAAGTGCGAGGATTTCACGCGGGACCTCAAGCTCGTGAAGCCGGACCTCGTGATCTTCTCCATCGGCATCAACGACCTCCAGGGGGCGGATTTCGACGCCCGCCGCTTCATCTCCAACTACGGAAAGCTGGTTCAGCTGGTGCGGCACGCGAACCCGCACTGCGCCTTCCTGTTCACCTCCTGCAACGACAGCTGGAAGAACGGACGGTCGAACCCCCACGGCGCCCGGGCCGAGCGCGCGTTCGAAGAGATCGCCGCGGGCTGTGACGGCGCCTTCTGGGACCTGTACGACATCATGGGCGGGTCCGGGTCGATGGATGCGTGGGTGAATGCCGGGTACGCCCGTCCGGACCACATCCACTTCACGCCGGAAGGCTACACGATTCTCGGGAATCTCCTTTTCAACGCCCTGATGGACGCGTTCGCCACCCAGGCCCGATGACCCTCGCGGACATCATACGGGATTTCCTCGGAGCGCTGTTCTCCTTCGACAGCGCGCACCCGCTGCTGTTCACCCAGTTCTACTTCTGGGCGTTCTTCGCGCTGGTGTTCGCGGGCTTCTCGCTGATCCACTCGAAGCCGCTCCTGAGGAACGCGTATCTGTTCTTCGTCAGCCTTTTCTTCTACTACAAGACCAGCGGCGTGTTCCTCCTGCTGCTGCTCTTCGTCGTGACGTACAACTACTTCGCGGCCCGCGCGCTGCGCCGCGCCCGGCCCGCCTGGCAGACCTTCTGGGTGGTCCTGTCCGTAGTGGTGGACCTGGGCATCCTGGCCTATTTCAAGTACGCGTACTTCATCGCGGACTTCCTGAACGACCTGTTCGGCCTGTCCATCCAGGTGCATGACGTGCTGGGCGAGCTGATGAACGGGATCACGGGCACGACGGCCTTCCGCGTGGACGCCATCATCCTCCCCGTGGGCATCTCCTTCTTCACGTTCCAGGCCGTGAGCTACATCATGGACGTGAAGCGGGGGAGGATCGAACCGCTTCGCAAGTTCCTGGATTTCGGCTTCTTCCTGACCTTCTTCCCGCAGCTCGTGGCGGGGCCGATCGTCCGCGCGCCGGAGTTCTTCCCGCAGCTGTACAAGCCCTACAACCTGAGCCGCCGCTGGTTCGGCATCGCGGTGTTCTGGATCCTGAACGGCCTCGTCAAGAAGCTCGTCCTGGCCGATTACCTCGCGGTGAACCTGAGCGACCGGGTGTTCGGGAACCCGCTGCTGTACACGGGCTTCGAGAACCTCGCCGCCCTGTTCTGCTACTCCCTGCAGGTGTATGCCGATTTCTCCGGCTACACGGACATCGCCACCGGCGTCGCGATGCTGATGGGCTTCTACCTGCCCCAGAACTTCAATTCGCCCTACAAGGCGGAGAACGCGCAGCAGTTCTGGCGCCGCTGGCACATGACCCTGTCGCGCTGGCTCCGGGACTACCTGTACATCCCCCTCGGCGGCAACCGCAACGCCACCTGGGGCTCGTACATCATCATTTTCGCCGTCGCGGTCATCGGCTCGTTCCTGTCCGGGTCGTGGTGGGTGGCTTTCGCGGTGGCGCTCGTGACGGTGTCGGTGGTGCTGTACGGCTGGCTGAATCCGGACAGCCGGAAGATGCTCCGCACCCACGTGAACTCCATGGACACGATGCTCCTCGGCGGCCTCTGGCACGGCGCGAGCTGGAATTTCATGATCTGGGGCGGCCTGAACGGCATCGGCCAGATCGTCTACAAGATCTGGACGAAATGGTCCCGCCCCGTGCAGGCGGCCTTCATCTGCGCCCTCTGCGCGCTGATGTTCGGCCTCTCCAAGTGGACCCCCGCGCCCGTCTGGAACCTCTTCTTTGTCTGGACCTTGGTCCTTGCTATCGGGACGCTGGTTAGGCTGGGGTACTACTTCCGTCATTCCGGGCGGTCCCTGAGCTTGTCGAAGGGCGCCCCGGAATCTCCTGCCGTGAAATGGATCTCCAACGCCTGGGCCGTGTTCCAGACGTTCGTCTTCATCACCTTCACCCGCCTGTTCTTCCGCAGCGGGTCCAACCTGGATCCCGCCCTGGCGAACGAGGAGGCGTGGAATACCGCGAAGAATATGGTGACGCAGATCGGATCGGCCTGGGACCTGTCCATCGTGCCGCGCGTTGCCTGGCAGCACCGGTACGTCCTCATCGTCTTCGCCGTCGGCATGCTCATCCACTGGATCCCGGAAACGATGAAGCGCCGCTACCGCATCCGGTTCGCGTCGCTTCCGTTGTTCCTGATGGTCCTGGCGGTGTTCCTGGTCGTGGTCTTCGTCTACCAGTTCATCACCGCCGACCTCCAGAGCTTCATCTATTTCCAGTTCTAGGCCTTACACCAGCCCCAGGTCCTTCGCCTTGGAGACAAGGGCCGCGGAGGTGGGGACGTCGAATTTCACCAGCAGTTTTTTCCGGTACCATTTGATGGTTTCGGGGCTCAGGAAGAGGGCCTCGGCGATCTGCGGATTCGTCTTTCCCTCGGCGACGAGGGCGAGGATCTGCCGTTCGCGGTCGGAAAGATTCGGGGCGGCGGCTTTCTCGGAGGCCGTTTCCGCCGGGGCGGGCCGCAGTTCCTCCAGGGTTTCGTCGATGACTTCCGCCGCTTCGGCCTGCTCCCGGCGGAGGCGGCGCAGCCGCCGCAGGACCAGCGTCAGGCCGACCAGCAGGATGATCACCAGCGCCAGGACCGCCAGCCACCACGCCAGGGCCTTTTTCTGCGCCTGGAGCACCTGGCTCATGAAATCCAGGTTCTCCATCCGGAAGCGGAATTCCTGGTCGTCGTGCAGGGAATAATACTTGTCCGCCTCCTGCAGGCACCGGAGCGCCTTCCAGGTCTTGCCCGTGTCCAGATACAGGCCGCCGAGGCCCTTCAGGGCATTGGCCACCAGCAGCGAATCGCCCGCGGTCCGGGCATAGTTCAGGGACTTTTCGTAGGCCGGGAGCGCCTGGGCATAGTCCTTTTCATCGACCCAGGTCTCGCCGATGTTGTAGTACAGGACGGAATTGCTCTCGTTCCAGCCGTGCTTGTCGAAGATTTCGCCCGCCTTCCCGTAGTAGTCCATCGCCGTCGGGATGTCGCCCATCACGTTGTACAGGTTGCCGATGGCCCCGTACAGCGAGGAGCGGCTGTCGTCGATGTCGATCTCCGCGTATCCTTCCGGATGGCTCGGGGAGGTGGCTCCGGCGGCCATCTTTTCCACACAGGCGAGGGACTCCTGGAACCACACCATCGCGCTGTCGAACTGTTCCCGGGCATAGAAATACTGGCCGATGTGCCGGGCGGCGTCGCCCGTGGCTTCGGTCCATCCCTTCCGCCGGCTGATCGCGATCGCCTTCCGGGCGTAGAACACCGCCTTTTCCCCGTTGATCACCTCATACCCCAGCATCAAGTCGCGGTAGGCCCGGTTCAGGTCGATGAGTTCCTCCTCCGTGGCCTTGTCGATGGCATCGGGGGTCCAGCGGGCGACGACCCGCTCCAGCGAGTCTACGTTGTGGCCGCGGTGGTCGGTGTAGGCGCCGGCGGGGAGCAGGGTCCCCGCGAGCAGCGCGAGCGTGATGGCGAGATGTCTCATGGACACAAAGTTAGGAAAAAAGCGAAGAAGGGAGGGGAAATTCGGGGAACCACCCCTGATTTCCACCCTTTGGGGTGGTGTTTTTGCCCTTTATAAAAGTGAAATTTGTAATCAGTAAGATTCGCATCATGGACCAGACCCCTCAATTGACCGGACGGGAACGCCAGATCGTCCGTTTCATCGCCCAAGGAATGACCACCCCGCAGATTGCGGAGGCCCTTTCCCTGAGCCCCGAGACGGTGAAGTGGCACCGGAAGAAGATTCTCGCCAAGTTCTCCGCCTCCACCTCGGCGGAGATGGTCCGGATGAGCATCGAACAAGGCATCCTTTAGAAACTAATAATCACACTGTTATGAAAAAGTACATCCTCACCGCAGCGCTCCTTGCGCTGATTTGCGGCACCGCCTCCGCCCAGGGCATCCTCGGGCGCCTCGGCGAGCGCGCCAAGCAGGCCGTGGAGAACAACCTCGGCAATAAGGTTGAGAAAGGCGTGAACGACCTCCTCGACGGCAAGAAAAAGGATAAGAAAGACAAGAAGGCTGGCGAAGACCAGGAATCGGAAGAAGCCGGCGTGGCGGCCAATGAAACGGTGGATTTCGCCGAAATTCAGGCCAAGAGCGATTTCAAGCGCGGTGCGAACGTGTTCTTCGAGGACAACCTGAACGGCGAGCGAATGGGCGAATTCCCCTCCAAGTGGGACCTGCTGGAAGGCAGTGAAGTGGAGGTGGTGAACATCAAGGGCGCGAAAGCCATCCGGATGGAAGCGTCCCGGATCCAGCCCCTCATGGAAGAGAAAGAATACCTGCCTGAGGAGTTCACGATCGAATTCGACGTCCTTGCGCAGCCGGCGCAGGAAGGATCCGGATGGGACGGAACGTTGGACCTGATCATGGATGGAGCCGACGGCAAGAGAGTCTTCGACATCCGTATGAGTCCGGAATATCATCCCTACTATGGCGGTGAGTACAACGGCATCAGCTGGGGCTGGGGCGCGGAGAATCCTAGCGGAAACAAGATGACTGGCGAGCCTGGAACGCAGACCATCAACAGGTACCTGAAAAAGAACGAGTGGAACCATATTGCCATTTCCTTCAACAAGCGGGCGTTCAAGATGTATCTCAATTATCAGCGCATCGTAAACATCCCCAACATGGTTCAGCCCCGTTCCTGGTGGATAGACGGAAGTTCCGACAGCGACAAGGGCATCTTCGTCACCAATGTCGTGATGGCCAAGGGCGCCGTCGACCTGTATGAGCGCAATGCGACCGACTATTCTTCCGCCGTCGAGAAGGCCATCGCCGAGACGGGTAAGTTCGTGACGAACAACATCCTCTTCGAGACCGGCAAGGCCACGCTGAAGCCCGAGTCGATGGAGGAGATCGAGAAGGTCGCCGACTACATGAAGAAGAACCCGAACGCCCGCTTCGAGGTGCAGGGCCATACCGACAACCAGGGCTCCGACAAGGTCAACGACCCGCTCAGCCAGCAGCGCGCCGAGGCCGTCGTCAAGGCCCTCGAGGAGAAGGGCGTAGACCCGTTCAACCTCCGCGCCGTGGGCAAGGGCGCCCATGAACCCGTCGCCGACAACAAGACCGACGAAGGCCGCGCCAAGAACCGCCGCGTCGAATTCATCAAGAAGTAGGCGGCTATGGGACTGTTGGACACCCTGCTGAACACCGTCCACCAGGGCATCGGCAAGGCCATGGAAAAGGCGAATGTCGCCGCCCAGGAGGCCAATGCCAAGGCCGAGGACGAAGGCAAGCAGCCGCCGGAGGAA
>JAEEGH010022180.1_pt1 | contig 13052 bp, 8 predicted proteins | sample 9134181 | NCBI WGS metagenome assembly JAEEGH01 (sample SAMN16246544, study PRJNA631951) | gut metagenome | biome: gut microbiome; feature: rumen; material: DP-attached | host: Bos | place: Iran: Karaj | collected 2018-10 | reverse complement strand
CTTCACTGACCCCACCGTGGAACAGATGAGGAAGTATGAGTACTTGTTTGTTAGTTAACAATAAAAATAAAGCCCACTAATGTGAGCTTCATTCTGTCCAGTTAAACAACTATGATATCGCTCAGTGCGACAGCCATATTGACTTAGTCTTATTTGATAACATTTGTGTCCTTATGCTTTTTGGCATCGTAGAGCATCTTGTCTGCGCTTGCCAAGGCTAGTTCCAGATTATCTACATCTGCTTCACCATTTTTGATCATTCCGATCGATACGGATATATTGTACGGCTTATCGCTCGTGTTGTTAAATTCGCGAAGAAAACCATCAACTTCTTTTCTGACATCTATAACAGACAACGCCCTCTTCTCTTCCGCAACAAAAGCAAATTCATCTCCGCCTATCCTGCCAATAATCGCATCCTTGCCAAGTACCGCCAAAAGAGCATCCGCAATCTTTTTGAGTGAAAAATCCCCTTCCTCATGCCCAAATTTGTCATTTACTATTTTAAGATTATTCATATCTACAAAACCGATTGAACATGCATTGCCTATTCCGGCGTTTTGAGCGAGGTATTTTTCGCCCTTCTCCACGAATCCTCTTCTGTTATAAAGCCCGGTAAGCTGGTCAATCCTTGATAGCCTGTCAAGTTCAACGTTCATCTGCTCCATAATATCAAGGTTCTTTTCAAGCTCATTTGTAATTTTTTCATTCTCCCTTAACATCATAAGTATATGAGTTGCGGCTCCCAGCTGGGAGGCTACAAATTCTGCCTTACCAAAGAGCTTTCTGTTCAGCTCGAATATTACAAAGCCGTACAGCTCCTCTGCAAAAAACATTGGAAGAAGAACCGCATTAAGCTGCGGTACATCAAAATCAGTATTGTCGAAAATATCCTTAAGCTCTACTTCACATCTGTTTTGAGGCAAAACAGTTACTTTTCCGGATCTTAGCACTGCTTTTTTTATAAATTTCTGTGCGGGTATGTACTCTTCACCATTTGTGTGTAGTACGGGCTTCTCAAATGTGTAAATGCTGGCATTTTTTATAGAGAGCCAGTCAAAATAATTCAGAAAAACTTTGTAACTCTCATCAGAGCCGTCATGAAAACTCATTGTTTTTCTAACGAAGTTCTTGATAGAAATATCTTCAACCTCTTGGTTTTTCACGAGCGAATTGATCAGCTTATTAACACCCTTGATAAGAAGGAAATAGGTATTTTGGGCCATTTCTGAAATTTTCCTGTTGTATTTTGATACTCCGTAATTTCCCGAAGCTGCTATCTTATAGACAAGTTCGATATATCTTGTCATCATATCCACATCCATATACTCAATAGCATCAGTGTGGAACAGATTGTCAAAGGCTTCATAGAGGGACTCCAGCTTCTCCATGTCAGGCTCCTTTGCCCTTCCAAGCTCCAAAGCTTTTTCCATAATTCCTCGAAAAATATCATATACATTTATGATGCTGTCTGAGTCACTCTCATTCAGAAATCTGTAGAAAACCGACTCAAAATAATCATCGTTCAAAAAATCATTCACATCAAGATCACCAGTATCTTTTCCCTTAATCTTCCCGAAGGATTCTCTGACTATAAGCCTTGCTGGCACAACGTCTCCCGTAGACTTTTCACCACGGATCTTTCGAATAAGCACTTCAACAGCCTTGTTTCCAAGGCGCAATGGATTTGCAGCGACTGTGGTAAGTGGCGGATCCATCTTTGCGCTGCTGCTTACGTTGTCAAAGCCCATGACATATATATCCTTACCCACAACCCTGCCATGTTTTTCAAGGATCTCATACGCTTTAATAGCCGTGTCATCATTTACACAAAAAAGACCATCCATATCGGGATTATTTTGAATAAGCTCTTCCATTGCAGCAGCCGTCATATCTGAATAGGTCAGATCCCCTGCCTGTTTTTGTTTCTCCGAAAAGCTGACTCCAGCCTCGTTAAGCGCACTTAAAAATGCCTCTTCTCTTTCCAGCGCATCCGTATTTCCATCAGGTCCGCTCAGAATGCATATTTTCCGGCATCCGCATTCCTTAATAAGCTTTGTCACGCCTTCCTTCACCGCACTTTTATTGTCATATCTAACGCAGCAATGATTTTCATCATGCATTGCCACAACAACATTGGGGATTTTAGAAAAACCATCAATGAAATTAACCGTCTTTTCAAGGCTTGCATAATAACCAATGCTTCCTGCCGCAATAATGACACCGTCGATATTCTCATGGTTTGGATACGAAAACAATGTATTGTACTGATATTCAAAAGCCAGATCATCGCGTTCAATGTAATCCCTTTCAATATATCTACCGGGAAGTACAAAAAGGTCAACATCTTCTTTTTTCGCAGCACGCATGGCGCCTAGGCTTAACTGCATAGAAAAATCATCAGCTATTCCACCTACAAGTATTCCGATTCTCAATCTTTTTAAGCCTGCCATTGAAACCTCCATAAAAAAACAGTCGGAACATTTGAATTATATTAATCCTAATGTTCCAACTGCCAAAAAGCAATGGATATAATTATAAAAAAAGTATGTCTATTTAGGGTATGCTGAACGTAATGGGGTCACAGCCCCCATATGCGCACCACAATTCGAGTAAACATGGAAGATATGGTCAAGCAGACGTATGACATGATCGTTAGCAAGATCAATAATCCCGGAATACGCTATGGCCGAAGAGTTACAAACGGAAAACTAATAGTAAGAGATTCCGTAAAGAGCAAAGTATAATTTAGGTGCCTTTTTGGCACCTTTATTATTTTGGTTTCCATAGTGCCACAGCAACATCATTTACATTTGTTCCGGTAGGTTCTGTAATTATTAGTCCACCAGCCTCCTTAAGTGCGTAGTATGCATTGTTGTCATTAAGCATTGCTTTTATACTTATCCCTTTTCTTTCTAACACGTCCGCAGTTTCCCCATCGACATATCCTCCTGCAGCATCAGTAGGACCATCTGTCCCATCACTTCCAACCGAAAATATGGCAGCTTCTGATGTTCCTTTAATCACCTCTGCTGCTGCCAATGCCAGCTCCTGATTTCTTCCACCCATTCCATTCCCTATAAGATGGACAACAGTTTCACCGCCAGCGATAAAAGCCAACTTTTCTTTACTCCTACGATTATCAAGAAGTTTTCTAGCCAAAAATTGTCCTGCCTGTCTGGCTTCACAACTAAGAGAATCTGTAAGTATTATTGGGGCATATCCCAATTTCCTGCAGGCGCAAGCCGCCGCTTCACATAACTCCCTTACAGAACCTGTAACTGTTGTTTTTACATTATCCAGTTGTTTTGGTGTCTCCTGCATAAAGCATCTATTAGCATTGGCAGAAAGCTTCAATCCATATTTTTCTACAATTCTCAGAGCCTGATCGCTAGTTGTTGTATCAGGCCATGCAGGACCGCTTGCAATCTGATCCAACGGATCTCCCACAATATCACTTAGCACTATGCTATAAATTTTAGCGGGACTGCATATTTCTGCGAAACGACCTCCCTTCACCCTGCTGAGCCTTTTGCGTACAGTATTTATCTCCTGAATATTGGCACCACAAGCAAGAAATTGCTGTGTAATGTCCTGTAATTCCTGAATATCGATCAATGGCAATTCAAATAGCGCACTTCCTCCGCCTGAAAGGAGAAATAAAACAGTATCATCAGCACTTAAGTCTTCTACCATGTTTATTACTTTTTTTGTCGCTTCAAACCCGTTTCTATCTGGAATTGGATGACCAGCCTCATAGCAATCAACATGTGGTATCGAGCCTCTGGAATGCTCATATTTTGTTATCACGATGCCTTTTTCTATACAAACACCACATTCACTTGCGGCATTTGCCATTTGCCATGCAGCTTTCCCAACAGCAACAAGATATATTTTCCCCTGATCGCATGAAAAGCCTTCTAATGCTCTTTTTACCGCTTCATCCGGAAGTACTGCCTGAATAGACTGTTTAATTATCTCTCCCGCATCTTGTCTTAATTTCTGATTCATACTTTTTTATCCTCTAAAAAATGCACCTGAAAACTATTGTTTCTGTATCTTTTTCCTCAGTCTCCTTAGCTCAGAAAACATTTTATGAGTATTATTCTACTTCATACAAAAAAAGAAGAGTAGTACAAATGCATGCTTCTCTTCTGTCTAATCCTCAACTTCTTTTCAGCAAATCAATGAAGTCTGCCATATCCATCTCCCCAATTTCCTGTTTATCCTGTTCAGCGTCACGCTGTCTGACAGAGACAAGACGGTTATCCTTTTCTTTTTCCCCGACAATTATCATGTAAGGAACCTTCTGCATTCTTGCTTCGCGAATCTTAAAGCCAAGCTTTTCATCACGATCGTCTAGTTCTGCACGTATTCCCTCTTCATAGAGCTTTGCCATGATTTCTTTTGCATAATCAAGGTATTTATCAGATACTGGCAACACCTTAACCTGCACAGGTGAAAGCCAGACAGGAAATTTACCGGCATAGTGTTCTATCAATATACCCATGAAACGATCTATTGAGCCAAATACAACTCTATGAAGCATGATTGGGCGATGCTCCTTACCATCTTCGCCTATGTACTCAAGATCAAATCTCTGCGGAAGCTGGAAATCAAGCTGTATTGTTCCGCACTGCCATGTTCTTCCAATAGAATCCTTCACATGGAAATCAAGCTTAGGCCCGTAGAATGCGCCATCACCTTCATTTATCTTATATGGTTTTCCCATTCCCTCTACTGCTGCCTTAAGTGACTCTGTTGCCAACTGCCAGTCTTCATCACTTCCGATGGAGTTCTCTGGTCTTGTAGAAAGCTCTATCTCATATGGAAAACCGAACTTAGAATAAACTTCATCTATAAGCCTCATTACACCCTGAATCTCAGAAAGAACCTGGTCTTCGCGCATAAAGATATGTGCATCATCCTGTGTAAAGCATCTTGCGCGCATGAGTCCATGCAGTGTCCCGGACTTCTCTGCTCTGTGGACAATTCCAAGTTCTCCGCATCTGATTGGAAACTCCCTGTATGAATGAGGCTTAGACTTATAGACCAGCATTCCTCCCGGGCAGTTCATCGGCTTAATGGCATAATCCATATCATCCACGCTTGTTACATACATGTTATCTCTGTAATGATCCCAATGGCCTGACTTTTCCCAAAGCGCCTTTGTCAGCATTATAGGTGTGGATATTTCCTGATATCCCTCGCGAACATGTATTTTTCTCCAATAGTCAATCAGAAGATTTTTAAGTACAAGTCCCTTGGGGAAGTAGAAGGGAAGTCCTGGCCCTTCATCCATCAGCGCAAACAGTTCAAGTTCTTTCCCCAGCGCTCTGTGATCTCTTGCCTTAGCCTCTTCAAGCTGGTGAAGATGATCATCCATCAAAGATGCCTTAGGAAAAGAGATTCCGTAAATTCTTGTAAGCATCTTATTGTGCTCATCTCCTCGCCAGTATGCCCCTGCTACCGATAGAAGCTTAACCGCCTTAATGTGACTTACATTGACGATATGTGGACCTGCACAGAATTCCGCATAATCTCCCTGTTTGTAAAAAGAAATCACTTCACCTTCAGGAAGTTCTCTTATCATCTCAAGTTTGAATGGTTCGTCCGCCTTTTCCATATATGAGATGGCATCCTTCTTTGACATCTCATATACCTGTAGCGATAAGGATTCCTTGATAATCCTTCGCATTTCATCTTCTATTGCGCCCAGGTTATCTTCATTAAAAGAAAAACCAAAATCAAAATCATAGTAGAAACCATTTTCAATTGCAGGTCCTATGGCGCACTTTGCCTGCGGATAAAGACGCTTTACAGCCTGTGCCAGGACATGAGCACTTGTATGCCAAAAAGCTTTCTTTCCATCATTGTCATCAAAAGACACCTCCATCACCTGACCATCTCTTTGTAATACTTTCATAATGTGTTGCTCCTTTCTAGAATAGATTATTAGTATCTGCAACAACATAAGAAATAGTGTTTTTCAAACTAAAAAAGCACCCAAAAGATCCATTGATCTTAAGGGTGCATGATGCACGGTTCCACCTTAACTTTTCACTTCAGATTCTAACAAATCCTATCCTTTGACGCAGGCATACGGTAACGCTTACTGATGTTCAGCATTACAGCTCAGGAATGGTTTTCGTCTGTTATCCTCATAAATGACTTCCACCAAATGTCATTCTCTCTGGATGATTCATCGCAAACTACTCTTTCCGTCAACGCTTTTCTTATGTTATTGAAACGATTCTATCAAAAGTCATCTGATAATGTCAACATACGTTTTTACCAACCTGTCATTTTATTGATATTGTCCACCAGGAAGAGTATATCCCTTCCAATCATTCTTTACTCTATTCTGAAGCAGCACCTTGTCCCCGGCTGTAATAAGGCAAAGTACCGTCAATTCTACGTTTTCTGTTTTATTCATATTCTCTTTATCATCCTGTATGCTAAAATTACTACATATTATTACTATCTTCACAGTCTCAATGATAACACAAAAAAGCTGTAAACACAGATAAAATCTATGCTTACAGCTTTTTTAATTACTGCCAGCGACCGGGATCGAACTTTTGTAACATCTCAGAACCCGCATGGAAAGAAGCCTTGCGGACTCACCTTCTTTTTTGGTCCATTTTCTGACCCACTTTCGTATGATAAAGGATATTCATATTTATTGAATAACAAACAATATTTACAGCAGCGATATCAATCTTTAAAACATATCTGTATCTTTGATTATCCAAAAGTAAGCTCCAATAGTTCAAGCGCTGCTTCTTTACTCTTAACTCGAATCAGATTGTCATCAGGCTTAGCTCTGGATAGTAGATTCATACTTCCATACCACACAATCTCATTGTCAATAATTGCATAGTGTTCATGCATGTGATCCTGTATTCTGACGTTTACTCCGTTGTCCTTTAATAACTGCACAATGCCTTTGGTATCTTTAATCCTTTCCTCCGGATATCCTTCTGGGTTAAGGGTGACAACAGTTATTCTGATCCCATCTTCCTGTTTTTTCTTTACAAGCCTAATAAAAGATTCAACTTTAGAATGATTTAAGCCTGGACTTGAAATAACAATTTCCTTATTTGCTTCCAAAAGATCCTTCTCATAAACACTTTCATATGAATCCATGTCAAAGATAGAATTTGCATCCTGCTTGTCTATAATCGCATTATTCCAAATTTCATACCCTATCTTCTTATAAGCTCTAAGGCGCTTGTGGTACATTTTTTCAAGAACTCGGATATGCGAATCTACGTAATCATATATTATTACTTCCGTCTTTGTCTTATAATCTCTATGTAACCTCCCGGCAAATTGCTCAATATTGCCTTCAGCTGCTGCAGGCATTGCCAGCATCAATGTATCAAGTCTTGGAAAATTAAACCCTTCACCAACATATTTATCAATTGCCACGAGTATTACAGATTCATCATCAGAAGCAGCTCGCATCTGCAATCTCATTTCATCTTTAGCTTTTCTACTTCCTCCGCCTTGCAGAAGGTATACATGATCTGCTTTTCCCTGCAATCTCTGATAAATCAGCTCCGCATGTTCTTTGTATTTGGTTAATACCAGCGGAGTTCTACCATCCTTAATACAGTCTTCCACATCAGATATTATCTGATCATTCCTAGAATCACACTCAATTACAGCCCGGTTTGCGTCTGTTATCTTCAGATCTGTAGAACTTACAAGCCTCGTAAATCGAGGATATACAAAATGCGCTATGCCTTGTTTCTGCGCTCTCTCTTTAGCAGTATATCTGAACCGAATAGGTCCAAACTGCATAAACACTTTCTTTTCAAGTCCATCTTCCCGTTTAGGAGTAGCTGTTAATCCATATACATACTTTGCTTTTGCTGCCCCAATTACATCTTCAACCGTCTGCGCTGCTCCATGATGGCACTCATCCATAATTACCATTCCGTAGTTTTCGATAATTGGATTGATTTCATCACCCTTTCCAAGAGAAGAAAAAATAGCAACATCAACTATTCCAGTCATCGAGTCATGCCCGGCATACAGTTTTCCGATCAAGTTTTTTCTCTTTTTAATTCTTCCTGTTTTTGTTTTATATTCAGGTAATTCAGCTTTAATATCTAAGAATCTGCTTAAATCTTCAATCCAGTTCTTCTGAATTTCTGTGTTATGAACAAGAATTAGTGTATTCACCTTTCTTTGGGCAATTAAATATGCACCTACAACCGTTTTCCCAAAAGATGTCGTGGCTGCTAGTACACCGTTGTCGTGCTCCAAAATTGCTTGTGCACCTCTCATCTGTTCCTCATATAAAGCACCATTGAAAGAAACATCTAAAGGAGTTCCCTTACATCTGTTATCAGTAAGAGAAAATGGAATTCCAGATGCATTTAATTTTTCAATTAGTGAATCTAAAAGAGCTCTCGGAATACAAATATAATCTCCATCATCATAACCACAAGAAATGATTCTAGACATACCTTGCGTTGAAAAGCCCATACCTGCAGTCTTATAGAACTCCGAATTGCTAAATGCAGCCATTCTCCTTATAGCATTCTGCATTTTATATTGCATTCCTTTTGAATTAATGTATATCTTATCAGAAATGATGATTTCTACTACGGAAGGTGCATCTTCCTTACAAAAAGAAAGTTTCACTTTTTCCCAAGGCTTCTGTTTTCTCGCCATGGTATCATCTGCATCTTCATCAAAATCATTACATAGGCCCCCTAATAAGCCATCTGCTCCCCAGGCCTTTATCTTTTCTTCAACAATCTCTTTAGAGATTCTTTTAACATTCTTGAGGCACTCCCATTGATCAGGATATGCATTCCAGTTTTCATCTATGAAAGCACTATTCCCCGCCTGTAAAGCCAGTCCCTGTAATGGCAGCGCTATCAGATTTCCTAATCCAGATCTCCCAGTCTTTGCATTAATCGGAATATGGTCCTGAGCTGGGAGCATTCTGTCGTAATATGTGAATTTTTTCATATTAACAGATTCGGCACCTTTGGTTAGCAAAGCTGTTCCAAATCTTCTTGCTGTAGATGCCAATATCGGCTTTTCAAAGAATATCCAAAAATGGGCTCCCTTGCCAGATCTTGAGCGCTCAACTAAAATCGGCACGTCATTGTCTTCACATATCTTCCTAAATGTGTTTACTTCAATCATCCATTCAGAATCAGGATTTGCCCAATCATCACCACAAACATCATCATTATGACAATCAAAGTCAAACACAAGAAAGTTTATAGTTTCATCAAGAAGTAGCGGGTATACCCCTAATACATCCGAAGCATCTTCCTTCTTTCCTCTCAGATGCTCATAAACCACTTCATCCGTCAATTCCTTATAATTCGGATTTCTACATTCACCACAAGAAAACTTGGGATTATTTCTCTTTGGACACAATCCATCTTTCCAAAAATACCAACACTGAGTATAGTAGCTGTGCTTTCCGGTTTTCTTATTAACCTTTCCATAACGCAGACTATAAACATCGTTTCGTCCGTTAAACAAGTTGCGGAAGAATTTTATTCGATGCTTGGTTATTTCCAAAGGTCTGACTCTGGCACCTTGATTATCTTCAAATAGAATGTTCTTGTCAGGAGATAGATCTTCAATATTCTTTGCTTCTTTTCTATAAGTAATACCAACCTCATCGAGCAAACTATGCAAATAACCTATCTCTTTTTCAAGTTGATTGATTCGTGAAATATATTGATCTTCGTTCATATACGTTATCTCTTCAAATATCCTTCCATTTGTCAAAAATGGGTACGGCATAAGCCATACCCACAAAATATCATTTTAATTTCTTTTGCCATTCATCAGCGACCCTAATGACATGTGCTATAGTATCTCTCCTGATAACGCTTGTTGGATAATATCTGGACACCACTTCCCAGGATGTAATCATCTTAGCCTTTTTACAAATAAAATCAGGTACATCAACGCCATTTTGTTGGGCTAAAATTACAAGTTTTGTAATATCATGTCCCCAAGGCTGTCCTCCCGTTTTTAGAGAAATAGCATACTTTAAAGTTTTCTCTACACCCTGCTGAGTCAAATAGGCAGCCTGATGCTTTTGATACTTATCATCACTGTTAACAAGGTTCTTAGCAGTTTTTATATCAGCTTTTGCAATTGATAACAAAGTATTCCCCATTACGCAGCCTGCCTTTTATAAATAATCTGTCCCTTCTCCGCTAATTCCTTGCAGATAGGAGCTTTTTCTTTTTTCTGATAAATTTCATCAATAGATTTAAAATATAGGAAATCATATTCCTGGGCAAAATCCAAAAGATACAAGTCCTTCATAAATTCGTTAAAGGATTTTCTATCACTAAGCGCATTGACTGTTTTCTTACTGATGATAACAATATCTATGTCAGATTTTTCTTTACATCTCTCTTCCAACACGGATCCAAACAGCATAATAGCATCAATATCCGGGCACTTTTTTGCTGTACTAATGATGTGCCTGATAATCTCAGCTTTATAATCCGCAACCATTACGGATGAATCATAATTTGTATTAACTTTGATAAGTTTGCACATAAATGATCACCACCTATCCATCAATAACTATGATTTATAGCCTTATTATACCTTACAAACATCGTAAAAAAAAGAGAAGCATCTTACGCTTCTCTCTTACTGCCGGCGACCGGGATCGAACTTTCCTGCGTCTTGCAAACACTGATAGAAAGGAGGCTGGCGGTTTCACTTTGTTTTCTGAACCCACTTTTGAACCTTGTTTCTGCATCAACTTGGTAAAGAATTTATGCTTTTGGATAATGCGAATATTCACTTATTCCGGTGAGTGCCTCTATAGCCTCCGCATCCCAAAATGCGTTCTCCCATCGATAATAAACATCTTTTCGCTTCTTAAAGATCCTAAACGGTTTTTCTGAATTGTCATAAATATGTAGGATATCACATATCTGCACCAGTTCTGGAACAAGAGCCAAAGCCTTGTCGTATCTGGATCTAATTTTATCTTCTGGGACTCCATGTCCACCAGATGCCTCTCTTACCTTCACTCTGGCTATGTTGATTTCCGAAGATGCTGTTAGAACATAGATTCCTCTAATAAAATAGTCATTTTCCTTGGCTCTTTTCAGAAGATTTAGATTTCTTTCAGTCGACAATACAGTCTCAAATGTGAAATCTATTTTGTCAGAAAAGGCTTTTTCCCTTAGTTCTTCAGCTTTAATAGCTGCTTCCATATCAGTACACAGGCTAGACTTCTTGATATCATCAGCATTGATATATATGCCAACAGTTTTTGCCATCCTTGTGATTGTGGATTTTCCACTTCCATTAGGCCCAGCAAAAACCATGACTTCAGGAAGCATAATTTTCTCCTGGTCAGACATATTCTTTCCTCCCATCCGGATAAAGTAAATATGCCTTCTTTAGCTCAGCATCATATCCTGATGTAGGAAGTCCTTTTATCTTTCTAATCTCTTCATCAATGCGAACAGATTCTATAAATCTCTGAGTTAGTTCATCATCAGAAATTCCACATGTATAATCCAATTCATTTTTTTCTTTTATATCACTCATAAAAGCTTGCACCTCATTTATAGCTTCAATCGTTAGCTATATTATACCTTACTGATACAGCCAAAAAAAAGAGAAGCTCTTACGCTTCTCTCTTACTGCTGGCGACCGGGATCGAACTTTCCTGCGTTTCGCAAACACAGATAGAAAGGAGGCTGGCGGTCTCACTTTATTTTCTGAACCCACTTTTTGAACCTAGTTATGGATATACATAATAGGTGCATCTGTTCACAGCAATGATTCTGCTATATTCTGGCTGTGCTCAGCAATTCGTCTGCATACAGACAGATACTCAGATATATATACACTGGATTCTGCAGAAGCCTTACCATTTCTAAGTGATTTTAGATCTGACTTTTTCAGCTTTTTTATCTGCTTAACAAGAATTTCAGTCTTTTGAGTGATTAGTTGTGAAGCTGAAACGTTACGTGTTTCATACGCATTTACGATTTCTTCAAGAATTTCACTTAAGCTTTTGTTTATCGGATCAAAATAAGCTTTTAATTCAGCCTTGCCCATAAACTCATCACGATTTATCTTTTTCGCAGTAGATGACAGATTCAAAGAATAATCGCTGATTCTCTCCATATCTCCCAGCACGTGCAGCATATCTGCTATCATCACACTTTCTTTTCCGGAAGACTCCACCGACGATAACTGAATAAGGAACTGGTTGCACCCATCTACCATATTATCTACTTCGTTTTCCAGTTCGCGTACATCCTCTTTTGCAGAAGAATCGTATGAGTTAAGAAGTTCCATTGCCTTAAGAACACCCTCACAGGCTTTCTTCATTACAATCACTGTCTTTTTCCTGCATTCAGTTACAGCAATTGCCGGAGACAGCAAAAGTCTGCTGTCCAAAAAGACCTCTTCCTTGCCATCTTCCTTTATAAGATGCTCAGCCAGTGCTACCAACGACTTTGAAAAAGGCAGAAGTACTATAGTTGTCAGCACATTGAAAGCTGAATGAAAACATGCTATTGCAAAAGGAGTTATCGTTTCATCAAATACCTGCAGACCTAGTACCCACTCGCAGAAAAGATATATGATAAGCCCAATCGCTGTCCCTATCATATTAAAACTGATATGGATTACTGAAACTCTTTTTGCGTTTTTACTTACTCCAAATGAAGAAATAAGGGCCGTGACGCAGGTTCCGATGTTCTGACCCATGATGATTGGTATCGCAACTCCATATGTTATATGTCCTGTCAGACTCAGCGCCTGCAGCACACCAACAGAAGCAGCTGACGACTGAATGACGCCTGTAAATATAGTACCTATCAGCACTCCCAAAAACGGGTTTCTGAACGCTGTAAGTATACTTGTAAATTCCGGCATCTCTGCAAGAGGAGATAATGCATCCGACATCCATTCCATGCCATGTATCAAGACAGCAAAACCAACGAGTACAAATCCGACATCCTTATGTTTCTGCTTTTTCCCGCCCATAATAAGAAGCACACCGATAAGTGCTATTA
>JAEEGH010022179.1_pt1 | contig 13052 bp, 10 predicted proteins | sample 9134181 | NCBI WGS metagenome assembly JAEEGH01 (sample SAMN16246544, study PRJNA631951) | gut metagenome | biome: gut microbiome; feature: rumen; material: DP-attached | host: Bos | place: Iran: Karaj | collected 2018-10 | reverse complement strand
TACCGTTTCCTTTCTGTGCAAAGTGGCACACTTCGGGTTCTTCATGGAAGGCATTCCCTACTCCATGGCCGCACAAGTCGCGCACCACGCCGTAATGATACTTCTTGGCGTGCTTCTCGATAGCCTTACCTATCTCGTTTACGAAGCCCCACGGCTTGGCAGCCTCCATGCCGATTTCCAGGCATTCCTTAGTCACACGCACCAGCTGTTCCTTCTCGGGCGACGTCTTACCTATTATATACATACGCGAGGCGTCCGCATAGTAACCATCGAGAATCGTCGTGAAATCGACATTGATAATGTCGCCCTCTTCCAAGATGTCATCAGCCTTGGGCACACCATGGCACACCACCTCGTTAATGCTCGTACATACACTCATGGGGAACGGAGGCGTCTCTTCGTCACCACCATAGTTCAGACAAGCGGGCGTAGCGTTATGCTTGGCACAGTAGTCACGACAAATCTGGTCAATCTCCAGCGTCGACATACCAGCATGGATAGCCTCGCCAACAGCATCCAGCACACCAGTATTAACGACACCCGCACGACGGATGCCCTCTATCTGTTCAGGGGTTTTTATCAGTTCCGGCGTTGGCACCACCACCCCCTTATTCTCCAAATACATGATGCGCTTATCCAGTTCCGTAGGCTGTTGCCCGGGCTTGCAGCGCCATCTTCTTTTTACCATATTTCCAAATTTTGAGTGCAAAGGTACAAAAAAACCGCGAAACAACCAAATGTCTCGCGGTTAATGTTTAGCGGATGGTGATCCAGACGGCCTCACCCCTACTCTTCGCCTCAACGATTTTCTGTTTCAAGCGATGTACCCAGATGCGGCTATCAAGGACTTTGCCGACCTCGCGATTCTTGCCAACGAGGATGCAGCCTTCGGTGTCTTCTGAGGTGTTGCCCGCATGGATGCGGATGCCCTCGAACTTCGGTACGCCGAGCAAGATAGGCAGCCACTGCTCGAACTTGGGCGAATACGAAATGACTACGGCATAGCGACCTTCGGGAATAGCCGAGCGCCCTTTTACCTTGTAGGCACCGTTGGCATAGTCGCGCCAAGTGGGTTCCAGGGTGTCGCAGAAATACTCGTTCTCTGTTCCCGCCAGATACTCGTCATCTACGTGTTTCTGAATATAAAGCCTACCTATCGTGTAGGTCTTGCGCTTTGCTATACGTTCTAATATCAGTTCCATGTCATTTCTGCTTTTTGATTTTCGAAAAACTGTCATCTGTCATCTGTAAGAGGTAACCGCGATGCACCCATTGCGAGAGCATGTTGCGGGTTCCGCGAGTATCCATGCCGTTGGTCTGTCGAATAAGGTCTGCATCATGAACGGTGAACTCGTCAGGCAGCAGTTTCAGCAGGTTGCGAGGACCGCGACGGCCTGTCTGTTCGTCAGCACTACGGTTGGCGTTTTCGATAGCCTCACCAAAAAATGTCATTTTGCAATGCATGTCATATTGCAGGCTCCAACGGACAAAATCTTCAATCTCCTTCGACCATTTGTAGTCGTTGCAGATGTAGAGTACACACGCCTTCAAGTAGGCTATCACGTTGGCACGGAACGACAGGTTCTCATAAACCCTCGACTGCGAGAGGCGGGCAAACTCGGCACATTCATCCTTCAGCTTTTTGGCCAAGCGGAATGCTTGTGGGCAATCTATCACGCCAGCAGCACGGCAAAGGCGGTCAATGAACGGACGCAGTTCTTCGTCGAAACTTGAATCATAAGTGCCATAGACGGGCATGTCGGCTCCGATTTCACGTTCAGGGATAGTGCAGAAGTTTATTCGCGAAATAGGACCGTCAGTCAAAACTCGTGAGAAATATTTCTGACCCTTTTGGATGGTTGTGGCTGCATTCCAATTGAATCGGATGCAGACCTTTTCCGTGACCGATTGCGTACCTACACGCGTCTGACCGTAACGGTTGTCTGGGTCGAAAGCCAGGCACATAATCTGAAACTGCTGCGAACCGCGAGCCGAACCGCGAAGGGCATCAAACTGGTCGATCTCGTTCATCTTCGTATAGAGGAAATGCTCGTCGGCCTCAGCCATACGCATCACGAAAGCAGGATTGGTCATGTCTGGGTCAACCTCCTGGATGACAAGCCCTTCAGGTCTCTGTCGCTTATCCTTGTTTGAGCCCTTAGAGTTCACCTCCTTTTTCCAGTCGGCCTCACGTTTCAGGTTCTCGGCATCGCGCTTGCGGATATCAGCCATGATGTGGTTGATGGGTTGCGAGATACAATCCTTACCGGCTCCCGTTCCAGCCATCAGCACGTTCATAAACGTGGCTTCGTGCATCACATTGTCGATATACGGAAAACGGACCTTCCACAGATGAGCACCCAGCGACGGAAAGATAGCGTGAGCTACAGCAGGTTTATAAACCTCGGGCGTTCTTGAAACCAGCAGCTGAACCACCTTTGGCAGTTTCTTCGGCATCTCTGGTGGCAATGCTGGTTCATGGTTATTGGTTAATGGTTCATGATTATTTTTGTCCGCAGGGCAACCCTGAACCTTGAACCCTGAACCTTGAACCATCTTCAGGCTCTTGGCCAATACTTTGCGTTGGAACTGCGACATCTTCTGATTGGGGTCATAGTATTTCGAGTAGAAATCGTCCACCAACTGCTGAATATTCTTGTCTTGCCAATTCTGCGCCATGCGCACCTTCAATACGCCAATCAGCTCCGACTTCTTCAACAACTGCGTAGCCCCCACAGAGAGAATACTTTTCAAAGCCTCGTGCCTGTGACCTACCACAATGAGCACATCGGCTGTCAGCTCTGCCTCCTTCATACAAGCGTCAAATATATATAATGTACGCGCATCAGCCTCAACGATGTCACCTGTATCGCTCACGGCAACAGCAGGTGTAGCGGTGTTTTCTGGCTTAACCAGTGGGCGGCCATCCACATCAAGTCCCCGTTGCAGATAAGCCTCGCGACGTTCCTCCAACTCTTCGCCCTCGATGGGTTCCAGCCAATGTTCAGAGCGGAATGTTTCTTGATCGATACCTGTTACATAGATATACCTTTCTGGTGTAAAGCATGATGCATCAAGCAGCTCATCGGCATTAAATCCGATCTCCTCACAGAAATCACGCTGGGCTTCTTCGATGGTCATGCCTTTCGGGATGCGGATATATATGTGGCCTTTGCCACGAGCCGAATAAGCCTCACGCAGCACCATATCGTGCCACTCCGACATCTCGTCCTTGTTCACCTCCAACGCTTTCTCAAAGGCCCCGCGCACCAGCTTTGGGTTGTCTATATCCACACACGTCATAAAGGTGAAGGCTTCGGGAATGATGCAATCCTGTGCACGATGGTTGTCCTTGAAAGCCGTGTAGTGAGGGCAGATGAATGGCAGCCAGTCCTTCTTCTCCTCCTTACCGGCACGAATGTCTGCGACATCTTGGCGGAGCCACTCCTGGCAGAGCAACTCGTCGAGTTGCTCTCCAGTTTGGGTCTCTGCATATCCCCGATTATTCTTCGACTTTTCGGAGAAATGCTTTGTGTTCAATGCTATCAATCGGTTTACCATACGGTTACCTCCTTTCTTGAGTTAAAATAGGCCATGATCTCCTCAGACTCCTGAAAGAAGAGGCTCTTCATCAACGAGAGTGGATAACGGCGGGGGAATCTGAACTCCACTTTCAGGCATCCGCGCTGTCCGTGGTTCATATCGCGAGTACGCTTCACATCTGCGTGGGCTGTCTGGAATAGCGTCTCATACTTGGGGCCGTTCAAGCCGTCGCGGTAACGCTTCATACGAGTCCTACCATCTTCTTCAACCATCACACCTGCGCGATAGCGAACCAGCCCTTTGCCATCAGCTGTCACTGGTGCTTTATCCTGCTCCCACACACATGGGAAGATGTTGATGTCGCCGTTGTTCATGAATGTTGTCTGGGTGTCCATCTGGACGTTCTGCAAAATCTGCTGCTTGTAACTGTTGTTTACTGTTTCCATGTTTTGAGTTGTTGTTTGCGAGAAGAAGGTTGGAATCTTTGCGCATTTACCCGGGAACATCCTCCTCACTTCAACTCAAGGTTTAACTTATCTGTTTACTTTGCTAATGTTGTTATTAGCCATCTCTCGCTGAATCTTGTGATACAGGGGCCACAAAATTCGGTCAACGTGCTTGATGCCTGTTGTGTAGATCGCAACGCCCATCACACACTCCGTAAGGCAGTCGGCCATCTCTACTTGCAAGGCCTCTTCAAACCCAACCAGACTTTTTTCCATCTGGTGATAGAGACTCGGGCTGACACTGCCTTCACATCGGCGCAACATAAGCTTAACAAGTCCACTGACGGGAAAATCCGACATCATGTCGCGATAGAACACTGTGAGTTGTTGACCATGAACCTGACGGTTCTGCTGTTTGCGCTGGAAGCGCTTTTGGAAAACTGAATCTTTCATCTTTACTTTCCTTTTTTTGTTAATACTAATTTTACTTCATGGAACTCACCCAGTCGGGGTTTTTAGAGCCCGTGGTTTCTTGTTCACGATGCAAAGGTAGGCAACAAAAAAAAGAAAGGCAGTCACTTCCGTAACCGCCGTATAATGTCCGTATAAACTCCGTAAATTATTGTCCCGAAATACGGAAATTCCGTATTACATCATCTTTTCTATTGCATTCCACAGTTCTTCGCAGAAGTCCTCTTGGGGATTGTTTTTCATGTCATAGTAAGCCTCATTTCTATCATGAGGGTCGGTAATCACTTTTGTAAAGTTCTTCATGGTACTTTCGCTGATATGCAGTCTTTCCGGGAACTCGTCAGGAGTAATACTGTCAGCCATATTCACAAAATCCGTTTGCGTAAATCCTGCTTTTTCCAAACGGTCACGCACTACCAAAAACGTGCCTATCCAATGGTTTTTTGTCGTAAACAGTTTCCTATTATACATATCCAACAGAGCAGACTTTAATCGTTCTGTACGGGCCGTCATGTCCAAACTACGATATCTGGCTCTGGAATCTTGATTGTATTGTTGGGAGCGCAACATCTCGTGGGGAGCACCAGGGAGACTCACTTCGTTAACACGTCGTTGCTTGACGATGCGAGCCACAAAATCGACGATGTAAATATCTGTAGGATTGCAGTTATAGGCATAAATCAGCAGAGCATCGGTGTACATGGTCTTACCGATGTTGTACTGTGCCTGTTTCAGGATAGTCGCTATGCTTACAGGCGCAGTATCAATTTCAAGAAACTCTTTGTCGTAGTCCTTTCTCATCAGCGCCAGTTACTGCTGCATGCGATACTTCTCATTATAAGTTTCGTTCAGGGTTTTAACCAGATTGACGAGATTATCCTCGAATACATGGACATCTCTTTTTATGAGTTCACCATTGATTGGCTCGCCAACAGCGAAATCAATCGTTGCATCAAGGCTTCGCATGATTGACAGGTACTGCCGAATGAAATGTACGAATATCTGGACTTCATGTTTTGAATGAGACTCACTGAATGGGAGATGAAATGCCACAAGACCGTCTTCAGTCTGGCAGAACAGGCTTCCTCTGACACGCCCGTACTCATCCTTTTGATAGAATAGCGACATATTCATCTTAAACTTTTTAATGGAAGGGGTTGGCGGCACTACGTCAAGCCCCACCTTCATCAAATAATTCTGCAGATCGAAAATTCCATTTTCACGATATGTGCTTTGCATGGCATCTATGCGACTGAATCCATCAGAGACCAACACGACAAAGTCACACCACTCAAAAGGATACGAAGCTTCTTCCTGATCTGCATCCCAGAGGCCTATGACATCCACATCGCTGACCTGCACCTTGCTCCACACGTTGCCCTCTCCTCCTCCATAATAGGCGGCCAAGTCCCTACGACCACGATCTTTACCTATCTTGGCCTTAAACAACTTTTTGTCGACATAACTCACCACAGGATGGCTTTGTGTGTAAATATCATTTAAGCTTTGGGTAAGGCCAGGATACATATTACCCACTGTAATCAGCGTGCCTATCTGTATACCGACTGCACCTCCATAATGGATAATCTGGTAGGGAGGTTCTAACTTTACAAAATGTGACTCCATCTTTTATTCGTATTTCAGTATTAATTATTTTCAAGAATTTCCTTAATAATCTCGCCGACTCCCTTGCTGTTAATCTGTCTCTTATACTTCACGTTATAGCCGTCTCTTTTCAGGCTTTCAAAAAACAACTCGGCACAGGCAATCTTAGCTTTTTCTTCTCCGCGTAACTGACTGTCCATAGCAATGTCCTTCGTTTCCACAATAAGATTCAGTCGGGTCTGCCCATCTTTATGGCGTACCACATACATGAAGTCGGGACTATAGCTCGAATTGGCGATAGTAGGGATTTGAAGACTCTTTGTAGGAATCTTGCCATAAACGGTCACGCTATCTATGTCGTTACGAATATTCACACGCTCCAAAGGCGAGTCATAAACAAGTTTGTCATAAAGATATTTGTCAGAAACAATAGCGTTTTCTTCCATCTTCATACCTACACGAGCTTGTACTATCTCAGGCAGTACCTCACCTTGTGCATCGGTCAAAGCAGTTTGGAGGGGTGACAGATGGGTGCGCTGATAGTGGAACTGCCCTTGCAGGTTATCCACCATCCAGTTTTTGATGTTATTGATGTTCTCGCCCAATGTATGTTCGGTAAAACAGTCGTTAATCGCCACTTTAGGATGGTTCTTTACCCAGGTCTTAATAGCCTCATGGAGCATAGCTACGGGGACAGACGTTGCACGGCTTAGCCGTTTAATGTATTCTCCGTAAGCCATTCTGGTAGCTTTCACCGTGAATTCAAGGCCAGCGTCTTGAACAGTTGCCATGTTGCCTTCATCAGTATCTACTTCTTGGCGATCTGTACGAGCGGTATAGTAATCCGTAAAAGAGAGTATCGGATTTGGCAAGGCAGATGCCAGTTTTGTACTGATCTCATTGTCGAAGAAAAGCACATACTTACTGTTGATTTTCTGCCATAGTTCACGAAGCTGGTCAAAATTCTCGCGACGAATCTTGATCTTCTTTTGCTCGGCCTTATTTCTGTTTTCAATCTTGCCAGCGAAGTCATCAGGCACAGCGAACTCTGGATATTCGTCGAGGAAAGCATTCCGATTTTCTTCTTTCACTATGAACGTAAGTGGCGAAATAAACTTCTTCATAGCCAGTTCCTCGACCAAATCTTCAGGATCCATCTTTCTGAGTTCTGCCACACGGCGTATATCCTCCTCCGTTATCTTGTCAATAACATGGACTACCTTCAACTGGCTATTGATTTCTTTAACCAGCCGCTCAGCAAAGTCGGCTTCAGTGAAATCCACTATATAGTTCAGCTTGAATTCGGTGGTTGTATTGCGGTGACCTGTTTCATCCACAGGTAGGCGCAGTCCACGACCTACTTCCTGAAGCTTGCTTATTTCACTACCACTGCTACGCAACTTGCAAATAGTAAAAACATTGGGGTTATCCCAGCCTTCACGAAGCGTCCATTTCGAGAAAAAGAACCTGCGCACAATCCACTGCCCGTCATCGTCCTTGAAGCGAAGCATATCTTTCTTGTTCTTCAAGATATCGTCCATCTCCTTCTCTATTTCCTCGTCGGTATCCTGCTTGTCTTGGGCGAAATAACCTGCCGAGCATTCATTCAAGTTATCAAACGAGGCCTGCAGGAATTCCTTGTATGCGCCATCACTCTTAGTTATCTGCTCTTGAAGTTGGTTTTTCAATTCTTCGTTGAACATCTCACGAAGCCATGCATTCTCACCACGGAACGATTCTATGTTGCCAATAAAGAACAATGCGATGGTCTTTACCTTGCGGGGCAGGTAGAAGTTTTCACGCTCGGTCTCAAAGTGGCGAGTGAGAGCCGTTTGAATCATCAGCCGTTGATAGGAATCGCTATAAGCATCTACGCTAACGTCCATGCCGGTCTGCAACTCGCGACCATTGCTTAGATCCACTTTGCCATTACCGATGTCACTCACGGTGAGATTATCCATTGCACTGATATCGAATGCGCCTCCAAGCGATTCACCTTCACGTAGGCTCTTCGACTTACTACCTTTCGCGCTTATCAGTTGAAAATGAGCTAACTCTTTTCCGTCAGAACCAGTGAATCTCAGTCTTTCTTTACCACTGCCCTCAGCCTCTACATGCTCCTTGGCCACACCCTTAATCAGGTTGCTGCGGAATGCATCGAAGGCATTAAGATCATAAATAAGATTCTCATAGTCGATATAGGTGTGCTTCTGGTTGCCTCTACCGGCAGTATTTTCAGGGAAAGTTGCACCGAAGCGAATGAGGCACTGAGGCTCTATCTGCTCCATAATCACCTTGTAGGCGGCATTCTTGCGGTCGAATTTATGCGGCTCGTCGATAATGACAAAGGGACGCGTTGCCTTCAGCGCTTTCATTGGGCAGTGAATACCGTCATAGCCATTACTGAAGGTGCCACGGAGCACCTTGCCGTTTGTCAGCAGTTGCATGTTCACCAAAGCTACATAAATGGTGTTCTTGTTATCCTTAGAACCCCAATAGAAGTCACGGACTGAAGATGGAAAGAGCTGCTTTCCTTTCTTCTTACCCTTCATGGCGTTAATTACGCAGAGGTCTATCTTCACGCTCTCATAACCACCGGTATCACTAAAATGGTGCATCACGGCTGGGTCACTCAGAAAAGCTTCGGCACCTGTCTTGATAGGATGCGTGGGTACCACCACTATAAACTTATTTACACCATAGCGCTTGTGCAGCTCATACATGGTATGGGTATATACGTAGGTCTTACCTGTACCCGTTTCCATCTTCACGTCGAGGTTCAGCGTCTGACGATCATTAGAGAAAGGCACTTTCTGATACTCTCCGCCATGGGCTTTCTCCTTACGTTGGGCTTTCTTGATATTGCTGATCAGTTGTTGGCGACCTTCGGTGAAATCGAATAGTGGATTCTGGCGTAGTTGTCGCTCATCATCCTTGGTCGGCACGCCCTCAAAAATATCGGAAATACTCTCAACGGGTAACTCCTGATGCTCAAGTCCTGATTCCAGATATAATTCCATTCTTACAGTTCCTATTGAGATTAATATCTGACGTCAAGTGAAATCTTGTTACCGCGAGCATCAGCCAAAGCCCTCAGGTTCTTGTCAAGCATCAGTCGCGTATTATATCCCATACCATAGCCGAATACAACAATCACATCGGGGTTGAACTGCTGCGTCGTATCAGCCATCTTGTCGATGAGCTCAGCCATCTCTTCCTGATAGAAGTCGGCATCAAGCAGATAGAGGTGCTTGCCGCAAAGATAAGCCGTATAGTCTTTCAACTTCACTTCTATGACCTTCGGATTCAGTCCATAGCCGTCGCGACAGAGCCATGTGGTAAGCACCGTTTGCGCACCAAACTTCGACAGAATATCATTGTCGTTCATGTTCGCATTCATATCGAAGTCATACAGGCGGTCGATGGTATCGCCCTCAAAGTCCTCCAGTGTGTAGTGCTTAAAGCCCAAATCGCCCTTGAACAAAGGATTCGCCTCGGCTATCTGCTTGGCAGCACGTTTAATTCGTTCGAATCCTATGAAATCTAAAGAATGGGGATAATGATTCTCTTCCAAAAAATTAATGTCACGTTCTAATGTCGCTTGGGTAGCTCCTGTTGTTCTTTGTACTGATTCATCCAAATCTTCTGGCAACTGAATCATGATAAAGTGATTTTTCTTCGTTAATGCAATATTACTCTGAAGAACAGCTTCAGCAGTTGTTGCACTACCCGAGAAGAAATCCATTATATAATTGTCATCACCAGAAATCAACTGTAGCAAGTAATTTAAGAGAAACACAGTCTTAGGATTCGAGAACAATCCTCCCATTCCCAATTTTTCCAAATCCTCTTGAGTTGATTTGAATTCATTTCCGAGAAGGTCTTTACGAATAAATTCCTCAATTAATATAGAACGTAGCTTCTTCCCCTCTGCTATTCGTTGTTTGAACTGCACAGACCAAGTGCCATCAGACTTCTTTATAATACGGGTATCACCTGCATCTTTATCTTTTAAATATGTTGTCTCGCTTTTAAACCAATTACCATCAAGCATAGTTCCATCAGGCGCTTCTATCTGATATGGTTTGGTACCGGTACATGAACGTGACATCGTATCCCAGAAGAACCTTCCGATTTCATCCTCTTCTTTATATCGCTTCAAATATTCATCCGTATATGGGATATAAAGACTTCCTAGTTGCTCTGCATCACGGGCATAGGCTAATATGTAATCATTCTCTACAGCAAAAGCGTCTGCAGCAGAACCACCGCCACTTTTAGTTCTTCTTGTCAAATTCGCCAAGAAATTCTCCACACCAAATATTTCATCGCACAGCAATTTCAAGTTGGCTTGCTCATTATCGTCAATGGAAATGAAAATGACGCCATCCTTTGAGAGCATGTCCTTTGCCAGCTCCAAGCGTGGCAGCATAAAGGTCAGCCATGCTGCATCGCTTGCCGATGTCGATTTCTTCATGTCAAGGATATGCTCTGCCTGCTCCTGATTAATGCCCAGTTTTGCTTTTAATTCCTCTGCATTGAAGGTAAAATTGTCATTATACACAAATCCGTCAGAACCCGTATTATACGGCGGGTCGATATATATGCACTTCACCTGCCCAGAATACGACTTGCAGAGATGCTTCAGTGCATCTAGGTTGTCACCACTGATGTAGATGTTCTCGCTATCGCGGTTCTCTGGCTTGCTATTGTGTGGCTCATCAGGGCGAATCACAGTGAGACTCTCCTGATTCGCAATCATGCGGGCATAGCTCTTACCTAAGAAGTTAAATCCCTGATTCTCCTCAACAATGTTGATCTGATCCCCAATTATTGCACGGAACTTCTCCAAGTCGAACTTGCCCTCATTGTTGAAGCAGCCCCCAAAGTGCTCTTTCAACATCTGGACTTCACGGCTATTCACCTTCACTTCTTCGTTCTGTTCTATAATGTCTCGTAACATATATTATCTTTCATCTATCTATTATTCGATACTACTATCAAAGTGCAAAGATACTAAAATTAATCGAGATTTAACGGAATTATTCCAAAATCTTCACCTATTTTATATATTTTCCTTTTGATAGCCAATGACAGTTATGACAGATGACAGTTTTCTGAATTTGAGAGGAAAAGAGGCATTAGTAAATATATATTATAATATATATAATACTAATCTGAATCATCCACCGATTTTCAATAACTGTCATTTGTCATCTGTCATCATAGAATGGTAAAAAACGTCTGCCCTGCCCGTTATCGACGAAACGTAATTTTCGAGGCTCGAAAATTACGGATTCGACGCCTCGAAATTACGTTTCGTTCCAATTCGTCAAATTCGTGCTGAAAATCGCCCCAAATCGGAGGTCAAAATTTGGAGGTATAAGATAATCTTCGTACCTTTGCATTGTCAATCAGAAGACAGGCGCGCACTCATCATGAGAGACACAAAAGCGGGATGTCGGCCACCCGATGTAGATGGTCGCAAAGAGTCTAATACTAAGAAAAACACATTTTAAGAAGTATGGCAAAGATTTTGTATGAAGTAAAGCAGAACCAGAACAATCACTCTGCGGCATTCGGCAAGTGGTATGCTCAGATCAAGGCGCTGGAAACGTTGAACACGCGCAAGCTGGCGCAGCACATCTCGGAGCACGGCTCTATCTACACCCCCGACGTGGTGTACGGCGTGCTGGAGAAGTTCCGCAGCTGCCTGATTGAGATGCTCCTGAACTCGAAGAAGGTGAAGATTGAGGGTCTCGGCACGTTCTACTGCACGCTGGAGAACCAGAAGGGCGGTGCTCAGTCGAAGGACAAGTTTAACGTGAACTCGAACCTGAAGGCGCTGCACATCCGATTCCTGCCCGAGCAGGCCACCGAGGAGAACATCTCCAGCCGTGAGTTCATCAAGCAGGCCGAGTTTATCAACGTCGATTCGCTCATGAAGGGCAATGAGAACGCATCGAGCGCACCAAGCAATGGTGGAACCACGGGTAACGGAGGTTCGAACACTGGCGGTAACACTGGCGGCAATACCGGAGGCAACAACGGTGGCGGTGGTGACGATGAACCAGGCGAAAATTAGCAAAGAGTGTGCCCGAAAGGGCAACTCTTTGAATGAGGAATTAAGAATGGTCGCCAAGGGCGATGTTCAATTAAGAATTAGGAATTAATTCTCAATTCTACATTCAGACATCGCAGCGAAGCGAGAATCATTCAACATTCAACAATCAACATTCAACATTATGAAGAAAGAGACATGGAAGGCGATTATTCAGGTCGCAATTAGCATTCTGACAGCGGCACTGACCGCACTGGGAACGACATCGTGCATGGGTCACGGCCCATTCTGAAAGAAAAAATAGGCTCGCAGGAAACTGCGGGCCTACTTTTATTATTGCTTAATTTCAATGTCGCGTTTGACGTTATTCCGAATCTTCGTCAGGTAGTCTTTCATGCCATCGGCGTCTTTCTGGTCGATAATTTCCAGAAGTTCTTTGAGCTCCGTTCGAATCTGGGCAACCTGGTCGTGCGTATAGGGGTTGAACAGGATTTCCTGCAACAGGTAGTCGTCCTCGTTCAACACGCCCTTAGCTATGCGCATGTGGCGTTTGAAGGTCGTTCCTGGTGCATCCTGATGCTTCATGACGGCAGCAAAGACGAATGTTGACACAAACGGGATTGACAGCGAGTAAGCCACGGTCTTATCGTGCTCCTCGAAGGTGTATTCGTAGATGTTGAGACCTAACTTCTGATAGAGGTCCTTGAAGAAGATACGACCCATGTAGTCGCCCTCGCTGATGATGATGGCGTTCTCTTCAGAGAGCTGTTGCAGGTTGGCAAACGTAGGACCGAACATGGGGTGCGTAGAAACGTAACGCATGCCCGTCGATTCGTAAAAATCTTTCATATCAGTCTTTACGCTGGCAATATCGCTGATGATGCACTCCTTGGGCAGATATGGAATGACCTCTTTAAATACAGGAA
>JAEEGH010022177.1_pt1 | contig 13053 bp, 11 predicted proteins | sample 9134181 | NCBI WGS metagenome assembly JAEEGH01 (sample SAMN16246544, study PRJNA631951) | gut metagenome | biome: gut microbiome; feature: rumen; material: DP-attached | host: Bos | place: Iran: Karaj | collected 2018-10 | reverse complement strand
CACCCACCATACCGATTTCTTCATCTACAGTTATAACTACTTCAAGGGGAGGATGCTTTAATGCATCATCTGCAAGAATTGCCAGTCCGCATGCCACGGCAATTCCGTCATCACCACCAAGAGTAGTTCCTTTCGCTTTTACAAAACCGTCCTCAACAAAAATATCGAGACCGTCTTTCTCCATGTCCTTTGATATGTTACTTTCCTTTTCACATACCATGTCCATATGTCCCTGAAAGATTACAGTGGGATGATCTTCATATCCTTTTGAGCCGTCTTTATAAATAACTATGTTGCCAAGGTCATCTCTTACATATTTAAGGTTTCTTTCCTTTGCAAAATTCTCAATATAATCAGCTATCAGCTTTGTATTTCCTGAGCCATGGGGTATTTCGCATATATCCTCAAAATATTTAAAAACATCCTTTGGCTCAAAGTTTTCAAGTACTCTTCCCATTTTTATTCTCCTGATTTATTTAATAATCCCGCATATGGTGCCACCGCCTACCACATTGTTGCCGTCATACAGGACAAGGGCCTGGCCCTTTGTGGCTGCACGCTGGGGCTCATCGAATATTACCTTCAGTTTTCCGTCTTCCATGGTTACGACTGCCGGCTGTTCTCTGTGACGGTATCTTATCTTGGCGCCGACTCTCATCTCACCGTTTATTTCAGGCACCGATATGAGATTCACATTATCGGCTATCACACCTCTTGCAAAGAGTCCTTCACCGTGGGACAGTGTCACTTTATTATTTGTCACATCAATGTCCGTTACATAATACGGCTCCGGCGCCGCTATCCCAAGGCCTTTTCTCTGACCTATCGTATATCTGATGATACCCTTATGCTTTCCTATTACGTTTCCTTCCAGGTCGACGAAATCACCTGCCGGATACTTTCTTCCGGTATACTTTTCTATGAATTTCGCATAGTCGCCGTCAGGCACAAAGCATATATCCTGGCTCTCTGCTTTTGCCGCATTTATAAATCCGTTTTCGGCAGCTATCTTTCTTACCTCGGATTTCTTCATATCCGAAATGGGAAATATTGTGTGAGCCAGCTGGTCCTGAGTCATGCTGTACAGGACATATGTCTGGTCCTTCTCATCATCACCTGATTTTTTCAGATTGTAACGGCCCGTTTCTTCGTTATAAACGATATGGGCATAATGGCCGGTCACTATATAATCACATGACAGCTCCTTTGCTCTCTGATAAAGCTTAAAGAATTTCATGTGCCTGTTACATTCTATACATGGATTAGGCGTCACTCCGTTTTCATAGCTTGTGACAAAATGGTCTATGACACACTCTCTGAATCCGTCAGCAAAATTAAATACATAATGGGGCATATCAAGCTTACGGGCAACATCCTTTGCATCCTGGACATCATCAAGTGAACAGCAGCTGTGCTCACCCTTTACCTGTACGTCATCTGATTGAAAAAGCTTCATGGTCACGCCTACACAGTCATATCCCTGCTTCTTCATAAGATATGCCGCAACACCTGAATCCACGCCTCCGCTCATTGCTATAAGCGCTTTCATATATATATCCTTTCGGGATTTTTAATAATATTTCAGTCTCGTATTCTACATTTTACCATATTGATATAAAGTTGAGTGATTTGATATGCTTTTAGTATCAAAATTTAAAGGATGAAAGGAGATTTTTGATTATGAAATACGTTTGTTCAGTATGTGGATACATCCATGAGGGTGATGAGGCTCCGGACGAGTGTCCCGTATGCCACGCAGGTTCCGATAAATTCAAGCCCGTTGAGGGAGAGCTCACTCTCGCTGCAGAGCATGAATTCGGTGTATATGACAAGACTGTAAAGAACAACCCTGATATTACTGATGAGGACAAGAAGTATATCTTCGAGCAGCTCAAGGCTAACTTCACAGGTGAGTGCTCAGAGGTTGGTATGTACCTTTGCATGGCTCGTATCGCTCACAGAGAGGGATATCCTGAGATTGGTCTCTACTGGGAGAAAGCTGCTTACGAAGAGGCTGAGCATGCTGCTAAATTTGCAGAGCTCCTCGGTACAGATCTTGAGAAGAACATGACTGCTTCCACAAAGGCAAACCTTAAATGGCGAGTTGACTGTGAGTTCGGTGCAACCCAGGGTAAATTTGACCTGGCAGCATGTGCCAAGAAGAACGGTCTCGACGCAATCCATGACACAGTTCATGAGATGGCCCGCGACGAAGCCCGCCACGGCAAAGCACTCGAAGGACTTCTTAAGAGATACTTTGGTTAATATTTAATTCACAAAAAATCATCCCCTCCCATGCATTGCGGTTAGCTCAGCATGGGAGGGGATATTTTTTGTGTCACAGATTATATTCTCCCAAAATGAAGAAAAAAGAAGCCCGCACCGGGAAGTGCGGACCTCTTAGTATAAAGTATAAAAAAAAGGGGGGGGGAATTAGTCAAACATAAGCTGTAACTTTATGTTGTAAAAACAACTTATCTTTCACTCGTTGATGCTACTATACACCCCGCCTCTTAACAAATACATAACATGTTAACAATCAAGGCTTTCAAGGGCATTTTTCATTTCTGCGATGGTCTTTTTTGTTATCGGATGATACTTTCCGGGAGCAATTTCAGCAAGAGGCTCAAGTACAAACATCCGATTTCCCATATCAGAATGTGGTATAGTCAGATTTTCATCATTTATGACAATGTCGTCATACAGCAGAATGTCAAGATCCAGTGTTCTCGGCCCCCAGTGAATCTTTCTCTCCCTGCCGGCCTCAGCTTCTATCTTATGGAGCAGATCAAGAAGGGCATAAGGCTTTAAATATGTCTCTATCTCGATGGCTCCGTTGTAGAAATCATCCTGCTCCACATTTCCGTAAGGTGCAGTCTTTATGGTCGTCGATCTCTTCAAAACTTTGCAGTTTTCATCTTCATCAATCTTTCTGATACCTTCTTCTATGAGAGCCATACTGTCCCCCATATTTGAACCGTATGCGATATACGCTTTATGACGGCATCTGAAGATTTTAACAGCCAGATTTTCAACCTTTTCCTTAACAGGTGCGTAAGGCTTGCTTATCTCTATATCTATTCCTGCAATTTTTTCATATCCGTTAAGCAGATATACAGCAAGCTTCTCAGCTGCCGTCTCTATTAAATCAAATGCGTTCTTCTCATTAAATTCATGGATTTTTTCACAAATATCGGCATAACTGACAGTATCGTCAAGATTGTCATTCAGTCCTGCTTTCTGGGTGTCTGTATAAATGACAGCACTGATATAAAAGGTCTGTCCTTTCTGCTTTTCAAAGCCAAACACACCATGATATGCGAATACTTCGAGATTTTTAATTATAATTTTGTCGTATAAATTCTTATCCATTTCTTACTTTGCGTTCTCAACTGCTGCCAGCATCTTTACCATTCTGACATGCTCTTTAACATCATGAACTCTGAGGATATCTGCTCCGTTTAAAACTCCGTATGCATTGAGCGCCATTGTTCCCTCAAGTCTCTCATCAACGGTGAGGTCAAGACATTTACCCACTACCGATTTTCTCGATACACCGAGGAGCACGTCGTATCCCATATCCTTTAAATCCCGGAGGCGTTTTGTCACGATTAAATTCTGTTCATAATCCTTTGCAAAACCTACTCCCGGGTCAAGAATTATCTTTTCTTTTTGAACTCCGGCCTTAAGCAGTTTATCAAGAGCCTTTTTTAGATCTGCCAGATAATCATTATAAAAATCATTATATTCTTCATACCTGTTATGCATGAGGACATATCCACAGCCCGTTTCAGCTATCAGCTCAGCCATGCCCTCTTCCTTAAGACAGCTTATATCATTTATTATGTCAGCCCCTGCCTCAAGTGCTTTCCTGGCAACTACAGGCTTTACCGTATCGACTGAAATGATAATGTCAGACTTTATCCTGATACCTTCGATGACAGGAATGACTCTGCGCATTTCCTCTTCCTCATCTACAGGTATGTATCCCGGTCTTGTCGATTCGCCGCCTATATCAATTATTACAGCGCCCTCTTCTTCCATGGCGAGAGCCCTGTTTACAGCATCATCGCTTGTGGCATAACTGCCACCGTCCGAAAATGAATCGGGAGTCGCGTTTATGATTCCCATAACTGCAACTCCGTTTTTCTTATAATTATAATCTCTGATTTTCATGATTGTTACCTTGATAACATATTAAAGAATGTATCCTGAAGCCTGTCATCATCTACAAAGGCTCCTCTCTTGGATACTGTTACCGTCTTTGTTCCCGGCTTTTTGATTCCCCGCATTGTCATGCACATATGCTCTGCCTCAAGCATCACCATGACACCCTTTGGCTTTAATTCATTAAAGAGTGCATCTGCTATCTGGTCACATAGTCTCTCCTGAAGCTGAAGTCTCCTTGCATATACCTCAACTGTTCTGGCAAGCTTGCTGATGCCTACAACTTTACCGTCAGGTATGTATGCTATATGGGCCTTGCCGTAAAACGGCATCATGTGGTGCTCACACATTGAATAAAAAGTAATATCCTTCTCAAGCACCATATCAGAGCCCGTCGCTGTGAATGTTCTTGCAAGATGTGTACCTTCATTCTCATCCATTCCGGCAAATATCTCTGTATACATACGGGCTATACGGTCCGGTGTATCCTTAAGGCCTTCCCGGTCCTTATCCTCGCCTATTCCGTCGAGAAGCATCTCGACTGCTTTTTTAATCTTTTCCTGATCAACCATTTCTCTCACTCCGGATAAATCCTAAAGCTTTTCCATAACACTCACGAATTATAGCATAAATCCATTATAATTTATACCCTCACGCACACACCGCCGGTCACATACCTTTTAAGTCTTCCAAGGTATGACAGTGATCCGTACGCAACTATGGCACACTTATTCTGTTTCTGACCGGCCAGCAGGAGCGCCATCTCAGCCGCCTCCTCGACAGAGTCTGCCGTCGTCACGTTCTTATTATATTTAAGGATTGTATCTGCCAGGACCTGCTTATCAAGAGCCCGCTTATTTTCAGGTGGCGTAACCGTAATGATAAATGACGCCCTCTTTGTCGTCAGTTCCATCACCCGGTCATATGCTTTGTCAGCCAGAACACCGCATATAAATATTAGTGGCTTGTCACTTAAGTATTTATCCATCGACTCAGCAAGGGCCCTTGCCGCATCCTCGTTATGAGCTCCGTCTATGATAAATAAAGGACTTTTGCCAATTACCTCAAACCGTCCCGGGTTGATTGCATTAGCTATTCCTTTCCTGACTGCGCTGTCGCCTATCTTAAATCCTCTTTCTCTTAAGATAAGTGCTGCCTTTACGGCCACTGATGCGTTCAGGGGCTGATATGTTCCGAGCATGTTTGTCTCAAGCTTATCAAAGCCCGGAAGATTAAATACTGTCTTTGTAAATGCTGTCCTTATTTTCTCCGGCTCATCTGCCGTATAGATTTCACATCCGTTTTCATCAGCCGTTTTCTTAAGCTGATTATATGCTTTCTCATCCTGTGGAATCGTGATTACACTGCAGCCCTTTTTAATGATACCGCTCTTTGCATCTGCAATTTTCTCTATGGTATCGCCAAGGAGTTTCATATGGTCCATGGAAATCTTTGCAAATACTGCCAGTTCCTTTTCATCAATCGCATTTGTTGCATCATCTCTTCCACCGCAACCGCATTCGATAACTGCAAAATCACATTCCTTATCCGCAAAATACTTATAAGCAATAGCAGTCTCTATCTCAAAGAGTGTCGGTGACGAAAATCCATCTGACACAATCTCTTCGCATATACCTTTAATATATTCCACATATTCACAGAGAGATTTGACGGATATATTCTTGCCGTTTACGGATATCTTCTCTCTGTAATCAAATACTGCAGGTGATGAATAGACACCTGTCCTGTATCCTGCGCCCTTAAGTATCGATGCAATGTAGACAGCCGTACTACCCTTTCCGTTTGTACCTGCAATATGAATGATATGTAATTTTTTCTCAGGATGTCCTTCTTTATCAAGGAGACGATGCATGTTATCAAGGCCGTATACACTGCCTTTATCTCCCATCTCCTCTATGTAATCCCACAGTTCTCTCTCTGTCATATCTTAATCAAAAACAAAAAGCCGGGCTCATCACCCGGCCTTAATTTCTATTACTGTAAATCGTCAGGTATTCCGTCTCCATCAAGATCTCCGGCTATGCCTGCATGACCGATACCCATTGTATTGAGTACTCTGTGTCTCTGTCTCTCTGTCTCTGACTGGGCAAGTATGAAATCCTTGATTGCCTTGGAATTCTTTATATGCATAAGTCTGAGTTCGGGATGTGTATTGTCACCTGTGATGCAGACTACTGTACCAAGCTTTACAATTCTCTCAAAGAAGCTTCTCTCAAGACGTACATCGGTTACCTTGTACATGTAGCAGTCATCCTCTTTTTTGTTAAGGAATCCTGATTCAACTGTGATGAGCTCATCACCTATTCTGTATTTTGTAAATGTAAACGGGAGTCCTAAAAACACCCATCTTTTTCTCTCCACAAATTCAGCCATTATGTCGCCCTCCGTTTTATAGTTTTGGACCAGATCCGATTGTAATTATATCACATTTAGAAGATTTAATATACTACCCTGTTTCTGCCGTTTTCCTTGCCGACATAGAGTTTTCTGTCCGCTTCCTTGATGGTTGTCTCCGTGTTGCCTTCAAAATCGTATTCCGCCAGTCCGAAAGTCATTGTGACAGGTATCTCTTTGTCCCATATCTTTACGGGATGTTCCATCACATACGTCCTTATATTCTCAATTATCTCAAATGTCTCGTCTCCGTTTTTCCCTGCAAATACCAGGAGGAATTCCTCCCCTCCCCATCTCGATACAAAAGCATCCTTACCGCAAATCCTAAGCATTGTATTTGCAACAGCCTTTAGTACCTCATCACCTGCGTCATGGCCATATGAATCATTTACTTTCTTAAAGAAATCGATATCTCCCATTACTATGGACACAGCACCCAGGAATGTTGACTTTCTGATATCATCAAGGAGGTCAAGGGTCCTGCGCCTGTTATAAAGGCCTGTAAGCTGATCAGTATTTGCTTCTTTTACCAGCCTGTCGTTGTACTTCATCAGTTTGCTTTCAGCTTCTATTTTTTCATGGCTATGTATGTATGAGATCAGTATTATTGCGCCAAATACTGCCGTAATATTTGCTGTCTGGATCGTCTTGTTTGCAATATCCGAGATAACTATCCCCGCTCTCATACCACCGTAGCAGTATATTGCCATTATTCTCGCTGCCAAAACTATTCCCGCCAGGGTAAACTTGAAAACATTACTGCCGTGAGTGGCAAAAAAGCAGAGCATCAGGATGATAATAAAATAATTCTGCATACCTGCGCTCCACCCGAAACACGGTATGGACCATAGTATCCAGAAGAATGTAAAAAATGTATAGCATATCATCGCTGTCTCTGAGTTCATGTGATATGTCATGATAAAGAAAAATATCATAACCGCCAGTGAACCAAAGATCCTGTATTTATAGCCAAGCAATACTTCAGGTCCCGCCACCGAAATATTCAGGGTGAAAATAAGGATCTGAACAATATAGAGAAGACGCAGGGTTACTATACCGCGCCTTGTCTCATTTTCCGATATGGCATCCTTGTTTATTAATCTAAATAGCTTCTTCAATAATTCTCCCCCGAGATCATATAAGCCCCTTTGTTTCACTCTCAAAAAATGTGGGAAAACAGATGCACGTTGGCACCTGCTTTCCCGTTAGAGAGGATGAAAATATTATTATTTCTTTCTGTTTCTTACATCAAATGCAACTGCGATTATGAAGATAACGCCCTTTACTATGTACTGGTATGAGACATCTATGTTCATCAGGTTCATACCGTTTGTCAGTGACATGATGATGAGTGTACCGATTATGGTATTTGTAACTTTACCTATACCGCCGCTTACAGCAACTCCTCCGATGTATGATGATGCGATCGCATCCATCTCAAATCCGACGCCGGCAGTTGTTGTAGCTGACTGAAGTCTTGATGCATAGAGGATACCACCGAGAGCAGCCATGACACTTACCGAGCAGAATGCAAAGAGTGTTACTTTCTTTACGTTGATTCCGGAGAGCTCTGCTGCCTGGGCATTACCACCGATACCGTAGATGGCACGTCCGAGCTTTGTTCTGTTTAACATATAGTTGTAAATGAGGAGAACCACACCTACGATTACTGCTGTCCAGGGTATACCGTTAAAGCTTGCCAGCGTCCACATTATTACCATGATGATTGCGGAGAGCGCTATCAGCTTTACGACAAAGATTGGGAATGACGGTACTTCAAAATTGTATTTAATCTTGTTATTTCTTTTCTTTACTTCTGTAAAGACTACTGCTGCGACGATCACGACTCCTACGATCATTGTCAGTACATGGAATCCCATACCCTCTACTACATCGGGTATAAATCCGTTTGAGAGAGCGTTGAATCCCTCATTAGGTATGATGATGGTTCCTGTCTTCTGGAGCAGGCGGTTCATGATACCTCTGAATATAAACATACCCGCAAGTGTTGTGACAAACGCCGGTACTCCGAGTTTTGTGACCAGGAGTCCCTGATAGAGACCTATAAGCAGACCGATTGCAAGTACGATGATTATTGTCAGCCATTCATTTAAATGAAACTGAGTCATCAGTATGGCTGCGATTGCTCCGGATACTCCGGCTACATATCCAACCGACAGATCGATATGGCAGATGATCAGTATCAGTGTCATGCCGATAGCCATGACAGCTACATACCCGGCCTGAGATATGAGGTTTGAGATATTCGCCTGGAGAAAACCTCCGTCTGTAAGGATTGCAAAGATTCCCATAATGACCACCAGTGCGATATACATCATGTAATCTCTGATATTACCTCTTATAAGTGATCTCACTTCGCCGAAGAGTCCGGCTTTTTGTGTATTATCATTCATTTTGTTTCCTCCTTTAAGATCTGACAGCCATCGCCATTACTTTTTCTTCCGTGGCTTCCTCTGCGGTAAGCTCACCTGCGATGGTGCCCTCGCTCATTACATAAAGTCTGTCACTCATTCCGAGTACTTCCGGCAGTTCAGATGAGATCATGATGATGCTCATCCCCTGCTCCACAAGTTTATTCATCAGTGTGTAAATCTCAAATTTAGCTCCTACATCTATTCCTCTTGTAGGTTCGTCAAGAATGAGTACACCCGGCTTTGCAAACATCCATTTTGCGAGCTGAACCTTTTGCTGGTTGCCACCGCTTAAATTTCCCACCTTCTGCTCTATGGACGGTGCCTTTATGTTTATGGACTTCTTGTATTCGTTTGCTATATTGATCTCCTCGTTTTCGTTGATTGATAATCCCTTAACGAGTTCCTCAAGATTGGCTATGGATGTGTTGTATCTGATATCCTGCATCAGGATGAGACCGTTGCCTTTTCTGTCTTCCGTCACATAAGCAAGGCCTTTTTTTATGGCTTCCTTGGGATGCTTAAATCTGACCGGCTCGCCGTCCAGTATAAATTTTCCGTCTGTTATCTTATATCCCGGTGTATTGCCGAATATACTGAGAGCCAGTTCCGTTCTTCCGGCTCCCATGAGTCCCTGGATACCGACTATCTCGCCTTTCCTGACATTTATATTTATATGATGCAGTATCTCTCTGCCCTTTGAAGGGTCATATACTGTCCAGTCTTTTAGTTCCATGGCCACATCGCCGGGCGTCTTCTTCTCACGCTTTGGATAGATGTTGTCCATCTCCCTGCCGACCATGTGCTTTATTATTTCTGCCTCCTCAATCTTTCTCTCAGTCGCATCCATTGAGCAAATGGTTGCGCCGTCACGGAGGACAGTGATCGTATCTGCTATCGCTGTGATCTCCCTGAGTTTATGGGATATCATGATGCAGGTTACTCCCTGCGACTTTAATTCCCTGATAAGTTTTAACAGATTCTGGCTGTCATCTTCATTAAGTGAAGCAGTAGGCTCATCAAGTATCAGCAGTTTTACATTTTTGCTGAGTGCTTTAGCTATCTCGACGAGCTGCTGATTACCCACGCCGAGTTCCTTTACCTTCATGGATGGATCTGCTTTTAATCCAACCTTATCAAGCATTTTTTTGCCCTGGACGATCGTCTCGTTCCAGTCTATCGATTTACCCTTTAATATCTCATGTCCGAAAAATATGTTTTCATAAAGACTCAGTTCCGGTACAAGGGCAAGCTCCTGATAAATGATTACTATTCCTTTTTCTTCGCTGTCAGCGATTCTCTTAAAGTTCTGAACCTCGCCGTTGTATATGATGTCACCCTGATATGTTCCGTGAGGATATACACCGGACAAGACTTTCATAAGTGTGGATTTTCCCGCTCCGTTCTCTCCTACCAGACAATGTATCTCGCCTCTCTTCACCTTGAAGTTTACATTGTTGAGTGCCTTGACGCCGGGAAACTCCTTTATTATTCCTTTCATTTCGAGTATATAGTCACTCATAGAAAATCCTCCTTAAGAAATACACCGGCTTTTTACAGCCGGTGTACTTTGCTTATTTCTTACTGTAAACCGGTGAACTCGGATGCGTCATAATATCCTGAGTCGATGAGGGCTGCCATTACGTTGTCCTGTGTTACAACTACGATTGATGTCTGCTTTGCAGGTACATCGATCTTTTCGTTGTTGTATGTTGTATCTGTTGCAGGTGTCTTGCCGCCGAGGATATCTACTGCCATTGCTACTGAGTCAGCTGCCAGTGTTCTTGCATCCTTAAATACTGTCATTGACTGCTTTCCGTCGATGATGTACTGTACGGAAGCTTTCTCTGAATCCTGACCTGTTACTACATAGCTTGTTACATCTTTGTCTGATGCAAATACATCAGCGATCGATCTTGCTGTACCATCGTTGGGAGCAAGTACGAGTACATCACCCTTAAGGTCTGCTGATGCAGCTGTAAGGTTAGCTTCTGCCTTTGACTTTGCTACGTTGAAATCCCAGTCTGTTGTGATCTGACCGATGATATTACCGATCTCTTCTCTTGTGAGCTCTGCCTTGTCAGAAAGAGCCTCTGCCTCAGAAGAGTTTGCTACTACGAATGTACCGTCAGCGATTTTGGGCTGAAGTACGCTCCATGCACCCTCAAAGAAGATGAATGCGTTGTTGTCTGTAGCTGCTCCTGCGTAGAGATAAAGAGGAATATCGCTTCCTGAAGGAGCATTGTCAATGAGGTACTGGCCCTGAGCCTGACCTACCGCAAAGCTGTCAAATGTTACATAATAATCAACTGCGTCTGTTCCTGTGATGAGACGGTCATAAGCTATAACCGTAACTCCTGCATCCTTTGCTTCCTCAACTGCTGCTGCAGCTGCTGCACCATCCTGTGCACAGATGATCAGTACATCGATGCCCTTGGAGATGAGTGTCTCAACATTTGTCTTCTCAGTTGCTGAAGATCCCTGGCTGAAGAGAACCTGATTTGTGAAGCCTGCATCGCCGAGGATTGTCTCAAACTGCTTCTGATCCTGAAGCCATCTGGGCTCATCCTTTGTAGGGAGGACGATTCCTACCTGAACCTCTCCTGATGCTGCTGCCCCGCTACCCTGATTTGCCTGTGCGTCGTTTGATCCGCACCCTGTCATGAGACCGAATACCATTGTTGCTCCAAGTACGATGCTCATGAGCTTTTTCCCAAATTTTTTCATATACCTTACCTCCTTCGATAATTGTTTGGCTTTTATTGGGTTAATCAGAATGTAACATATTGTTTTCTTGAATAACTTGTCTCTTTCTTGTAATTTTTGTTTCATATTTTCAAAACAAATAAAAAATAGCATTATTTTGTTTTTGTCCTGTACTAAACAAAATAATGCTATCCCGATCAGATTTTTTTATTCCTTTCCGTCTTTATATTCCGACGGTGTCACACCCACATTCTTTTTAAATGTACGGCTGAAGTAGTTGGGATCCGTATAGCCGACTTCCATACATATCTCCTTCATACTCTTTGAGCTGTTCCGAAGGAGTTCCTTGGCCTTTTCTATCCTGACATCCGTCAGGTACTCTATAAAGTTTTTCCCTGTCCTCTTCTTAAACAGTTTACTGAAGTAATACGGACTCAGCTGGAGTTCCTTTGATACATCATCGAGGATAATGTCTTTAGAATAATTCTGTGCTATATACATTTGGGCACTCTTTATGAGGTCCACGGTATTGTCATCTTTCTTGGAGAGAATATTCCGGCATACGTCAGAAAGCTTTGTGACAAACCACTCATACAGTTCCTCACTGCTCTTAGTCTCAAGTACGCTTTTTAGATATGAACTGCGCATACTGAATCTGTATACCATACCGCCGCTGTCAAAACCGACCTTTTCCGCCCGTAGTACAAATTCAAGGACCTTTAGTTTTATATCCTCCGTATTATTGCCATGAGTTTCCGTCATCCAGTCATAGAAAGCTCTGGCATAATACTCCGTCCTCGTCAGGTTTCCCTCCTCAATACTCTTAAACAGGGAATTTTCCGTCTCTATAGGATAGTCCTCCTCAAATCCGCTCAGAATCTGGGTATCCTTTACATGTACTACCGAGTTTCTCTTATTATATGTCAGTGAGTGCATTGCCTCGCTGTATGATTCCGACAGATCGTCAAGTTCATGTACCGATCCTATACCCACGCGGAATCTTGCATCAAAGAGAGTCGACAGTTCCTTTACCATCTTTCTCGCATTTTCTATGCTGCCTATTCTCAGGTCATATTCTGCCTCCTGCCCCGGCATATTACATGGTACAAAGATCAGTATCGTATTACCCATCATCGTACCGACACAGCAGTTAAAGAAACTCTTTACAGCATCCTTTATACGGGTATATTCCTTTTGCAGGCGGACACTCATGCCGATGGGGTTTGCCATCTTGTCCCTGCTCCCCGATTCTCCAAACTGGAGGGCCATCACATATCCTGCCGTCTCCTCTATACCAAGCAGCTTCTTAAAATTATCGAGTTCCTCCGATGTC
>JAEEGH010022175.1_pt1 | contig 13053 bp, 10 predicted proteins | sample 9134181 | NCBI WGS metagenome assembly JAEEGH01 (sample SAMN16246544, study PRJNA631951) | gut metagenome | biome: gut microbiome; feature: rumen; material: DP-attached | host: Bos | place: Iran: Karaj | collected 2018-10 | reverse complement strand
TCCTTGCGCCCACTGCGTTTCATGGCCTTGGTGTTCGTGTTGCACTTGTTCTGCTTGTAGCCGTCGCCGTACGAGAAACGCGTCTTGTCCTTGCCGCGGCATGCCGCCTGCCATTCGTCGATGCTGCAGAGGTGCTTGCCTGCCTGCTTGCAGAGTTCTTCCGCCTGTTCCTGGCTCACCATATCGCGCGGAGTGGCGTCGGCTTCGTTCGGGTATTCGTAGGCGTCCACGCAAACGGTCTTCCCGCCAACGGGCACGGGGTAGGCGTTCTTGCCGCACACGTTGTCCGATGCCATGTCGTATTTTGCTTCTTCCCACTTGGTGCGGTTCCCGACGGAATCTTCCGCAAAGTAGAATACGCTGCCGGTCTTGTTGTATTCCACGGCCTTGCCCGCCTCTACGGGGTTCAGCGTGTCACCGATAGAAAGGAACGTTTTGCACTTGATTTCGTCGCACTTGACTTTCAGCTTGATGGGGTCGTAGTAGCGGCCGCTCGGCGGTACGATTTCTGCAGAGGGCGGAGTCTGGTCTGCGGCACGGATGCTGTCCTGCACGCGTTTCTTTTCGAGAGAATCGAGGCGGGCCTTCTCAACTTTTGCGAGGCTGTCGGCGATTGCCGCGAGCGAATCGTTGCGGGCCTTGTCGGCGGCTGCGACGCTGTCGCGTACGTGCTTGATGCTGTCGCGCACGTGGCGCAGGCTATCCTTGTTTATTTCGGGCTTGAGCGAGGCGAGCGAATCGGCGACGCGCATGGAATCTGCGACTCTAGCACTGTCTGCAAGGCGTAAACTGTCGGCGATGCGTGCAGCTTCTGCATTCGCGAGGCTGTCGGCCTTTGCCTGCTCGAGCCTGCGCAGGCTATCGAGAATGTGCTTCTGGCGCGCTTCCAGTTCTGTTTCCTGAGCCTTCTGCTGTGCTTCCTGCTTGATCTTGTCAAGCTGGCACTGCACAATGAAAAGGCAGACGAGCAGAAGGAACATGATGACCAGTACGGCGATGTTCTTCTTCTTTCTCTTGCTCGCGTTCTTGCTTTCTTGCGTATTTTCGTTATTCTCGTTCATATTGCCGTAGTTCTAAAAAAGTTTATTGCTAGTTGTCTTCTACGTCGACCTTCTCCGGTACAACGACCTGTTCGCGGAAGAGTTCTGCCCAGTGGCGCTTGATTTCGGCTTCAAGTTCCTTGATGGAAAGCTTGCGGCGCAGGCTGTTGCGGTAGGCGATGGAAATGCCGCCCGTCTCTTCGGAAACGACAATCACCATGGCATCGCATTCTGCGGCGAGTGCCTTTGCGGCGCGGTGACGCATGCCGTAGCCCGCATCGCCTTCGGCGTTACCCGTGGGCATGGGGAGGATGCAGCCTGCGGCAACGATGCTGTGGCTGTTCAGGAGCACTGCTCCGTCGTGGAGGGCGGAATTTGGGAAGAACAGGGCCCTCAGCAGGCGTGAACTGATTCGGGCGTTCAGAATTTCACCGGTTTCTTCGTAGTTGCGCAGGCCCACGCGCTTTTCGAGCACGATGAGCGCACCCACATGATTCTTGGCGAGGTCCTGCACTGCAGACGTAATGGATTCGGTAACTTCGTCGAGACCGCTGGAATGGAAGAACAGTTGCCGTATGTCCGCGCGGCTTATGGTTTGGCCTATGCGGGTAAGGGCGCTTCGGATTTCGGGCTGGAAAAGAATCACTAGCGCGATGATGCCGATACCGGTAAGGTTACTGAGAATCCACGAGATGCTCCGCAGTTCCCACCACTGCGCGATGAGCCAGGCGACAATCAGCAAAAGGCCGCCCACGATCATCTGCACGGCGCGTGTACCGCGGAACAGCAGGAACACGTAGTAAAGGAGAATGGAAATCAGGAGGACATCCAGGATATCGGCCATTCTCACGTCGATGACGTCAAAAAGTTTAAACAGTACCATGGGTCTTCAGCGCCTCCAGGTAAAGTATAGATTCTTTTGTCTCCCGCACGTCGTGAACGCGGAGTACGGATGCACCCCCGAGGACAGCGATAATGCCCGCGGTGATGGTGGGGATGAGCCTGTCGCTCTTTTCGAGGCCCGCAATCTTCGCGATATAGGACTTTCGGGATGTGCCCACAAGGATGGGGTAGCCTTCCGCGAGGAATTCTTCGGTGGATTTCATCAGGTCGATATTGTCCTGTGCTGTCTTTCCGAAACCGATGCCGGGGTCGATGCAGATTCTGGACTTCTCGACGCCCGCCTTGATGAGGGCTTCCGCGCGCGATACCAGTTCTTCGCGCACCTCTGCGACCACGTTCGCATAGGGCTTGAAATCCTGCTGCATGTTCCCGAAGGTCCCGCGCATGTGGTTGAGTACCACGCTTGCGCCGGTACTTGCGGCGACACCCGCCATTTCGGGGTCCATCGCGCAGGCGCTGATGTCGTTTATGATGTGCGCTCCGAGTTTCATGCATTCGCGCGCGACACGTGACTTTACGGTATCGACCGAGATGTAGAACTCGCGGGAACCCGGATTCTCCAGGTCGCCCGAAATGTTTGCGAGCTGGGCGAGCGCCTCCACTACGGGGCAGACGCGGTCCATTTCTTCCTGCTCGCTTACGGGGGCGCTACCGGGCCTGCTGCTTTCCCCGCCGATATCGAGAATGTCCGCGCCCTGCTGCAGGAGCGATACCGCATGTTCGTATGCCGCCTCGGGCGAGTTGTGCTTGCCGCCGTCAAAGAAACTGTCCGGAGTCACGTTCACGATTCCCATCACGAGAGGTGTAGAACAGGGGATGACCTTGTTCCCGACTTTCCAGGGGAGGGCGCGACTTTGTTCCAGGACAGGCTTCAGCATCTACGAGTTTTCCTGTTCGTGCGGTTCGACTGTAGTTGAATGAGCTTCGCCGTCGCTCACTGACGGCGTAACGGTTGGTGAGCCTGCCGAACCACCGCCAGCGGGGGCGGGCTTGATTTCTGCAACGGGCGCATCGACGACCGGGGCTACCGGCGGCTGCTTGCCCGGGTCGGGCGGGGGAGTCTCTTCGCGCTTCTTCTTTTCGGCCATCTCTTCGAGAGCCTGGTACTGGCGGCTCTTCTTGGTACCGGTGAGCTTTTCGCCCGCCATGACCTTGTCGATTTCTTCGCGGTCGAGCACTTCGAACTCGAACAGCGCTTCGGCGAGGTCCACGAGCTTGTCCTTGTGTTCTTCGATGAGCTTGCGTGCGGCTGCATCCAGACGCTTGATGAGGCTGTTGACCGCGTTGTCGATCTTCTCGGCCATCATCTCGGACATTTCCTTCGGTTTGCTTATTTCGCGGCCCAGGAACACTTCGCCGTCGGTGCGGCTGTAGCATACCGGCCCGATTTCGTCGTCGAAGCCCCATTCCGTGACCATCTTGCGTGCAAGTTCGGTGGCGCGCTGGATATCGTTGCTGGCACCCGTGCTCTGGTGGTTGAAGAATATGAGTTCTGCAAGGCGGCCCGACATCATGATCATGATGCGTTCCTCGGCGTACTCGCGGCTGTAGCTCACCTGGTCGCGTTCCGGGAGGCTCATCGTGACGCCGAGGGCGCGGCCGCGCGGAATAATTGTAATCTTGTGGAGCGGATCGCTGTGCTTGCACAAAAGCGTCATGAGGGCGTGGCCCGCTTCGTGGTAGGCGGTGTGGCGCTTCTCTTCGTCGGTCATCAGGAGCGTGCGGCGCTCGGCTCCCATGCTGAGCTTGTCGCGGGCTTCCTCGAAGTCGAGCATCGTGACCTTCTTGTTGTTGAAGCGCGCGGCCAGGAGGGCAGCCTCGTTCACGAGGTTCTCGAGGTCGGCACCGGCAAGGCCCGGAGTTCCCTTCGCGATGGCGCTTACGTCCACGTCCTTGTCGAGAGGCACCTTGCGCTTTTTCAGGTGCACCTTCAGGATTTCTTCGCGACCCTTCAGGTCGGGGAGGCCCACCACGATCTGGCGGTCAAAGCGGCCCGGACGGAGTAATGCCTTGTCGAGCACGTCGGGGCGGTTTGTGGCTGCAATCAAGATAACGCCTTCGTTTGCAGCGAAGCCGTCCATCTCCACGAGGAGCTGGTTCAATGTCTGTTCGCGTTCGTCGTGCCCGCCACCGAGGCCTGCGCCACGCTGGCGACCCACGGCGTCGATTTCGTCGATAAACAGGATGCACGGGGCGTTCTTCTTGCCGGTCTCGAACAGGTCGCGCACGCGGCTTGCGCCCACGCCTACGAACATTTCCACGAAGTCCGAACCCGACATGCTGAAGAACGGCACTCCCGCTTCGCCTGCGACAGCGCGGGCAAGGAGCGTCTTGCCAGTGCCCGGAGGCCCCACGAGCAGGGCTCCCTTCGGAATGCGTCCACCGAGTTCGTCGTACTTCTTCGGGTCTTTCAGGAATTCCACGAGCTCCTGCAGGTCCTGCTTCGCCTCGTCGCAACCCGCCACATCGTTGAACGTGGTCTTCTTCTTCGGGTCGTTGCCGATAATCTTTGCCTGGCTCTTGCCAAAACTAAACGGGTTCTTGCCGCCACCGCCCATCTGGCGGCTCGTCATGACCCAGAAGAATACGATGATGATGATAAGCGGGAGGAACGTCATGATGGTGTCGATCCACGTGGTCGATTCGTGGATGACCTTCACCTTCACGCCCTTGAACATTTCCCAAGCGGTAATCTGCTCGTTGCTAATCTCGAGCATGTGGCTCGTGAAGTGGCGCGTAGTCGCGTCGGCCTCGTTGCGGGTTATCCTCGAGATGGCGCTCTTGTTTTTTGCCGCTTCGGCAATTTCTTCGGGGCTAAGCTTGTAGGCACCCTCGATGATAATGCCGTCGGGAGTCTTCTGGAGCGAAAGTTCGGTAATGACCTTGGTGGAATCTCCCATCATGGCCAAGAATTCGGTACGCGTCAGGTTCTGGTCAGCGTCTTTCCCGGTTAGCGGGAACATGACAAGCAGCATGACCAGCATAATAAGAACGATGATAAAGTTCCGATTCTTGAACGGGGAGGCGGGCTTCTTGGTTTGGCTCATTATAATCCTTTATATATTCACTCGCAAGATACAAATTTCTGGGCTTCCTCGGGGGTGTTGAACTCGCAAATCCGGACAGTACGGCCGATTTTAGCGATGGAACGCTTGCGGTAGGCTGCACGTACGGGAATTTTGACGTGTGCGGGTTCCTTCAGGCTGTAGAAGAACCCGATGGGGAAGCGGAAACCCTGCTCCGAGAGCCACAGGCGGAACATTTCCGAGAGGTCCGCGTCGGCATGCTCCCGCAGGATCTTGTTGAGCTTTTTCTTGTCCAGCGTGATTGAGTGAGTGTCATCCTGAGCGAAGCGTAGCGGAGTCGAAGAATCTTGCTTAATCATGACCGAGTCAAAAAGACCTTTGCAAGCCTCAATCACCTTGGCATACGCCCTGTTAGCAATCCCTGCAATCCGGCAGAGTTGTTCTGTCGCTCCGGAACATTCCTGTTCCAGGTGGGGGAGCAAATCGTGCCGTACCTTGTTGCGCGCGAACGTCACATCATCATTGCTCTCATCCTCGCGCCATTCGAGATTATTTTTGCGGGCATAGGTGAGTAGTTCCTCGCGCGTCACGTTCAGGAACGGTCGGAAAATTGTGATGTCATGCCCGGGCACCGCCCTTATTTCCTGAATCCCTCTCAACCCGGCAAGTGTCGTTCCGCGGCGGAGGCGCATGTATATCGTTTCCGCCTGGTCGCCTGCATGGTGCGCGGTTACAATGATTGATGATGTGTGGGGTGTGTCATCCTGGAGCCTGTCATCCTGGAGGGAGCTGCGCGACCGATAGGATCCATTGACTCTGTAGTCACTGGGTGCCTCCAGAGTGACGTCAATCAGCGCTTTGTACCTCGCATCCCTCGCATTCTCTTCGAGCGAACCCTCGGCATTCTTTAGCGCAACTCCATCCAGTTTTTTCAAGAAAAACGGAACGTTGTGCTTGCGAGCGAAAGCCTCTACAAATGCGGCATCCCTGTCGGCAGTTCCTTCGCGCAGTCCGTGGTGCACATGTGCAATTCCGAGCCATTCAATGCCCAATGCTTCTTTGTTGCAAATAAAATAATGTGCCAGGCAAATAGAATCTAACCCGCCCGAAACTGCAAGCAGCAGGCGCTTGAAACCATGATGGCGAATGTTTTCTGTAATATCTAAGGACAAAAGAAAAACCTTTACATCCAAAATCTAATAATTTATATTTGCCCCTCAAGGAGGCCGTTATGGCAAAAAACGACGCAAAGGAAAGCGCAAGGCTCAGAAAGCAGCGCATAGACGGCTCCCAGAACGGAGCCACGTTACGGACAAGAGTTGTTCGCGACAAGACGAAGTACACCAGAACCCTTAAACACAAGAAGTCCCTCGCTGACGCGGGGGATTTTCCTTTTGCAAAGCCTATTTAGAACTCGTTGTCGTTCGAATCATAGCAGGGGTAGTGCCGCAGCCATGTTTCCAGTTCAATGGAGTTGTGCTCTTCCTTGCATATTCCCTTGATGTTCTTCGGAACCCTCATGTCGGTCGCCTTGAGAAGTCCCCAGAATCCGGCAGAACCCACGAGGTCGCCGATAATGAATGCGTCGATGCTGTGAAGCAAAATTCCGGAAGCAGCACCGATGAGTACGCCTTCCAGTATCACGGTTGACCAGGGGAATTTCAGGGTAACGTCTTCGCAGTAGTCTATGTTGTCTATCGGGGTTGCGAATATGGTGTTATCGCTGTCCTTCTTGAGCCAAACCTCACGTTCGTATTCATCGTAGCAGATGCCGTTGGAGTAGATGGCGTGATCAATCGGGGTGGGCGAGTATACCTTCGAGATTACTTTCGTGGTGTCCAGGATGCTGAACCAGCGGTCCTGTATCTTGTGCATGTTCCTGGATGGCGACTTGTAGACGGAATCCTGAGTCGCAGTGTTATAGACGACGGTATCGGCAACAGAACTAATCTTTATCTTTTCGCTCTTCTTGGAATATTTTTCCGCCTCCGTTCGCATATAGTCGTGCGGCGAGAAGAACGGCTTGCTAAATCCCCATACGCTGAAGGTAAGAGCGTATCGGTTGTCGTTGTTGTCGATGTCGCGGCCATAGCGGAATTCAAGCGAAAAGGCTGCGGATTCGCCCTTGTAGCGTCCGTAGAGGCCAGCGCCCATTTCCTTGTAAAACTTGGGGCGAGGTTTGTCAAAATTGAGTCCGCCACTGTAATCGTCGGTGTTGACCTTGTAAATTTCGCGGCCGTTGCGCGACAGATGCTGCGTGAGTCCGAATGCCCATTTTTGTGTCACAGGAATCTGTTCAATGGCCATCGCGCCACCGGAATAGTGGCTCCAGAATCCGCGGTCTTCGTCCTTTATCATCGGGATAAAGAGTGCGTTCATGTTGCTCCAGGCATTGAACCCGAAGTAGGGCGAAACGAAACCGCCCTGCATGAAGGTGGTAAAGCTCTGCATACCGAGCCCGAGCGTGAAATACCCGCCATTGATGAAGCGTGCGAAATGCCCGTCGACCCACCATTCCTCTTCACTTAACTGGTGGTAACTGTCGATGTCTTCTTTCCGGTTCTGGAGGTCGCCACCATAGCCTGACATCGCAACCATGTTGAGCGATTTTTCGCTCTTGTAGGTGTCCATGAACGCAGCCGCCGGAGGCGGACGCATGATGGAACTGCAGCCCGAAAGGAATGCGAGTAGGGCAAGCAATGTGAGCAGGCGGTACATCATAGCAGCAGACTCCATTGCAACGCCCAGTACATCAATCGCTGGTCATCGGTGCGTATGCCCGATTCTATGGTGATTGAGTATGCTGCATGGCCCTTGCTGTTTGTCTCTTTCAGTAAGGGGAGACTCGTGTATCCGATAAAGTCAACGCCGTAGTAGAACATCCAGTCCTGAATGTGGTACTGTTTGCCGTCGGCGCTGCATTCAGGTGCCCCGACTACGTCCGAGTCTGTGTCGGTGCAACCTGCGCTTACCAGGTGGAACTGCCGCAGGCCGCCATGCAGGCCGAATCCGAGTCCGTGGTGCTTCATAAAAATCATCGAGCCTGTGCCGAAGTTTGCGGCTCCGGTGAACAGGTGCCTGGTCTTGTCGAAATCGGTATCGCCGTCGCTATCCTTGCCGTAGTAGCGCCCGAAAGAAAGCTCGTAAGACGCAGCCACGTAGATAGGGCCCAGCCATTGAACTATTGCGGGCGAAACGCCTACCTCGATGGGGAGTGCGTAGTGGAAGTTCAGGAATAGCCCGCCCCCGAAGGTATGCCCGGACCAGCTTTCTTCCCCTTCGGTATTTTGCGTCTTGGGCCACGTGAAGGTAAGGGGCATGAAGTCGATGCGGAAATACGAACTGCCCGAAAGATCGTCGTCGACATACACTGGCGGGTCTGAATCCTGCACCAGCCTGCCACTCACGTTACAGGAATCGCAACCGCCGAACATGCTCGTGATGGAAAACTGCTTCGATGTACCCGGAGCAATCTGCTTGGCGAGCATGGCATGCGGGGTAAATACAGGCGCCATCATCAGGTCGTCTGCAAAAACGCATGCGGCCAGCAATAGCGCAATACGTATTGACCTAAGCACTCTCACGATGTAGTTCGCGGGTTAGAATCCGAGGCTGATCTGGCCCATGTAGATACGTTCTTCGTCCTGGCCGGTGTAGTAACCGAGTTCCTCTGCCCAGGTCGCGAATTCGAGGGTCACGACACGCAGCAATTCGAGGCTCACGCCCGCGGAGGGGTAACCGCCCTTGAAACCGCCAGCGAGGCGCAGGCTCAGGGCGCGGAGTTCGTTGTTGTAGCCGGGCCAGGCAAGGAGTGTCTGTTCCACTTCCAAGCCGAAGTTCAGGTGCGATAGCGCCTTGTAGTTCTTGTCGGCGTTTATTGCATCCACGAAGTCGCAGGCGAAGTTGAACTTACGGGCATAAGCCGTATTCTTGTTGAAGAATCTCGGGCTGTAGTTGAAGCCCACGCTCAGGTTCGGGGTAATCTTGTCGCCGGCGAGTTCCTTGAAGTACACATCGCGCAGCGATGCACCCAGGCGGAATTCACGCGTCAGCTGGTAGAGTACACCGAAGTCGAGACCGAACGAAATCGAGCTGAAGTCGAAGATGCTGTGAGTCGCATCGTCGTAACGGTCCTCGAGAGTGTCCTGCAAGGATGCGTAGTTCAAGATGTCAATCGTGATGACTTCGACCTTGTGACGCTTGGCAGCCTTCGCACCGATACCGGCAGAAAGCTTGTCGGTGAATCCGTAGGCGAAACCGCCCTGCACCACGCCGTCCACGTAGAACGTATCAACGCCGAGGAAGGGGAGGATAAGGCCACCGTCCAGGTACGGGGCTACGCTACCGTCGACCCAGACAGCACCGCCGAACCCGTGAATGGCGAGTTCTGCATCGAACTTGACCTTCATGGTGAGGTACTTGTGGTCGTAGGAGTTGATCTTGTTGACCAGTTCGGGGTGGCTGGAGAGCGTATCCATAAGAAGCGTGTTGCGGGCGATGCCTGTCGCTGCGGCCGCGTTGTTCACGTTCTGGTAGAGTGCCTGCAGGTCCTTCGCCACGTTGTAGGTGGAGAAGTACGTTTCAAACGGGCCTGCACCGCCGATGTTCAGTCGGGCATCGCCGATGAAGTTGCGCGGATAGTAACCTTGTTCGGGGCGCTTGTCGTAGTTACCAAGGCGGTTAATCTGGCTCAAGCCTGCATAGTTGTAATAGATGGCTTCCTTGTCGTCGACCACGGCCACATGCGCGTTACCCATGGATTCGCCACGGAGGGAGTGGTGAGTCGGGGCTTTTGCGGCAAAGACCGCCGTTGCCAGTCCGAGGGAAAGGAGTGCTGCAAAAAGTTGCTTCATGCTTAGTTCCTCCCTTCAAACCACTTGAGGAAGGTCTCCTCGGTGTAGTTGTTCCAGCATCCGCCGATGTTGTCCTGACGCCATTTGAGGTCGTACTGGATATTGTTCGGGTTGGTATCCTTCTTCGCCTTGTCCATGTTGACCTTGCGGGCATCCAGGTCGAAGTACCATGTCAGGTTGACAAAGGTGACGATCCTATAATCCTGGGCTGCGTCGCGGCTATTGGAATTGTCGTTTATGTAGAAGGCCCTTTCATAAATTTCCCCGGGAATTCCGTTACCGTCGATGTCGACGAGGTCGTAGAATTCATTGGTGTTGATGGACTTGACTTGTCCGAGTTTGTGCTTGGTGATGTCGGTCTCCAGCACGATGAGCTTGTTGTCTCGCATGTCTTCGTCCACGAGTCCGTCACCGTCGTTGTCGTGGTAGTCCAAGATTTCTTCATCTATACAGCCGTCGCCGTCGCCGTCCATCCTGTCGCCGACACTTGTGTAAGTGAGAATGGCGTCTTCGTTTTCTGTAACGGCATCGCTCGCGTTAATCATGTAGTCGGCCATAGACTCGGCCGCAAGCGTTAGGAGGCTGTCCTTGACGAAAGCATCTGCTTCCGGAACGTAGGTACGGATAACATCGGCCGCAATGCTCGGGTCGGCCTTGATTGCCTGCCCGATATCACCGATGGTTTCGAACATTTCTACGGATGATTCGCCAAGTTCCTTCAAGGAAGACCACTCAATGTTGATGGATGGCGGGTTCGTCGATACGTGGAACATCTGGGTCAAGTTTTGCCTTGACTTGTTGAACAGGAGGGCCGCTTTGGTCAGGTGGAGCACCGTGTAACTGGCCGAAATGGTCTTGTATGTCACCTTGCCGTCGGTTCTGCCGGTGGTATCCCTCTGAATGAACGGGTCGAGAACGAGCATCACGGAATCGATTGCCGCTATATAGTGGTTGGCGGTAACGCTGTCCATGTTTGCCAATGCATTTTGGCCGTCCTTGTTGTTTGCGTACTTGAGCAGTTCGAACACGTTCAGCTTCTGCTGGTTCAAGATGCACTTTGCAAGACCGTACCACGCCTCGGAGATGGTGGAGTCCACGGCGAGCGTGCGTTCGAAGTATACTCTTGCGATGGAATACTCCGAATTGCGGAAGTGGATGTAGCCTTCGTAGGTCAGGGCATCCGTGTCATCCGAGTCGATGTTGACCGATTCGGTCGGATTGAACAGGTTGCAGCCGACGAACCCTGCCGAGAGGGCGATGGCTGCGTACAGACAAAGTTTTTTAATGCGTTTCATAGATCGGTTCCCCTAGGGAATTCAATACGTAAAAATTAACTTTCTTTGTTCGAAATAGTTCGCTGAATTGCCTAAGGCTACCGTTTTTTGGGGGTATTTTCGCTTTTTTTGGTAAAAAATTGCCAAAATAGGCTCCCAGTAGATATATTTGTGCTCAATGGAACTTTGTAGAGACTATTTGCCCACGCGTGCATACAAGATCGCCGAGATGCGGATGGGGTCCCTTTTGGGCTCAGAAATCGACCGGCTGGATAAAGTCGCTGCAAAGTTAGGGCGGACGTACGCCATCGGTCCAGACAACTTAAAAGAGGAACTCCCGAACATAACCGCCTTTGCCCGCGATTACTACAGGGCATATGACCTTTACCTGAAGGCGGTTCTCCCGCAGCAGGAAAAGCCCATCCAGTGCAGGCCCGCATGCGGTAACTGCTGCCATCATTACCCGATGTCGGTAGAACCGTTTGAACTGATTTGCCTATATATGGAACTGCGGGACCGTGATGACTTTATATCGGTCATGGAAATGTGCCAGACCCGTTCTGACCTGTTTAATAGTTTGTTCGAGAAACGCCTGGAATCCATTGGACTAGAGGACGAGGCCGAGGACCATGCCCTGCACGACTACTTTGAGCAGTGGCGTCCTTGTCCGTTTTCGGATAAAAATGGCGACTGTGGCGTGTATGCTTCGCGCCCGGTTTCGTGCCGCATGTACTTTAGCCAGACAGACCCGCGCTATTGTACGCCGGAACACCTGCAGACCGAAAGGAACGAAAGTTATATAGTTTATCTGCCCGATAACATCGAACAGTCGCTGGTGGACCTGTCGGAACATTATGCGGGGCTGGAACTCCCGGAAAGTTACTTCGGGGGGCTCCTGTCCTTGAACGCCTATGAAGGGGTGCTCGGATGATGGACGAGAACGGACAACTCGACCTGTTCGGGCAGATGGACTTGTTCGGCGCTCCGGCTCCGGACATTGCTCCCGCACCGCCTATCCGCAAGTCGAAGTGCTCCGCGAACGGGCTTGTGCATTTCAAGTACAGTTCTCGCATGAAGCGGAGTATCCGGTGCAAGGCGAACTTCCTGTTCGGGCATCCGGAGGTGTTGCTCCCTGCGTATATGGAAGCTCCCGAGTTTGCCGATGCGCGTGAACTTGCCGCCGAGTGGGCGGAACGTGCAATCCGCCGCAAGACGCAGAAGAACAAGGCTATCATCAAGGACCTGGTGACGCGCTTCTGGGAGGCGGTGGACCAGATTCTTGTCGACAAGGGGAAGGCTCCGCTCGAAAGTTCAGGAAGGCTCCCGCCCATAAACCCGAAGGGGCGCTACTTCAACCTGGACCAGGTACTCGAGGCCATCAACCACACGTATTTCGATGAACAACTCAAGTGTCGCATTACCTGGAGCAACCGCGTGGGTGGCTTAAGTTTCCATTCCCTGCGCAAGGACCCGATAACGGGCGAGGAGTTCCACCTGATTAGCATCAGCAAGGGCTACGATGCAGCGAACTGCCCGCTGTATGCGGTTGCGGGTGTGGTCTATCACGAATGCCTGCATATCGTAATCCCGATAGAAGAGAAGAACGGGCGGCGCGTGGTACACGGAAGAGTTTTTAGGCAGCGCGAACGTCAGTATATTTATTATGACGAGTGGATCCGCTGGCATAAGGAAGTGCTCCCGAAAAACATCCGCGCGATGCACCGGCATAAAGAGTTGTAGGTTCTCTTTTTTCTATATTTGGCGGCGTAAAAAACGGGACCCGTTATGAACGCAGAAATTGAAAAACGTCGCACATTCGCCATCGTCAGCCACCCGGACGCGGGTAAGACCACCATTACCGAGAAGTTCCTGTGGTATGGGAACGTGATTCGCGAGGCGGGTCACGTGCGCGCGAAGGCGAACCGCAGTTACACCGTGAGTGACTGGATGAAGATCG
>JAEEGH010022171.1_pt1 | contig 13054 bp, 8 predicted proteins | sample 9134181 | NCBI WGS metagenome assembly JAEEGH01 (sample SAMN16246544, study PRJNA631951) | gut metagenome | biome: gut microbiome; feature: rumen; material: DP-attached | host: Bos | place: Iran: Karaj | collected 2018-10 | reverse complement strand
TGGGTTTCACGGCATAGGTCGAGATACTTCGAGCGTCGGTGAGGCGTAGTTCAGCCGCTCCACCGATGGGAAGGTCAAGGCCTTTTTGTATGGTGATGGTGTCTGACATTGCATTCCATTTTAGCGGCAAAGATATTGAAATTTTGCTCGTCAATGGTCAAAATCTGATAATAAAAGGCCCTGAATTCCGTTTCCTAATAGTCGTTCGGCATGAATTTTGAGATATTTTGCCAAACCAAAGAGAGAATTTTGTACTTTCGTCAAAAATTTCAACCTATGAGACTACGACTGAAGTTTAGCTTGATATTGGGAATGATGATAATGCTTACCAATTCTATATCAGCGCAAAAGCATATCGAATCCTACGATCCCGAAGCGCTTTTCAACGAGGGCGTCCTGCTGTTTCAGAATCAGGAATACGGTGCTGCACTCAAGACCTTCACTCAATATCGCTCCCAAGCCGCTGATGCCAAGGCGCAGCGCTGTGTCGACGCACAGTATTATGAAGCGGTCAGCTCCCTTTATCTCGGTCATGCCGACGGCCCTGCCAAGGTTATCCAATTTGTGAACGACAACCCTGGCAGCACTTGGGCAAAGCATGCCAATTTCCTTTATGCCAATCATTTGTTCAAGGAGAAGAAATACAAGGAGGCTTTGGCTATCTATGAGAAGACGGATGTTTTTTCGCTCACCACTGATGAGGCTCAGCAGATGCAGTTCAATATGGGCTACTCCTATTTCCAGTCGGGCGAACTTGATAGGTCCATGCCTCTTTTCCATGGTCTGATGATGAACGAAGGGAAATATCAAGACCAGGCAAGGTATTATTACGCTCACATCCAGTATGTCAAAGAGAAATATAACGAAGCCTTGGACAACTTTCGCCGTCTGCGTTCGCATAAGGACTACGGCAATGTGGTGCCATCCTACATCATGCAGATTGACTATCTGAAAGGTGACTATGAGTCGGTGATTAAGGACGGTCCGGGTTATATCCAGCAGGCCGACAAGAAGCGGAAGTCGGAGATGGCCCAAATCGTTGCCGATGCCTATTTCCAACAGAAAAACTATGACAAGGCGCTTGAGTACTACGACATCTACAAAAAGAACCTGACCCGTGGCATCTCGCGCGAGGCCTATTATCAGATGGGCGTCAGCAAGATGATGAAGGAGAACTACAAGGGTGCCATCGCCGATTTGCAGAAAATCGCTGGTAACAGTGACATCCTTGCGCAATACGCTTCTTATTATCTTGCAACGAGCTATGCCAAGACGGGCGAACCGAAATATGCCCGCAGTGCCTTCCATACCGCCTATTCCGCCGGATTTGACGCCGAACTCAGCGAAGAGGCCTTGTTCGACTATGCCCGACTGAGCCTCATTCCTGGCGCCGACCCTTTCAACGAAGCCGTGGGTCTGCTCGATACATATATCGAAGAGCATCCAAAATCAGAACGGAAAGCAGAAGCGGATGGGATGGCCATCTATCTGCTGTTGAACGCGAAAGAGAATGAAGAAGCCTTGGCCCGCCTCGAAGCGATGAAGAAGAAGAGCACTGAGTTGCAGACGGTTTACAATGAGCTGCTGTATTCGACAGGCATCGACAACTATCAGAAAGGCATCTACGACAAGGCTCAGGTGTATTTCTCCAAGATCATCAACAGCAAACAGTCGGCAACCAACAAAGCCGAAGCTTGTTTCTGGTTGGGTGAGTCGGCCTACCAGCTGGGCGACTATACCCAAGCGGGCAAGTTCCTGACGCAGTTCAAGGCCATGAGCGCCGCGCCGAGTCTTCCGGAATACTGCCTCGCCGATTACGATTTGGGCTACATCTACTACCAGAAACAGGACTATGATGCCGCTGTGGGTTGTTTCCGTCGTTTCATCCAGAAAGCCGACGATAGCCAAAACGACCTCAAGACCGATGCATACATCCGTCTCGGCGACTGCTTCTTTATGGAAAGAAGCTATGACAATGCCATCAACTATTACGACTTGGCCACACGCGTCGGGAAACGTGATGCCGACTACGCATTATACCAACAAGGCCTTTGTTATGGCGCGAAGGGCAATGTGAATCAAAAGATTGCTATGTTGAACGACTTGCTGGAGGCTTATCCGAGTACACCTTATTATGAACAGGCACTGTTCGAAATAGGTAACACTTATCTCGTGCATGGCGACAAACGTTCGGCCATCGCCAACTTCAATCGTCTCATCAAGGACAGGCCGCGTTCCACTTACACACGCCAGGCCATGATGAAGGTAGGCATGATCTATTACAACAACAACCAATACGACCAGGCCCTGACCAACCTGAAGAACTTGGTTGCTTCCTATCCCAACACCGATGAGTCGCGTGAGGCCCTGAGCATCATCCGCAGCATCTATATGGAAGAGAATAAGCTGAACGAGTACTTCGGCTATGTCAACGCCAACGGCGGACAGGTGAAAGTGACCCAGCAGGATTCGCTTGCCTTTGCCAATGCGGAGCTTTTCTATATGGATGGCCGTTACCAGCAGGCTCAGGCCGCGCTTCAATATTACTTCGACAATTTCAAGCGGGGGGCTTATCTCTTGAAAGCCCATTATTATGCGCTTGAATGTGCTGAGAAGATTGGGACCGAAGACCAAGTCATCACACACCTTGATTATATCTTGTCGCAGCCCGATAACGACTATACCGACAACGCCTTGCTTAAGATGGCGCGTATTGAGTATGAGAAAGGCAACTATCAGAAGGCGGGTGAGCATTATGAACGGCTGTCACGCATCACCGAGGAACCGTTGAAACGCTTGGAAGCCTTGGAAGGCAGCATGAAGAGCAACTTTTTCATGGGCAACTACGACAAGGCCTTGGAGATGGGAGAGAGCCTGCGCGTTTCGCGTGACCTGACCAACGAACAGGTCAACCAGATCAACCACATCATGGGCAAGTCGTACTACGAGAAGGGCAACTACAGCGCGGCCATAGAGAAACTCGACAAGAGCGCCCGCAACGACAAGTCGGTGTACGGTGCCGAGAGCGCCTATTACTCGGCGATGTCCTCCATAAAGCTGAAACAATATGACGAAGCCGAGAACAAGGTGTTCAATATCGCCGACAACTTTTCGAGTTATGATTATTGGGTCGCCAAGTCGTTCATCGCATTGGCGGATGTGTATGTGGCCAAGGAAAACTACTTCCAGGCCAAGGAGACGCTCCGCAGCGTTATCGACAACTACAAGGGCAGTGACCTGAAACAGGAAGCCCGCGCCAAACTCACTGAGGTGGAACGCAAGGAGCCTAAAGTGAGCAACAGCAACGGCATTGAACCTATTGAACTAGACTAATTATGAAAAAATACATCCTAATCCTGACTCTGGCCTTGATGGCCATACCCACCTTCGCCCAGCACGATGAACAAGTCACCGTGGAAGGCAAATACCGTCCCAAAGTGAATAAGGTGAACAAACTCCAACTCACCCCTGAGACGCCACAACCCTCCTATAACTTTCCCAGCTCGGAAGTCAACCCCAAAGAAGCCAAGCAGAAGTTTGCCCTCGACTTGGAAAAGATTGCACCGACAGCTTTCGCCTCCAAGAATGACAAACTGGTCACTCCAACCCAGAACTTCCTCATGGCAGGTATGGGAACAAGGCTCTCGCCGCTGTTTCTCTACAAGCACAACTCTATGCTGACCAAGACATTGGGCCTTGGCGTGGGCATCAAACATAACTCTTCGTGGCTCAATATCAAGGACTACGCGCCTTCGAGCTATATGAACAATGCCTTCGACATCAACCTCACAACGAGCAAGTTCGACGGTTTTCAATTGGATGGTGGTGTCTACTACAAGAACGACATGTACCATTTCTATGGCTTGAATCTGGCCGAGTTTCCCGAGACCTTGACGGAGGATCAAATCGAAAAGGCCTGTCCACGACAGATGTACAACACCGTTGGCGCACATCTCGGCTTGGCTTCCACCACGACCCGTGTCGGTGAGCTGAGCCATGATGCCCATTTGGACTATTTCTATCTGCTTAACCGGGAACACAATATCGACTTTGGCTACACCATCGGCTATGCTGACAACTTCTGGGGCGACAAGAGCCATCCGCAAAAGGTAGGCCTCGATCTTGGATTCCAATACGACTATTGCATGGGTCAAGTCGACAATCTCTATGTCGTCGACCGTATTTGGTTCAAGGCCAATCCTTTCTTCGAGATGAGCGACGAGTTCTATCGTCTGCACCTCGGGGTGCGTTTGGACGGCACCACTAAGTACACAGATGAAGACAGTTTCTTAGCCGTCCGCCCCGATTTGAGCGGTAGCCTTTTCGTCCTTGACAAGAAACTGGAGTTCTATGCAGGGCTGAGCGGTGGACGACAGATGTTGCGTTTCAGTGACGTCGTCAACGACAATCCCTTTGTCTCTCCTGAGATCAATCCTTCGTTGTGCACACAGAACGTGAAACTCGGTTTCGATGGCGGCGTGCGCACCAACATCGCTGAAATTGTTGACTTGCATCTGGGTGTCCGCTATCGTCATACCGACAATGACGCGCTTTACAATCAGTTACCGGTTTCCATGTATTTCCCCATCCCCGAGGGCTTTGAGATCCCGATTTGGAATAGCTATGATTTGATATACGATGAGACGCAGACTGTGAGTGTGCTGGCCAATGTCCGTATGAAGTTGCGCAACAGCCTGACAGCTGACATGGGCTTCGCCTACAACAACTGCAAGCCAACCCATGAAGAATACGCATGGTATCGTCCCACGATGGAAGGCAAGCTGAAACTGACTTATGACGTCAATGAAAGACTGGCTTTCAATACCACTTTCCTCTATCAAGGTGGACGTTATGCCAAGGTCTGGGATGATGGTCCTTACTGGAAGTATCCCCCTCGGTATTACGCTGAAAAACTTAAGGATGTTTTCGACCTCAGCCTTGGTGCCGACTACAAGATCAACGACCAGGTGACGGCCTTTGCCCTTCTTGACAACGTGGCACATCAAAAGTACCAGCTGTTTTACAACTATCCCGTCACGGGCATACAGTTTTTTGCTGGTGTAAAGTTGAAATTCTGAAAACGTCTTAAACGCTTCAAAAAGCCTCTTCATCAAGAAGGGGCTTTTTCTTTCCCGCGGGCGCGAGAAAATAAGGTGTTTCCAAAATTTGCCTATTTTTAGCCTCGTAGAGCCGTTTTGGACGAAAAACAAATTTTTCAACTTTTTTGAGCATTGTGCCGAAAAATTGTGTATCTTTGCACCTTTATTTGAAAACAGCAAAATTTTTGAAAATGACTGAAGAAGAAAAAAGAGAATTGGCAAGCGAAGAATATGGTGCCAGTAAGATTCAGGTGCTCGAAGGCCTGGAGGCCGTGCGTAAGCGTCCGGCTATGTATATCGGCGATGTCCATTTCCGTGGCTTGCATCATTTGGTATATGAAGTGGTCGACAACTCCATCGACGAAGCCATGGCGGGCTATTGCGACAAGATCGACGTCCGTATCCTGCCCGGCAACGCCATCAGTGTGCTCGACAACGGCCGTGGTATCCCCACGGGAATGCACCCCAAAGAGCACCGCTCTGCTTTGGAGGTGGTTTTGACCGTGCTCCATGCCGGCGGTAAGTTCGACAAGGGTTCCTATAAGGTCTCTGGCGGTCTTCACGGCGTGGGCGTCAGCTGCGTGAACGCCCTTTCGACCCATCTCACTGCTGAGGTCTACCGCGAAGGTCAGATTTTCAAGCAGGAATACGAGTGCGGCAAGCCGCTTTACGACGTGAAGACGGTTGGAACGACCGACATGAACGGCACCCGCATCACCTTCCAGCCCGACGGCTCCATTTTCCAGACCCTTGAATATGACTATAGCACCCTCGCCAACCGCATGCGTGAGCTTGCCTACCTCAACCACGGCATCACCATCGTCCTTACCGATGAGCGTGAGAAGATGGAAAACGGCGAATACCGAAGCGAGACTTTCTATTCCGAGAACGGCCTCGTCGACTTTATTGCCTACCTCGACGCCAATCGCGAGAAGCTCATCCCTGAGCCGATTTACATCTCGGGTGAGCGCAACAACGTGCCCGTCGAGATTGCTTTGGAATACAACAACGAGTACAAGGAAAACCTGCACTCGTATGTCAACAATATCAACACCATTGAAGGTGGTACGCACCTTCAGGGCTTCCGTTCGGGTTTGACCCGTTCGTTCAACGCCTACGCTGAAAAGAGTGGCCTCCTCGAGAAACTGGAGAAGCTGAAGGTGAAGATCTCGCCCGACGACTTCCGCGAAGGTCTCACGGCTGTCATCTCTGTGAAGGTGCCGGAGCCCCAGTTTGAAGGCCAAACCAAGACTAAGCTCGGCAACGACGAGGTGATGGGTATCGTCAACTCAATCGTGGGTCAGCAATTGTCTGACTATTTGGAAGAGCATCCCAAAGAAGCCAAGACCATTTTTGATAAGGTGACTTTGGCCGCCCAAGCCCGTCAAGCAGCTCGCAATGCACGTGAGAAGGTGCAACGTAAGGGCGCTTTGTCAGGCTTTAGCCTGCCTGGTAAACTGGCCGACTGCTCTGAGCGCGATCCTGCCAAGACCGAGCTTTACCTCGTTGAGGGTGACTCCGCTGGCGGCTCCGCCAAGCAAGGCCGTGACCGTAACTTCCAGGCTATTCTGCCGCTGCGTGGTAAAATTCTGAACGTCGAGAAGGCTATGGAGCACCGCGTGTTCGACAGCGAGGAAATCAAGAACATCTACACTGCCCTTGGTGTCACCATCGGCACCGAAGAGGACAGCAAGGCCTTGAACCTCGAGAAGCTACGTTACCACAAGGTCATCATCATGACCGATGCTGATGTCGACGGTAGCCACATCACTACCTTGATTCTGACCTTCTTCTTCCGCTACATGCGTGAGCTGATTGAGAACGGTTATGTGTATTGTGCTACGCCGCCCTTGTACCTCATCAAGCGTGGCACCAAGCCTGTGCGTTACTGCTGGACCGACGAGGAACGCTTCGCCAGCATGGCCGAGCTGACCAAGAATGGCACCGTGAGCGGTTATGACGTGCAACGTTACAAAGGTTTGGGTGAGATGAACCCCGAGCAGCTTTGGGAAACCACTATGGATCCAGCTCACCGCACACTGCGTCAGGTGACCATTGAGAATGCCATGGAGGCCGACCACATCTTCTCCATGCTCATGGGTGACGAAGTGGCCCCGCGCCGCGAGTTCATTGAACAGAACGCCACTTACGCCAACATCGACGCTTAAGCGTTCGACGTTTGATACTTCTGAAAGGCCGCGAGAGCGGCCTTTTTTTGTAAAAAACGTTTTGGCTCTTGCACATTTCAAATATTATCGTGAACTTTGCCCCCAACAAATCGTTATCTATGGAAGCATTCAAAAAAGGTGAGAAGATTGGCAAGTATGTCATCAACTCGTTTATAAAGAAAGGTATGGTAGCAGAGTCGTATTCGGTGCTTGGACCGGACGACATGATGTATTTCATGAAGATTTACGAACTCCAAAGCATCCCTCGTGAGCAACTCTTCGAAGGCAAGGAGGTCTATGAGATCCAACTCTGCAAGGAATTGAATACCGACGAAAACGTCAATGTCGTTCGATATGTCGACAATGGTGAGGTAAAAAAAGGCAATACGGTCTATCATTATCTGGTCACCGAGTTCTACCGCGGCATGTTGCTTTATGAAGCTGTCAAACAAGATGGACCATTCGATTTGGAAGATGCCGTCCAGATTATTTTGTGCGTATTGAGTGGATTGTCGTTTATCCATTCCTGTGCGTTGATTCACAATGATATACGACCTTCCAATATCATGCTTCAGGAGTTGGAAGACGGCATGTTGATGCCCACCATCATCGACTTGGGCCATATTTCCTATATGGTCAAAGGCCGTCCGACATTCGCCGACGAGGACCTGATGCCTTATTTCCGTGCTCCTGAGACCTTCCGCTCCGTTTATACGGTCAAGAGCGACATCTTCTCAACGGGCGCACTCCTTTATTTCCTCATCTTTGGCAAGTCGCCTTGGGAGGACATGGATTTGCGGACGTTTAACGGTGACAAGAAAAAGATAGCCGATGCGGTGAAGAAAGCGAGAAAGCAAGAGCTCGTTTTGGAAACCGAAGAGGTGAAGTTGCCCGATTATATGAAGGCCATCCTTCTGAAAGCCTTGGCAAAGAAGCCCGAAGACCGTTTCGGTTCGGCAGGTGAGTTTGCGCAAGACCTGATTGAACAAGTGATGCCAGAATTGGCGAAGCGGATGGAAGAAGTCGAAACGAACGCCCCTCAGGCTGAAGAGCAAGGTCAAGTCAATGCAGGACCAATCATCACCTTCAAAAAGGGCTCGGGCAACGGCTTTGACAATGTGACGGGACGTGACGAACTGAAGGAACAGCTCCGCAAGGAGGTGCTCTTCGCATTGCAGAATCCTGAAAAGGCAAAGAAATACAAGTTGCCTGCCATCAATGGTGTGCTGCTCTATGGCCCTCCAGGTTGCGGTAAGAGCCTTGTCCTTCAAAGCTTTGCGGAGGAATTGGGCTTCAATTATTCCGTCATCAAAGGCGTGGAGATGGGTCATATCTATCAAGAAGGTGTGCTCGACAACCTACAACGTGTGTTTGACGCCGCCGAAATCAAGGCACCCTTTGTGCTCTGCTTCGACGAGCTTGAGTTTGTGGCTCCCAATCCCAATGCTGATGGGGAGGAAGGCAACATCACGCCTCAGATTTCGGCTTTCTTTGGCATGCTGAACAACTGCTCGAAGAAGGGCATCCTCGTGGTGGCCACTACCAACCGCCCTGACCTCATCGACCAGGCCATCATGCGCGTTGGGTGTTTCGACCGCGTGTTCTTCGTGCCGCAGCCCGACTTTGAGGCGCGTAAGGATATTTTCATGGACCACTTGAAAGACCGTCCATGCGAGGAACTTGACTTTGACGAATTGGCTAGGCTGTCTGACGACTTCAACGCTGGCGACATCACTGAGGCTGTCAACGAAGCCGCCATGACCGCTGCTTATAATGACTTGCCGATTTCGCAGAAAATCCTCGTTGACGTGCTGAAGTACAAGAATCCAACCTATTCCACTAAGACGCGTATTGGCTTCAACAAAAAATGATCGTTATGAATGCCAAGAATTTGGTGGTGAAATACTTGAAGTCGCACGGCATCGAGGCGACCAAAAACGAAGTGGGCCTGAATTTCATCTATGAAGGCTGGAACTTCCTGTTTTGGAACGATGCTGACGACCCCTTGTTTTTCCGCCTGACTCTCCCTGGCCTTTATGACGTGACGGACGAGTCTTTCGCCAAAGCCATCATGGCATGCAACAACATCAATTGGAATTACAAGGTGGTGAAGGCGGTGCTATATGACTACGAGGATGGTAAGGAGAAAGGCGCTTCGGTGTGGATGTGTTACGAGCAAGTGCTTGATGCCACGCCCGACATGAATACGCTTATGCATTGTGCCATTCAGAGTCTTCTTTCTGCTTGTGAGGCTTTCACAAAGGAAATGAACGAATAATAAATGATAAACTTATGAAAATCAAACTCTTGCTTCTATCCATGCTATTTGCAAACATGGCCATTGCCCAGTATGCCCCTGCGGGCGACAAGATCAAGACCAAGTGGGCTGCTCAAGTCTCGCCCGAAAATGCCTTGTCCGAATATCCACGCCCGATGATGGTGCGACCCGAATGGAAGAACCTCAATGGTTTGTGGCAATACGCCATCACGACGAAAGGGGAGAAGGCTCCTCAACAATATGAAGGCGACATCCTCGTGCCGTTCTGCATCGAGTCGTCGCTGTCAGGCGTTCAAAAAGAGGTCGGACCCGACAATGCCTTGTGGTACCAGAAGACTTTCGCGGTGCCTGGTGGCTGGAAAAACGGTCGCATCTTGTTGCATTTCGGCGCCGTCGATTGGATGACGGATGTCTGGGTGAACGACATCAAAGTGGGTTCACACACAGGCGGATATACGCCTTTTACCTTCGACATCACCCAAGCGCTGCAAGGCAAGCAGAATTCGATGGTTGTCCGAGTTTGGGACCCAACCAACAGCAGTTATATTCCTCATGGCAAACAAGTGATCAAGCCACGCGGCATTTTCTACACCTCAGTGACGGGTATTTGGCAGACAGTGTGGCTTGAGTATGTGCCTGAAGATTACATCCAAAACCTGGTCACCACACCCGATTTTGACAAGGCTTCGGTCAGTGTGGAGGTGGACTTTTCCAACCCGACTAAGGACGACCTTTATCAAGTGGAGGTGTCATTCGAAGGTCGGCACGTGGCCTCGGCAAAGTCAATCAACGGACAACCTGTCGAGGTGAACATGCCTGAGGATTTCCTGCGCTGGACGCCCGATCATCCTTTCCTGTACGACATGAAAGTCAAGGTGTTGCGCAAGGGAAAGGTGATTGATGAGGTTGACAGTTATTTCGCCATGCGCAGCTTCGGCACGCAACGCGACGACAACGGCATCGTGCGCCTCACTTTGAATGGTCTCCCCATCTTCCTTTTTGGTCCACTTGACCAGGGTTGGTGGCCTGATGGCCTTTATACAGCGCCCACCGACGAGGCATTGGCTTACGACATCCAGAAGACCAAGGACTTGGGCTTCAACATGATCCGCAAGCACGTCAAGGTGGAACCGGCGCGTTGGTATTATCATTGCGACCGGATTGGGATGATCGTATGGCAGGACATGCCTAGTGGCGGTCGTGGCCCAGAATGGCAGACGACACAATATTACCAAGGCCCTGAGAGCATGCGTACGCTTGAATCGGAAGAGTGTTATAAGAAGGAATGGACGGAGATCATCAACAGCCTGAAATCGCAGCCTTGCATTGGCGTTTGGGTGCCTTTCAATGAGTCGTGGGGACAGTTTAAGACCCCTGAGATTGTCGAGATGACCAAGAAACTCGACCCGACGCGATTGGTCAATCCTGCTTCAGGAGGTAATTTCTATCAGTGTGGCGACATTCTCGACCTTCACCATTATCCTGAACCGAAGATGGTGCTTTATGATCCGACGCGTGCCACGGTGCTAGGCGAATATGGGGGTATTGGACGCAAAGTGGAAGGTCACACTTGGGTAAAAGACCAAGGCTGGGGTTATGTGGAGTTTGATACCGAAGAGAAAGTGACTGATACGTACGTGGAATACGCCAATCAATTGTACAAGATGGCTTTCCAAGGTTTTTCTGCGGCGGTCTACACTCAAACCACAGATTGTGAAACTGAGCTCAACGGATTGATGACATACGATAGGGCGGTCATTAAGCTAGATGAGAAACGATTGCTGCAAATCAATAGGAAGATCAGTCACGCGTTTGCTGAATGAATAGCTGACTGAATAAAAAAAGGTGCGCCTTTCGACGCACCTTTTTTTGTTTGTTCTGGAAACGGATTACTTCAGTTCGCCAGAGATCGTGATCTTGGTACCATAGTTACCGTTCTTCACGGTTGCATAGGTGAAGTGAACGAGGTGCTTTTCACCAGCGGCGTCGATAACGGCCAGCATGGAGTTGTAAGCGGTCTCATCATCCCAAGCACTGATTCCTCTGTAAACATCGGCGGTGGTGCCATTTTCTCTCAAGTCAGCAAAGAAAGCTTCTTTGTCAGAAAGGGTGGCGATTTCGTCGTATTCATTACCATCCTCAATGATGTACATGGAGCAACCAGTCAAAGGCTTAATGTTGACGTAAGCTTCGGCTTTGGAGTTGCTGGGCCAGGTGAGGCCGACAGCTCTCATGTCCTCTTCGCTGATGAAGTGGGAACCATCGCGAACCCATTCAAAGGTCGAACCGATGAGGGGCTGTTCTTCGTTGAGGTTCAGGGTGATGGTGGCGGTGGCGGTTTGGCCAGCGGCATCGGTCACGATGGCAGTGATGACGGAAGTGCCGATGATTTCTCTATCGGGCTCGTAGGTCACATGGTCAGTGTAGGTGTACTCGGTCTTGCCAGTCAGGTCGACATTGGCCCACTGGGTGCCGTCGATATCAACCACGAGGGAAGTCAATTCTTTGTTGGTAACAGCGCTGGAGGCAACAACAAAACCGAAATCGACTTGTTCGTTCATTTCAACGGTTGCGCCGTTCTGGACATAACCTTCTTGATTGAGGACTTGGATGGTGGGTTGACCTTCCTTGACGCAGCTTGCAAAGAAAGCAAGGCTGGCGACGCACACAAGTGCAAATGCTAATTTCTTCATTTTTTTGATTTGTTTAGTTAAACTTGAGTTATTTAAATGTGTTTTCGTTTCAAAGAACGTTGCAAAGATAGCAAATAGTTTGCCAAACTTTGAAAAACTGACAAAAAAGTCAAAAAAAAGCCTGCCTTCGTCCCTTTTTCAGGGGAATAGGCAGGCCTTCTTCTCTTTTAATGCAGTTTAATGTTCATTCAATTAGTCTTCAACGATTGCTTCGTTCGGGCAAGCGCCGGCGCAAGTGCCGCAACCAACGCAGGTGTCAGGATCGATGACATAGATGTCGCCTTCCGAAATAGCGCCCACCGGGCATTCGTCAATGCAAGTGCCGCAAGCAACGCAGCTGTCTGTGATTTTGTAAGCCATAATGTTTTTAATTTAAGGGTTTGTTTTGAGTTTTCGTTTTTCGTGCCGCAAAAATACTACAACTTTCATTCCAATGCGTCCGAAAACGAAATTTTTATTCAGTCTAAATAATGATAATGCTTAAAGCGTTGATATTGAGCAAGCTGTGAGCATGCCTCTAAAAAGGAAAATAAAAAGCGGTTTTATTTGGGTTTGCACCTATTTATTACGTACCTTTGCAGCAAATTTAAAAGCTGTCAGCCTTCAGCAGTCAGCCATCAGTTCGGTTTAGACCGGCTGAAAGCTGATTGCTGATAGCTGAAAGCTAATCTTGAAATCTTTAAATCTTGAATATTAAATCTTTAAATCAATAAATATGACAGCAAAAAGTAAGGTTGTAGCCCTTGAACACGTCGTCATCCGTTTTTCGGGCGACTCGGGCGATGGTATGCAACTTACCGGAAATCTTTTTTCGGA
>JAEEGH010022166.1_pt1 | contig 13057 bp, 8 predicted proteins | sample 9134181 | NCBI WGS metagenome assembly JAEEGH01 (sample SAMN16246544, study PRJNA631951) | gut metagenome | biome: gut microbiome; feature: rumen; material: DP-attached | host: Bos | place: Iran: Karaj | collected 2018-10 | reverse complement strand
TACAGGAACCCCAGGTTGTACTGGGCGCGGGCGTGGCCCTGATCAGCGGCCAGGCGATACCACTTGGCGGCCTCCTCGTATGATTGCGGCAACCCTTTGCCGGACTCGTATAGGAATCCGAGGTTGCACTGCGCAGGAGCGTACCCCTGGTCGGCGGACATCCTATACAGCTCCGCCGCCTCCTCCAAGGACTTCGGAACCCCCTTGCCGAACTCGTACAGGAGCGCAAGGGAATGCTGGGCCCTGGGATTCCCCTGGTCGGCGGCCGAGTGATACCACCTGGCCGCCTCCTCATACGACTTCGGAACGCCCTCCCCCATCTCGTATGACGCTCCGAGGTTGTACTGGGCGCGGGCATGTCCCTGTTCCGCCGCCTTCCTGTAGTACTCCGCGGCCTTCTCCGGAGACTTCTGAACTCCTCTGCCGATATCATACATGACGCCAAGGTTGTACTGGGCGTTCGCGAACCCCTGATCGGCTGAAGCGCTATAGTACGATGCGGCCTTGTCCAAGGACGTCTGGACGCCGTAGCCGTTCTCGTACATGCGGCCGAGGTCGCACTGGGCATGCGTGTCCCCCTGGTCTGCGGCCATCTTATACAATCTGACGGCCTCCTCGAAGGACTGCGGAACCCCCTCCCCCTCTTCGTACATGTTGCCCAATTCGCGCTGTGCGAGAGCATTTCCGCGATCGGCCGCCTTCAGGTACCATTCCACGGCTTTGGAAACCGACGCCTCGACGCCCTGGCCGCGCTTGTACATGTATCCGACGGAGAACTGGGAGTAAGCGTTCCCCTGCTCGGCGGACTTGGAGTACCAGGAGAAGGCGGTTTCATACGATTCCGGAACGCCCCTGCCATAATAGTAAAGGTCCCCGAGGCCGCACTGGGCGCGGGCGTGCCCCTGATCGGCGGCCATGGCGTACCACTTCGCGGCTTCCTCATAGGACTGCGGAACGCCTTCCCCGTGCTCATACGACACTCCGAGGTTGTACTGCGCGGGAGCGTGTCCCTGATCCGCCGCCTTCCGATACAATCTGAAGGCCTCCTCATGCGACTGGAGGACACCTCTTCCCTCGTCGTACATCTCGCCTAGTGCGAAAAGCGCCTCGGGATAATCCTGATCGGCGGACATCCGGTACCATTTGACCGCCTCTACATACGATTGCGGCAATCCCAGGCCCTCTTCGTACATCCATCCCAGATTGTACTGCGCAGGAGCACACCCCTGGTCGGCAGACGCCCTATAGTACTCCACGGCCTTCTCCGCGGATTCCGGGACCCCCTCGCCGCATTCGTAACGGACTCCGGCGATGAGCTGGGCGACGGGATGCCCCTTGTCCGCCGCCATCAGGTAGAGCTCCAGCGCCCTCTCCTTCGACTTCTGGACGCCGTAGCCGTTCTCGTAGAGCACGCCCAGATTGTATAGGCCACCGGGATCGCCTTGGTCCGCCGACATCTCGTACCACTTAACGGCCTCGGATTCGGACTTCTGCACGCCTTCTCCGCGCTGGTACAGGACGCCCAGGTTGCATTGGGCCTCAGCATCGCCCTGCTCGGCGGCCTTCCTCAGAAAGCCTGCGGCGATCTCGGACGACTGCGGGACGCCGATCCCTTCCTGATACATCATCCCGAGGTTGCATTGCGCCTTGGCGTTCCCCCGCTCGGCCGCGGACCCGTAAAGCTCGGCGGCCTCTTCGTAGGACCGGGACACGCCCAAACCTTCGTAGAACATGAATGCGAGGACCATGGTGGCGGAGACGTCGCCCGACTCGTGACGCAACGAGATCTAGCAGAGCATGTCCGCATCATTGACGAAAAGGGGCAAGCCTTTGTCCACCAGGTCGAAGAACATGCCGGATTCCGGTGAGGACCTGTTCTCCATGAACCATTGGACTACTTCGGACTCGGAAGGAGCCGACGGTAGGGACGGGACCACTTTCCCTCCGACGGGAACGTTGCCATCCGGCGATTTCTCTGGCGACATAGCAGCGATGAAAGATGGACGGGCGCCGATAATACCCTGTCGCTCGTACGCCCGCGAGACGTTCAAATGACGTCAACCTGGCAGGACCTCATCGTCAGCAGGGCGGCCTCGTGCCTCTCAGGGGAGCTGCCGGCGCAGCATCTGGAGATCACGGAGACCTTCATCTCGGGGCAGGCCGCCTTCAATATGAGCGCGTTGGACACGACGCAGATGTCCGTGCATACGCCTACGATGTCCACGCTGGCATCCGGCGGACAATCGCGCCTCAGGATCCGGGCCAGGCCCAGGCTTCCGAAGGTCCCCTTCCTCACCTGCTCCGCCTTCAGTCCGGAAGCGGCGATCGCCGCCGATACGTCCTCCACGAGCTCCCATCCCTGTGTTCCTTCGATACAGTGCTCGACCGGCAGGTTCCTGCCCTCCTGGGTGGAGAGGTAGTCGCCGCCATGGGTGTCCATCGTGACGTATATCGAATCGTATCCCCCGCCCCTTATGACGGCGCACACCTCCGGCACGACAGCTCTGCACTGCTCGTTCCCGAGGGATCCATAGACGAAGTCGTTCTGCATGTCCACGACTACAAGCGCTCTCCTGTTCTCCGAAGCCATCGTCCGCATCGATTGCATGCCGTGATTAAACCGTTGCGCACCATGATCGTATCTTCGAAACCTGACGAAAACGAAACATACGGGGACGCTATACCCCCCGCGATTGAAGATGAGCAAGGCGACTGTCCACCCTTCGGATTCCTTCAAAGACACGCACGAGGCGACAGACCTTCTGCAGAGCGTCGGAAGGTACTGGAGGTACGGCGGGACCGAATGCGAATACGTCCCCAGCCTTCTGCTTCATCCCACCTACCGCGAGCTGGAATGGAAGCGCCTAAGGTACTACCTCTACTGGCGCCAGAGGGCGTTCGAGGGGGAATACCTGGACACCGACGCGGGATACGTCTGGCTGCACTGCGTGGAGCTCATAACGGTCGACGACGACCCCTTGGAGAACATGAGGTGCCTCATCGGGATGAGGGACGCCTATCTCGAGCAGGACCCCGCGGTGGACTCCATACTTGGCGCCGCGTGCGCATACTACGCCACCGTCATCGGCTACTACAAGAGGGACTTCAAGCTCATGTCCGCCAGCCAGAGGTGCGTGAGGATATGCGGCGTGCTCTCCGACAGAAGATGCGTCCCGCTTTCGGCGAGGGACCTGAAGCATCTGATTCCGCTTCGCGGACGCAAGAGCGCCGAGGTCCTGAAGGCTTTAGGCACTATAGTCTCATCAGCGCTCCACGAGATCGGACGGCAGCAGAACGGAATACTCCGCCTATGCAGGAGGCAGATCGAGTTCGCCCTCCGCTTCCCCTTCTCCTCGGACATGTCCACATACGGGATGAAGAGCCTGTACGTGAAATGCGAGGACCCCAGGGAATCGGAGCAGTTCATGAACGTCTTCAAGGACGTATACAACGAATGCGACGCGGTCCTTTCAGGAAAAACAGAAAAAGCCGGCGGAAAGTACGGCCCGCTTCTGAACAGGTGCATCGACGCCTACAGGAACGGAAGGCTGAATCCGGAGCCCTATGACAAATACGGTATCCCTATAGTCTTCAACAGGGTGTCCTACCACGCGTCCTCCGACTCCTACCAGCCTCCCGAGAGGGACGGGACGTGGCCCAGCCACAGGTTCCAGAGCAGGATGAGGGAGTACGGCGGGATCCCCACGCCGCCGTCGGAGTTCAGACGCCCCCCGAGGACCAGGATCCCCTGCTACTCCACCATGACGCTGGACGAGTACATCGGCTACCAGTCGTGGAAGAACGGCGTCCTGAAGGGGGAGAAGACCGAGAAGGCCGACGGATACGCGTGGCTCCTGGCTAACGAGATAATCAACGACGACACCCTGGACCCGGGATCCGCGCTGAGGATACTGGAGGAATGCGCGGACTCCCCCGGAGGCTGGCAGGGCGGCATCAGCGACGACGTCGTGACCGACTGGTGCATTCTGCACGGACTCTACTCACAAAAGATAAGCAAGAAGTGCGACAGCCAGAAGCTCTCGATCCTCACCGTGCGCGCCCTGAGGTCGTTCCCTCCGCTTCCCTTGTCCAGGGAACAGATAGACCGCGCCTCGGTGAAGGACGCCGACGACGAGATCGCCGGCGCGGTGAACGCGGCCGTCCTGGCGGTGTACGAAGCAAACGGGGACCGCCTGGACAGGGCCGTGGACCTGAGCCTCTCGACGGCCGTGGTGAGGGTGTTCGAGGACTGCGCGGGGATGCCCGTCTCCGTCGATGCGGACGTCCCGTCGAACCCCGGGGACGTCAACAGGTTCGTGACGTCCGTATGCAGGATAGCCGAGGCCGTGATCTCCGGCGACAAGGACCCCAAGACGCCCGCCGGATTCGGGAAGGAGAACCGCAACGCGGCCGTCAAGGCCATCCTTCTGCATCTGGAGGAGGAGAGGCGCAAGGCCGCTTCGCCTTCCAAGGTCGCGCTGGACATGGACGCCGTCAAGGCGGCGATGGACGACCTGGATGCGGTGACCGGCATGATGCGCGTCGACGATGACGAGGAGCCTGAGGAGGAGCCCACGGACGTCGCGGAGGCGTCCACCGGCGACCCCTGGAAGGACCTGAGGTCCAGACTGCAGCCGGACGCCTTGGAATATCTTAGAAAATGCATGGGCGGAACCCGCTTCGACAGCCTGAAGGAGAAGACGGTGAACGAGGCCGCCATGGAGACGGTCGGGGACGCGGTCGTCGAGGACGGGACGGTCATAGAGGACTATGCCGACGACGTCGCGCGCCTGCTCTCCGAGCGATTATATTAACGATGCAAGCATGATACAGGAGGTCCCATGAATCAGAACATCCCCCGCAGAACCCTTGTGACGATGATGAACGCCCTGTCGTCGGGAGTGGTGCCCCGCAGAGGGCTGGAGTACATAGCCGTCGGCAGGAAGAAGGAGACCGAGACCTTCGTCCACGACCTCGAGGACACCGCCGAGGGCGGAGGGGCGTTCAGGTTCATCTCCGGAAGGTTCGGGAACGGGAAGAGCTTCATGATCCAGATGGTCCGCAACTACGCGATGGACAAGGGCTTCGCGGTGATGGACGCCGACCTCTCGGTCAACCGCAGGCTGACCGGATCCAGGAAGGAGGGGCTCAACACCTACGTCGAGCTGGTGAAGAACCTGGCGGTGAAGGCGCGTCCGGAGGGAGGGGCCCTGGTCCTGATCCTGGACGAGTGGATAGAGACCGTCAGGTCCAAGGCGCCGGAGGGGGACGCGACCGCCATGGAGAGGGCGCTCAGGGACAGCGTGTCGAGCCTCGCCTCGCTTCCGCACGGCCCCGACTTCCTGAAGGCGGTCATAGGGTACTGGAAGGACAAGGAGGCGGGCGTGGACGACATACCCTCCCTCAGATGGCTCCGCGGGGAGATGGAGCTCAAGAGGGACGCCAGGGGCAAGGTCGGCGCGGACTCGCTGATAAACGACGACAACTGGTACGACTTCATCAAGATCTGGGCGGAGTTCGTCGTGGGGCTGGGATACAAGGGCCTGGTGGTGTTCCTGGACGAGGCGGTGGTCCTCTACAAGCTCCAGAACAAGGTGTCCAGGTCCAACAACTACGAGCGCCTGCTGACGATATTCAACGACATAATGCAGGGGAAGTCCTCCCACCTGTCCATGTACGTGTGCGGCACGCCGGAGTTCATAGAGGACCAGAACCGCGGGCTGTACAGCTACGAGGCCCTCAGGTCCAGGCTGGTCCAGGGCCGCTACGAGAACGGCTACGACAACTACCTCGGGCCGGTGATCAACCTCAGGCCGCTCACCAACGAGGAGATCTACGTCCTCCTGAGGACGATCAGGGACCTCCACGCCAAGAGGTACGACTACGAGCCCGTGGTCGACGACGACCGCCTGAACGTCTACCTAGGATCGGTGCTGGCCTCGTCCATCTCGTCGGACATGATCACCCCCAGGGAGATCACCAGGGACCTGATCAGCCTCCTGGACACCCTCCGCCAGAACCCCTCCGCGTCCTTCGAGGAGATGGTCTCCGGGAGGAGGGTGGAGGCGGACAGGAACCCCGACGACGACCTCATCGAGGACCTGGAGATATGAACTGGTTCGACGGCCTCCCCTGGTTCCTGAAGGAGTACGTCCACCGCAGCGGATGGACGGGCTTCAGGGAGATCCAGGAGAAGGCCTTCGGCGTCCTCTTCAAGGAGGACTGCCACCTCCTGATATCGTCCGGGACGTCCAGCGGCAAGACCGAGGCCGCCATGTTCCCAGTGATATCGTCCATCTACTCCAATCCCCCCAGAAGCATAGGCGCCCTCTACGTGGGGCCGCTCAAGGCGCTCATAGACGACCAGTTCCAGCGCCTGGAGCCGATGCTCAGGGATTCCTACATAGAAGTCACTGGGTGGCACGGGGACGTCGGCGCCGGGGACAAGAACAGGCTCATGGAGACCCCCTCCGGGATCCTGCAGATAACGCCGGAGTCCCTCCAGAACATGGTGGCCTCCCGCTCCGACGACATGGACAGGCTGTTCGGGGACCTCAGGTTCGTGATAATCGACGAGGTCCACGCGTTCATGGGCTCCGACAGGGGGCTGCAGCTCCTCTGCTGCCTCGAGAGGCTTGAGACGCTGGCCGGATGCGAGCCCCGCAGGATAGGCCTGTCCGCGACCATAGCCGACACCGCATCCGCGGAGGAATGGCTTTCCGCGAACACCGGCAGGAAGACGCTGACGGTCTCCGACGGGAACGTCTCGGAGAGGGACCTGCGCATACTCTACTACGGGTTCCCGGACGAGGAGGACAAGGCCGGGAGGACCTCCGCGGCGAACTCCTACTACCGCCGCCTCTACGACGAGGTCCGCGGGAAGAGCTGCATAGTGTTCGCCAACAGCAGGCTCATAGCCGAGAAGACGGCGCGCTCCCTGTCCAAGATAGCCGCGTCCAGAGGGGACAGGACGGAGGTGCGCGTACATCACGGAAGCATTTCGAAAGAGCTCAGGAAGGCGGCGGAGGACGGCTTGAGGGAGGGATCGGGAAGGAGCATCACCGTCGCCACAGTCACTCTGGAGCTGGGGATAGACGTGGGCTCCCTGGACTCGGTGGTGCAGATCGACACGCCGTACACCTGCTCCGGCCTAGTTCAGAGGATGGGACGCTCCGGACGCCGCGGAGGGCCCCAGTCGATGAGGCTGTTCTGCCGCGAGGACAAGGCCCTCTGGTGGTCCGACCTGGACGGGGTCTCGATGGACCTGGTCAAGGCGGCGGCGATGGCCACCCTGGTCCTGGAGGACGGATGGACGGAGACGGAGAAGGTCGCGGCGCTCCCGTTCGGGCTGCTGTTCCACCAGACCCTGGAGTACCTGAGGTTCGGAGCCGGCGCCCGCTTCTCCATGCTGGTGTCGGACGTCCTCTCCCTGTTCCCGTTCCGCAGGATCACCAAGGAGGAGTACGCCGAGCTCGTCAAGAACATGATCGCGGAGGGGATCCTCATGCGCATGGAAGACGGGACCCTCCTGATGACGGACAAGGGCGAGAGGATATCCTCGGACAGGGACTTCTGCTCCGTGTTCACCGTGAGGAGGGAGGTGGAGGTCAGATGCGCCGACGGCCCCGTGGGGTCCATCCAGGAGGTCCCGGAGGTCGACGACCTGATACAGCTGGCCGGGCGCGTCTGGAGGGTCATGTCCGTGGACCCCAAGGCGCCCTCCGCGGAGGTGGAGGAGACCGACGGCTCCGCCAACACCCTGTGGAAGTCGGGCGTCCCGGGGACCGACGACAGGGTCATGAGGCGCATGAGGGAGGTCCTGTCCTACGACCGCGACTTCCCGTTCATGGACGACTCCGCGGTCAGAAGGCTGAACGAGTCCAGGGCCGCCGCCAGGGCCAGCGGGATGCTGGACGTCTGCGTCCCGACCGAGTGGGGGATGAAGATCTACCCCTGGCTGGGGACGAGGGGGTTCGACACCATGGCCAGGGCGCTGAGACTGGTCTGCAACAGGATAACGGTGTACCCCCCGTACCGCATCGACGCGTACACCGACATGGACTGGGACGAGCTCATAGCCGCCCTCTCGTCGTTCTCGGACGAGGACTTCGCCGAGGACCTGATGCACGCCGGGAAGCCACGCAACGGGAAGTACGACGGGCACGTCCCCGACCGCCTGCTGGCAAAGTCCTTCGCCGCCGACTGCCTCGACCTCACCTACCTGGACAAGCTCGACGTACGGTGAAGCGCTCCCAGCCGGACCTGTCCGAGCGGTCCGACGACACCGTCCTGAAGAGGAAGTCGTGGCCGGGGACGAGGTCGTCGATCATCACGAATCCCCGACCTTCGGGCAACGGGTATTCCCCTAAGACTATAGTCTCACCAGAGATCACGGCGGCAACCTCGACGGAGCGGTCCTTACCGGGATCCCTGAGGACTATCATGGCCTTGCCGCCGTCGGACATGCATGCGCCCCTGCCGGAAGTCCCCCATCTGGCCTCTCCGGCGGTTCCACCCAGATACATCACCACGTCCTCCTCGGAAAGGTCTTCCTTGGAGCCGCAATAGTCTAGGAACTCCGCCACGCGCTCCGGGATCCCGTCTCTGCGCCCCTCCTCGTACAGCCTCATGTAACGGTAGAGCGTGGGACGGGAGATCCCCAGCTTGGATGACGCGTACGATATGGACGACGCTGACCTGAGACGCTCGGACGGACTTCTGTTCACGATTGATGATTGCATCCGAAGTATTTATCATTTACAATTATAGTAATAAAATCGACTGTGATATTCCAATAATTGTAAAGTCTATATATTTTCAAACCCTTGCCTAATTCATGGCTGAGACGACCAAGCTCATTCACGTATCCGACCTGCACCTCGGAAAGACCCTCCACGGCTACGGCCTGGAGGAGGACCAGCGCCACATGCTGGGACAGATCGTGTCGGCCATCGACAGGGAGGGTCCGGACGGCCTCATAATCGCCGGGGACGTGTACGACAAGAGCGTCCCCCGCGAGGACGCCGTGACGATGTTCAGCGAGTTCCTGGCCGACGTCCAATCCAGATGCCCTGTCTACATGATCTCGGGGAACCACGACTCCGGGAGGAGGCTGGACTACTGCGACGGGATCCTCCGCAGGAACGGGATCCACATCGCGGGATCGTTCAAAGGAAGGATGGACAGGATCGTGCTGAATGACGGCCACGGGGAGCTCAACCTCTATCTCCTCCCGTACGTAAGGCCGTCAGCGGTCAGGCCGTTCTTCCCGGACTCCGAGATAGAGGGACCGGACCAGGCTCTGGCAGCCGTCCTGGAGGCGTCGGGGGTGGACCCCTCGGCGAGGAACGTCCTCGTGTCCCACCAGTTCTTCATCGCCTCCGGCAAGCTTCCCGACCAGTGCGACTCGGAGACGTCCAGGGCGCACGTGGGAGGGCTGGACTGCATGTCCGCGGAGCTCCTGGAGCCGTTCGACTATGTCGCCTTGGGGCACATCCACAACGCCCAGAAGGTCGGACGCGAGACGGTCAGATACTGCGGCTCCCCTCTGAAGTACTCGCTGTCGGAGGCGGAGAGGGAGAAAAGTATCACTATAGTGGAACTAGCCGGGAAAGGCGAGGTCTCGGTCCGCACGACGCCGATCAAGCCGCTCAGGGACCTGGCCGTCCTGAAGGGGACGCTGGAATCGGTGCTGGAGGAGTCTGAGAAAAGGCCGGAGCTCAAGGACCAGTACGTCGGAGTCGTCCTGACGGAGCATGCTTACGAGCCGGACAAGAGGCTGAGGGCCGTATTCGACCGCCTGCTGAACATAACCTTCGAGATTGAGGGAAGAAAAAGCGATTTCGGCGAGATAGACATCGACATGGTGAAGAGGACCGATCCCAAGGAGCTGTTCGAGGAATTCTACGGGAAATACACCGGGAAAGGATTGACAGATTATCAGCGGAGGATGCTGGACAAGGCCATGTCGGAGGAGGGATCCCGTTGAGGCCGATACGCCTGGAGATGGAGGCCTTCGGACCATACGACCGCAAGACCGTGATCGACTTCGACCGCCTGGGAAGCGGCCTGTTCCTCGTCACAGGCGAGACCGGATCAGGGAAGACGATGATCTTCGACGCCATGACCTACGCCCTGTTCGGGGTCACCAGCGGAGGCAGGAGAGGCCCGGAGACCCTGCACAGCGACTTCGTCGACGGGAAGCCGTACGTCGTCTTCGAATTCATCCACGACGGGGACGAGTACAGGGTGGAGAGAAGCCCCCCGTACATGGCCGTCGGACGGAACGGGACGATGACGAGGAGGAACCCGACCTCGGAGCTGTACAAGAACGGACAGTGCCTGTGCAGCAAGAACGGCGACGTGGACAAGGCCGTGGAGGACATCCTCGGGATGGATTCCGACCAGTGGAACCAGATCTCCATGATCGCCCAGGGGGAGTTCATGAAGCTCCTGGACGCGAAGAGCGCGGACAGGTCCGAGATCCTCGGGAGGCTGTTCGGAACGGGCGCGTTCACCGCCATGCAGGCCCGCCTGACGGAGATGTACGACGAGAAGAAGGCGGAGCTGGAATCACGGAGGAAGGGCCTGGAAGTCGAGGCGTCCAATGCGGAATGGCCGTCCGGCGTCCCGCCCGAAGGAACCGCCCTGGAAGACGTCGCGGCCGCGCTGAGGTCCCAGGACGAGTCCGACAGGCTCTTGCTGCCTACCCTGTCGCAGAAGGCCGACGATGCGTTCAGGGAGTACGAGGAGGCCCAGAGGCGGGTCGCCATGGCCGAGAACGACAGCAGGGACTTCGACGAGCTGGCGAAGGCCAGGGGACGTCTGGAAAGGATCGAGGAGCATGACGAGGAGATGAGGAGGAAATCCGACTTGGCATCCCTCGTCACCAGGTCCGCCGAAGTCATGGCCGTCAGGAACGAGAGGGACGTCTACGCCAGGCTGCTCGAAGAATCCCAAGGCAAGCTGGACGGATCCAACGCGGAGCTGGCGAGCCTCACGAAAGATATGGAGGCGCTTCGCCCGGAGGAGGAGGCCGTTCCGAAGGAACAGGAAACGCTGGAAGCCATGGGAAAGGAGGAAGCGAAGCTTTCCGACAGGCTGGAGGCCTCCGTGATCGCCGCTAGAACGCGGAGTGAGCTGGACGGGGAACAGGATGCTATCGCGTCCGCAGACGCCTCCTTGCAGTCTATAGCCGCCGACATCGCCGCCGCTGACGACCGCCTGAGGGAATTCTCCGAATCGATAGCGACGCTGACCGAATCGTCAGCAGGCATCGACGCCTGCCGGAAGGACATCCAGAACATCGACCGGATGATCGCGGAGAACGTGGCGGGACAGGAGGAGGTCTCCAGGGAGGCCAGGCTCACGGCCGAGGCCGAATCCCTGAGAACCCGCCTGAAGGCGCAGGAATGGGAATACAGGACCCTAGAAGGAGAGAAGGCCGACGCATACTCCCGCATGCGGCTGTCCAAGGCCGGTGCCCTCGCTGCGAATCTGGAAGAGGGAAAGCCGTGCCCGGTGTGCGGCTCCGTCCATCACCCCGCCCCCGCAACGGTTCCGGAGCGCGTCCCCACGGACGAGGACCTGAGGCTCCTTGAGGAAAGGGTGAGCCAGGCCAAGGCGGCGGCGGACGCGACGCTGAATGACATCTCTACGAAATCGGGAATGGCGGAGGGGATCAGAAGCAGCATGGTCAGAAAGGTCGATGTGCCTTGGAAAGAGATGAGGGAGCACCTCTCGGAGGAACGCTCCAGACTCCTGGAGGAAAAGGGGCGTCTCGTCGCCGACCTCGAACGCATGACTGCAGACGAGGGATCCCTGAAGACCCTCAGGGCCGAGATGTCCGGACTGGAGTCTCGTAGAGACGGCCTCGTCAAACGTCAGAAAGAGGCGGAGCGCGACAAGCAGGAAGCCGAGAAGCGGGCCTCCGGACTCAAGGAAAGGCTGGAATCGTCGCTGAAGAAGAGCGAAGGGGAGGAAGAGGACGCCATCAGGAAGAAGCTAGAATCCAACCGCAGATCGCAGGATGAGTTGAGGCGCCATATCGCGGACGTCACCGGCAGGATGTCATACCTCTCTGAAAGAAAAGCCGCCGTGACGCAGGCAATATCGTCCGAATCCGATAACCTCCGCAGATGCCAGACCGATCTGAAGACGAAGGCGGAGCAGACGGCCTCCATGCTCTCACAGATTGGGTTGGACGAATCCGAGCTGGACGGACTGAAAGGATACGATGCCGCGGCCCTTCAGAACGAGGTCAGGTCCCATGAGACGGAGAAGGCCGGAGCCATAGGGGAGATATCCATGCTGGAGGGCAGGCTTGAAGGAAAATCCGTCCCGGACATGGAGTCGATAAAGGCCGCCGCCGACGAGTCGCTTGCCCTCATGAGGAGCACGCAGGACGGGAAGAGGGCCCTCGAGGGCAGAATCTCCCGCAACGCGACTGTGCTGGAAAGCCTGGAGAAGGACATGCCGGACCTGGAGAGGCTGCGTTCGGAGGCCGAGGACCTGCGCATGCTCTCGGACGCCGCCAACGGAAGGGTCCAGGGAAGCTCCAAGGTGCCGTTCGACCAGTACATCCAGACGGTCTACTTCGACAGCATCCTGAAGATGGCCAACGTCAGGCTCGGGGAGATGTCGGACGGAAGGTACGAGCTGGTGAGGAGGACGGAGGGCGACAAGAGGAGCCAGTCCGCATTGGACTTGGAGGTCATGGACAACTACACCGGCCTCAGGAGGAACGTCAGGTCCCTGTCCGGAGGAGAGTCGTTCAAGACCGCCCTGTCTCTCGCCCTCGGACTTTCCGACATGGTCCAGTACACTTCCGGAGGGCTTCGCGTAGAGACCCTGTTCATAGACGAGGGGTTCGGGTCCCTGGACTCGGAATCCCTGGAGCAGGCCATAGGCGTGCTGGAGAGGCTCTCGGAAGGCGACATGATGGTCGGCGTGATCTCCCACGTGGACCTCTTCAAGGAGAGGCTCGGGAAGAAGATATGCGTGACCAAGAAGAAGAACGGCGGAAGCACCGCAGAAGTAAGGATAGATTGAAAAAAGG
>JAEEGH010022161.1_pt1 | contig 13059 bp, 10 predicted proteins | sample 9134181 | NCBI WGS metagenome assembly JAEEGH01 (sample SAMN16246544, study PRJNA631951) | gut metagenome | biome: gut microbiome; feature: rumen; material: DP-attached | host: Bos | place: Iran: Karaj | collected 2018-10 | reverse complement strand
ACCTGCTCGTCCCGGTCTGCTGCTCGGCTTCGCATATCGCATACGGGTCGATCAGGATGGAGCCGGTCTTTATGTGTCTGGGGCAGGCGGCGGGTATCGCTGTTTCGCTCGCCTCGCGCCACGGGCTCCAGCGGGTGCAGGACGTGGATTACCGCGAGATAGCGGGGATACTGGAGAAGACTACCGATGTAGTGATAGACGACACTCAGCTGGGAGAAGTACCCGGCTGGGAGCGGCGTCCCGTCTACTGCTCATACGGGCGTTCCGCCCTGATTTGCAGTGACCCTGCCGCTCCCGCCGTATTCTCCGCTGAGATCCCCGCTTCCGGTACTTACGACGTATATTCCTATCAGTTCAAGCCTATTTCCTGGCTGAACCCTCATACTATTCTGGAGCTGTCTACAGGGCAGGTTTTCGACTTCGACGCCTCCGAGGTCCAGGTCGTGGGCCAGACCCTCAGCGCCTGGCATTATCTGACTACCGTCCGCCTTCGCGCCGGAGAGCAGTTCAGCGCAACCTTCCGCTCCGACGGCGGCCCCTCCCAGACCATCGCCGACGCGATTTTACTGGTAAAACAGAATTAGGAAATCTCCTACTATTTTAGTATCTTTGCGCGATTTGCCCATACACGGGCGCGCGCAAAGATTATGATGACGTCAAAAGAAATACGAAAGAAGTTCCTGGAGTTCTTTGAATCGAAAGGACACACCGTCGTGCCGTCGGCGCCGATGGTGGTGAAGGGAGACCCGACCCTGATGTTTACCAATGCGGGTATGAACCAGTTCAAGGATATCTTCCTTGGTAATGCGAAGAAGAAGTGGGACAGGGCAGCAGACTCTCAGAAGTGTCTCCGCGTCAGCGGTAAACACAACGACCTGGAGGAGGTAGGACACGACACCTATCACCACACCATGTTCGAGATGCTCGGAAACTGGAGCTTCGGCGATTATTTCAAGGACGAGGCTATCGACTGGGCCTGGGAACTCCTTACAGAGGTCTACAAGATAGACAAGAACCTCCTCTACGCTACCGTATTCGAAGGCAGCAAGGAAGATGGAACCTCGCTGGACGAAGAAGCGAAGAAAGCCTGGCTCAGACACCTCCCCGAGGACCACATCCTCCTGGGAAACAAACACGACAACTTCTGGGAGATGGGTGAGACCGGTCCCTGCGGCCCCTGCTCTGAGATCCATATCGACATCAGAACAGCTGAGGAGAAGGCTTCCGGTATTCCTGCAAGGGAGCTTGTCAACCAGTCAGACCCCCACGTCATCGAGATCTGGAACATAGTCTTTATGCAGTATATGCGTATGGCAGACGGACACCTCGAGAACCTTCCTGCGAAGAATATCGATACTGGAATGGGCTTCGAGCGTCTCTGCGCAGTACTTCAGGGTAAGAACAGCAACTACGACTCCGATGTGTTTACCGGAATGCTGAATAAGATCGGCGAATTATCCGGTCACAAATACGGCGAGTCCCAGAAGACAGATGTGGCGATGAGGGTTATCGCGGACCACATCCGCGCAATCAGCTTCAGCATCGCAGACGGTCAGCTCCCCGGAAACGTAAAGGCAGGATATGTCATCCGCAGGATCCTGCGGCGCGCAGTCCGCTATGGGTATACCTTCCTCGGCTTTACCGAGCCGTTCCTCTGCCGCCTGGTCCCTCAGCTGGTAGACGATATGGGAGAGGCTTATCCCGAGATCAAGGCCCAGCAGAATATAATTGAATCCGTCATCCGCGAGGAGGAGCTCGCGTTCCTGCGTACCCTGGACCGTGGAATCAAACTGCTGGACGACTATATGTCAAAGTCAAAGGCAGACAAAGTCATCAAGGGAGTAGACGCATTCGTCCTCTACGATACCTACGGTTTCCCTATCGACCTTACCCAGCTTATCGCGGGCGAGAACGGCTATACCGTAGACCTGGAAGGCTTCAACGTAGAGCTTCAGAAACAGAAAGAGCGCGCACGTAACGCTACCGCAAACGAATTCGGCGACTGGGTTGAGTATGCGGAAGGAGACTCTCTTTTCGTCGGCTATGACAATACGACTGTCGAGGGAGCCAAACTCCTCAGGCAGCGTACAGTTGTTCAGAAGAACAAGAAGATGCTCCAGCTCGTCTTCGACAAAACTCCGTTCTACGGAGAGATGGGCGGCGAGGTAGGAGATACCGGATATATCGAGGCTGCCGGCGAAAGGATCAATATCCTCGACACCGTCAAGGAAAACGGCCTTACAGTCCATATCGCTGAGAAACTCCCCGAGGACTGCAATGCAAGCTTCACCCTCGTAGTAGACGCAAAGCGCCGTCAGAAAATTGCGGACAATCACTCCTGTACACACCTCCTCGATCAGGCTCTGCGCGAGATCCTCGGAACCCATGTTGAGCAGAAGGGATCGTATGTTTCCGATACTCAGCTCCGTTTCGACTTCTCCCATTTCGAGAAACTCTCAGACGAACAGATCCGTAAGGTCGAGAACAGGGTCAATGAGATGATCCGCGAGAACTATGCTCTCGAGGAGAAGCGCGATGCTACTATGGAAGAGGCTCAGGAGATGGGTGCTATAGCCCTCTTCGGCGAGAAGTACGGAGACAGCGTCAGGGTAGTCAAGTTCGGCCCCAGTGTTGAGCTTTGCGGCGGTTGCCACGTAAGCGCCACCGGCCGTATCGGCTTCTTCAAGATAGTCAGCGAAGGCGCTATCGCTGCGGGAGTCCGCAGGATCGAGGCCGTGACCGGCGAGAATGCCGAGCAGTATGTGGCGGTAATCCAGGATATGGTCAAGACCGCCCGTGCAGCGTTCAACAACGCCCCGGACCTTGTCGCCGCTATCCACAAACTGGTTGAGGACAACGCCGCCTTCAAAAAGCAGGCGGAGGAGTTCGCGAAGCAGAAGACCGCTCAGTTCGCCCAGCTGCTTACCTCCAAGGCAAAGCAGGTCGGCGGAATCAACCTTATCGTCATTGACCACGCTCTTGCCTCAGACGCCAACCCGGCGATGGTCAGGGAAGCGGCTCTGCTGCTCCAGAAGAGCCTGGAGAACACCGCTCTCGTCGCGGCTTTCGTCTCCGACGGAAAGCCCTCGCTGGCGGTTATGTACTCTCCGGATCTCGTCGCTAAGGGAAAGAACGCCGGAGCGGACATCCGCGAAGGCGCGAAATTCATCCAGGGCGGAGGCGGCGGACAGCCCGGCCTCGCGACCGCCGGCGGAAAGAATCCGGATGGCATAAAAGATGCATTGGAAGCGCTCGTCGCAGCCGCAACAAAATAAACTCTCGCAATTACAGGGATGAAGAAACTGGATAGATTTATCCTCAAGTCGTTCATAGGACCGTTCGTCGCGATCCTGTTGATCGTCGTATTCATCCTCGTGATGCAGTTCCTCTGGCTCTATATCGACGAACTGGTTGGAAAGGGCCTCGGCCTCAGGGTTATTGCGGAGTTCCTTATGTGGGGAACCTGCACTATCCTTCCGCTTGCCCTTCCGCTTGCGACCCTTCTTGCCTCGATGATGACCTTCGGCCAGATGGCTGAAAACAAGGAACTGATGGCCGTCAAGGCTTCCGGTGTTTCCTTCGTCAGGATAATCTCTCCTATCATAGCCGTTTCAGCCATAGTTGCCTTTGCAGCCTATTACGTTGGAGACAACCTGGTCCCGAAGGCCTACATGGAGATATATCAGCTCCGTACAGATATCGGAAAGACCAAGGAAGAAATCAAGATTCCTTCGGGTACTTTCTACGACGGTATAGACGGTTACATCCTGCGTGTAGACAGCCAGTCGGAGGGAATGCTCTACGGAGTGATGGTCTACGACCACACCGCCAAGAAGGGCAATACCAGCATTACGCTGGCAGATTCCGCTACCATGAGGCTCTCAAAGGCGAAGGATTATCTGATCTTTACCCTCTACAATGGTACGAACTATCAGGAGACAAACTCCAGGAAGGGCTCCGAGATGGACCTTCAGCTCAGCAAGGTAGCATTTGAGCGTCAGCAGCTTATAATCTCCCTGTCAAACTACGCCTTCGAGAAATCCGAAGAGAACCGCTTCGGAAACCAGATCAAGGCCCAGAAGACCGAGTCTCTGGTAAATGAGCGCGATTCGCTACACAGAATTACCGAAGCTTCTTACCAAAAACACTACGCAGACCTGTCGAATGCGTCGTACTTCACCTATAAGAACCAGCTGGATAGTAGCGCTTTCAATTCTACCAGGTCGGACTTCCAGTACGATGGTTTTGGAACCTGGAAGAAGAGGGCAGACAAGATAAGGGCTCTGAAGACCGCTTCAGACAGAGCCAACAGGATGGCTTCGGAGCTTACCAACTACGGCCGTGAAAATTATGTCGAGAACTACTACCTCCGCAGAGCGAGCGTAGAGATTCTCCATAAGATAGCCCAGGCTCTGGCGTGCTTTATCCTCTTCTTCATCGGAGCCCCTCTGGGTGCCCTGATCGGAAAGGGAGGCCTCGGTGTCAGCGCCATCATCTCGGTTCTGTTCTTCGTCCTCTATTGGGTAGTCGATATTTCGGGCGTCAAGCTCGGAAACGACGGCGCAGTAGGAGCCCCAGTCGGTGCGTTCATCTCATCGTACGTCCTGGCTCCGATCGGCTTCTACCTGACGTGGAAGGCAGTCCACGACGCCTCGTTCTCCAATATGGACCAGTTCAAGGCCATAATGCGAAGGCTGTGGCGTAAGATATGGAGCCTGTTCAGAAAGACCCGCATAGTCTATATGGGTACCCCGGAATTCGCAGTAGCCCCGCTGGATAACCTTATCAAACATCGTTATCATATCGTCGGAGTCGTCACAGTTCCCGACAAACCCAGCGGCCGCGGACTGAAGGTGAACGAAAGCGCCGTGAAACAGTATGCCGTAGCCCACGGTATCCCGGTGCTCCAGCCCGTGAAGCTGAAGGATCCCGAATTCCTCGCTCAGCTGCGTGCCCTTAAGGCGGATATGTTCGTAGTCGTCGCGTTCCGAATGCTTCCCGAGGAGGTTTGGAAGATGCCGAGGTACGGGACGTTCAATCTCCACGCAGCCCTGCTGCCTCAGTATCGAGGTGCTGCCCCTATCAACTGGGCCGTTATAAACGGCGAGAAGCTGACGGGCGTGACCTCGTTTATGATCGACAAGAACATCGATACCGGCGGCATCATCCTCCGCCAGGAGAGCAGGATCGGGCCGGACGACACAGCCGGCGATGTCCACGACCGCCTGATGGCCCTCGGTTCGGACGTGGTCCTCCAGACCGTTGAGGGCTTGGTCGAGCGCAATGTCGAGACCCGCGTCCAGCGCAGCTTCATCCAGGGCTCCGAGGTCCTGAAGCCCGCGCCGAAGCTTACCCCCGAGCTGCTCAATATCGACTGGACGGATACGGCGAAACACGTCCGCAACCTCATCCGTGGACTCAGCCCTTATCCGGCAGCCTACACTATGATCCAGAAGGAAGACCAGGCTCCGGTCCAGCTGAAAATCTTCAGGGCAGACATAGTCGAGGGAAGCGCCGCTCCCGGTACGATAGACAGCGACGGAAAGACTTACCTTACGATAGCCGCGGCAGACGCGCTCCTCAGCATCAAGGAGCTCCAGCTCAGCGGTAAAAAGAAAATGAATGTTGAGGAATTCCTGAGGGGATTCCGTGAAGCTCAGAGTTGGACAGCCCTACTCGGCACCTCCAAATCTGAAATTGCAAGACTCAAAGAAAAATAATATATTTGCGCGATGGGCAAATTCAGCAGATACGTCTACAATCCGGATACTCTCCTTTACGAAAAAAAGGAGGATTCGAAGCTTATCCGCTTCCTTAAAGTGGCGGGTTTTGCCTTCTGTGTAGCCGTGGTTGTAGCGCTCAATTTCTTCATCTACACTCAGGTCCTCGGACTCGACCTGCCTAAGACGGCTCATCTTAAGAAGAAGAACGCCGAGTGGCAGGCTAAGTTCGAAGTACTCAATCATAGCCTGGACGTTGCCGAGAAAATACTTGGCGACATAGAGCAGCGAGACGACGACGTCTACCGTTCGATTTTCGGTCTTGAGGAGATCCCTCAGGAAGTCAAAGACGCCGGTTTCGGAGGAGTCAACCGCTACTCCTATCTGGACGATCTGGGCGGTTCGGCTTATCTGAAGAATACCGTAAGGCGTCTGGATGTAATGACTAAGAGATCTTACCTCCAGAGTACTGCGCTGGACGAAGTAGCGATGGTGTCTCATCAGGCCGGAAACCTTATTTCCTGCGTCCCGGCCGTTTCGCCTATCCTGCCCGAGTCCGGAAAATACCGTATCTCCAGCCCGTTCGGCCGCCGTTCGGATCCCGTTCGTAAGGCTACCATCGCCTTCCACGACGGAATAGACTTCGCGACCTTCCTCGGAAATCCGGTGTATTGTACGGGAGACGGTGTGGTCGAGAGGGTGCGCTACCAGTTCTTCGGCTATGGAAACGAAGTCATAATAGACCACGGTTTCGGTTACAAGACCCGCTACGCACACCTCAATTCGATTGATGTCGTCAAGGGTCAGGCCCTTAAGAGAGGACAAAAGATAGGTGCGGTAGGAAGTACGGGAAAATCGACCGGACCTCACCTCCACTACGAAGTGATTTACAAAGGCAAACCTATCAACCCCAGTCCTTTTATGGATCTTACCATCAAGCCTGAGGAATACTTATCAATGGTGAGGACGGTCGCAGATGAGTAACTCTGATCGCAGATATAGTTTCGGGACCGATTTTCAGTTCCGGGAGTCGGACAAGCCGTATCAGCGGGTACTTAGGTTCCTGCTGATTGTTCTTGTTACGGCCTTCGTTGTTACTGTGGTCCTGTACTCTATTTTTGCGATAGCAGTAAATACAGATGTCGAAGGACGTCTCAAGAGGGAGAACAAAATGTACGAGAAGTTGTACCCGCAGCTCCTCCCTCAGCAGAAACTTCTCGAAGACGGGATCGCCGGCCTTCAGCTGAAGGACAACGATGTCTACAGGGAAGTCTTCCACGCCAACGCACCGGCTGTGGATCCGATCAACTCACTGTCTTTCCTTAACGGAAACGATACAGTGCCGGAAACAAAGATAGTGGCTTACACCGCTATGAAGATAGAGACTGTCAGCGCAAGGATAGGCGACATTGAGGGGTCTTTCAGGAAGGCTCTCCTCAGGGCGGCGAATCCCTCGACAGTAATGCCTCCGATGGACCTGCCCGTAAAGGGAATATCCTTCTCGCAGGTAGGCGCTTCGAAGGGCTTGAAGATGAATCCGTTCTTCAAGGCCTACGTAGAACACGAAGGCCTGGACTTCATCCTCTCTCAGGGTGAGCCGGTCTTTTCCGCCGGAGACGGAAAGGTCTCGCTGGTAGAGCAGTCCAACAAAGGACACGGCAACCGCATAACCATCACCCACAAAGGCGGTTATGTGACCCGCTACTCTCACCTCTCGACTATGAGGGTGAAACAGGGACAGAATGTCCGCAGGGGAGAGAGGATAGGCGAAGTCGGAATGACCGGCTCGTCTTTCGCTCCTCACCTCCACTACGAAGTACTCTACGGGGGTACTCCGCTGGACCCGATAAACTACATCTTCGGTTCGGTAACGCCCGAAGAATATACCAATATGCTTTATGTCGCGGCAGCGACTCAGCAGTCAATGGACTAGAAGATATGGACAAGCTTTATTACTCGATAGGCGAAGTTGCCGAGACTCTCGGAGAGAGCGTCTCCTGCATCCGCTTCTGGACGAACTCCTTCCCTAAGGAGCTCCATCCCCGCCGTACGGCTAAGGGTAACCGCCAGTACTCCGCCGAGGATATCGAGGCTCTGAGAAAGATCCAGTACCTGGTGAAAAAGCAGGGCCTTACTCTCGACGGCGCTCAAAAACAACTGGAAGCAGACGGCTCCAAGGCAGACAAAGCTTTGAAAGTAGCAGATTCCCTGAAAGCCATCAGGGAACAGCTTGTCGCAATAAAAGAATCACTATAACATTTTTCAATATATGGCAACAACAAAAACAAAGAAGGCGACACCTCAGATCGATGTGAGGGAGACCTTCGTTTCGCTGCAGAAAGATTTCGGAGAGACTGGTATCCCCGTTGCAGAAAAACTCAAAGTTCTCTATGCCCTTCAGCAGGCAGACAACGAGATAGACAAGATCAAGAACCTCCGCGGAGCCCTTCCTCAGGAAGTCGCTCAGATCGAGGACGAGCTTGCAGGCCTTCGCAGCAAGGTGGCTCACCACGAAGAGCTCATCGCCGGCTATGAGGCCAGCATCGAGGAGAACAAGAACCAGATAGTAGACCTGGACGCAGAGATCGCTAAATATCAGGAGCAGCTCAGCAATATCTCCAACAGCCGCGAGTACGACAGCATCAGCAAGGAAATCGAGAACCTTGGACTCCTTCGCGAGATCGCCCAGAAACACATCGGCGAGGCTCGTATCGCTATCGGTGAGAGAAGGGACGCTATCGACGCCCTCGGCGATAGGATCGCTATCCGCGAGCAGGACCTTGCCGCAAAGCAGGAAGAGCTTGAGACTATAGTCGCCAGCACCTCGGAGGAGGAGAAAGCCCTCCAGGCCAGGCGCGACGAATGTGCCGCTAAGATCGACGAAAGGACTATGAGCGCCTACGACCGTATCCGCGGCAGCGTTCGCAACCACCTCGCAGTCGTTACCGTCTACAACGGCGACTCTTGCGGAGGCTGCTTCAACGCCATCACCCCTCAGAGGCTCGTCGAGATCGCTTCCGGCAGGAAGCTCGTTATCTGCGAGCATTGCGGAAGAATCCTCGTTAACCCGGACGCAGAAGTACAGGAATAAGTTATGCCCCAGGCAAAAAACACCAGCGGCGGACGCAAGTCCCAGGATGTAGTCCAGGATATCGGGCGTGAGATGGGTCGTATACCCCCTCAGGCTCTCGATGTCGAGGAGGCCGTCCTCGGAGCAATGCTCCTCGAGCCCCTCTGTGTAGACGAGGCCCTCGAAGCCCTTACCGGAAAGTGTTTCTACCTTGAGCGCAATCGCCTGATCTTCGACGCAATAGTAGAGCTTCGCAATTCCAACGCCCCGGTCGACATCATTACCGTCAGCGAGAAACTGCGTCAGAAGGATACCCTCGAGAAAGTCGGAGGCCCTTCTGTACTTGCAGAGCTTTCAGGTAAGATCGGCTCCGCTGCCTATATGGAGTCCTATGTAAGGATCCTCCAGCAGAAAGCTATTCAGAGAGACCTTATCTCAGCGGCCCATATCATCCTGAGTGATGCCTACAACGAGCAGGTAAAGGTCGACGATCTGATCGATACCGCTCAGTCTAAGGTCTATGAGGCTACTCAGAGCTCTGACCGTAAGAACGTACAGGCTATCGGCTCGGTAATCAACCAGGCCCTCGACAGAATCCAGCAGCTCCAGAGCGTTGAAGGACTCAGCGGCGTCCCTTCCGGCTTCGCTACCCTTGACCGAATTACCAACGGCTGGCAGGCTTCGGATCTCATCATCCTTGCCGCACGTCCCTCGGTTGGTAAAACTGCCTTCTCGCTCAACCTCGCCCGTAATGCCGCGGTCGACCACAATATCCCGGTTGCTTTCTTCTCCCTGGAAATGTCTTCGCTCCAGCTCGCGATGCGTCTTATGACCTCCGAGTCCGGCCTCAGCGCAGACAAGATCAAGGGCGGAATCAAGCTCCAGAACGACGAATGGAACCTTCTCGAGCAGTCGCTCAAGAAACTTTCGAGCGCTCCGCTGTATGTCGATGAGACCCCTGGTCTGCCGATTATGGAGTTCCGCAGCAAGGTAAAGAACCTCGTAAAGCAGAAAAAGGTCAGGCTGGTGATAGTAGACTACCTGCAGCTGATGCAGGGCCCGATCGAGCTTAAGGGTGTCCGTGAGCAGGAAGTTGCGGCTATTTCGCGTATGCTTAAGGCTACCGCGAAGGAGCTCAATATCCCTATCATCGCCCTCTCGCAGCTTTCGCGTCAGGCCGTCCAGAGACAGGGTGGAGGCGGAAAGCCTGTGCTTTCAGACCTTCGTGAGTCCGGAAGTATCGAGCAGGACGCCGATATGGTCATCTTCATCCACAGACCCGATTTCGTAGGTCTGTCTGAGAGCGAGGGCGACCGCGAAAAGACCCAGATCATCATCGCAAAACACCGTAACGGCGAAACCCGCGACATCGATATGCTCTTCAAGTCCGAAAGGGTGAAGTTCGTCGAGGTCTCGGATACTCTCTATGCAGATACACCCGAGTATGAGTCGGGAATGAATTCGCGCGATTACGTAGAACCTGAAGAAAGATGGTAAAAAAAGACGAGGAAATAGTTCATTCCGGCCGTATCGTCGATATGACCCCGCAGACTATCTCGGTGGAGATTATCTCCGAGTCTGCCTGCGCCTCCTGCCACGCCGCATCGCTCTGCAGTATGTCGGAGGCCAAGACTAAGATAGTCGAGGTCCCCGCCCAGCTGGGATATGAGCCCGGTGAGGAAGTGTGGGTGATAATGAAAAAGTCGATGGGAATCAAGGCAGTTACGCTGGGATATGTATTCCCGCTGGCTATCCTGGTAGGCGCTCTGATGGGCTGCCTCGTATCGGGTGCGAATGAGATCACTGCCGGTCTTCTGGCAATCGGTGCGGTCGCAGTTTATTATATTATTCTCTGGCTGCGCCGCGATAAACTCAGAAACGAATATACTTTTTACATAAAAAAGAAATGACAGGAATCATCTGGACAATAGCGGTTCTCTCCGGTCTTGGACTGATTCTCGCCCTGCTGCTTTTCCTGCTGGCGAAGAAGTTCAAGGTTGTGGAGGATCCGCGTATCGACGAGGTGGAGAAGGTGATGCCGGGCGCCAACTGCGGCGGCTGCGGCTTCGCCGGTTGCCGCGCGTTTGCAGATTCCGCCGTGAAGGCTCCGAACCTGGACAATCATTACTGTCCGGTCGGAGGAAACGATGTGATGAAGCAGGTAGCGGCCATCCTCGGCTATGAGGTCAAGGAAAAAGCTCCTGAGGTAGCGGTCGTAAGGTGTAACGGAACCTGCGCCAACCGCCCCAGGACAAATACCTACGACGGAGTACAGTCGTGTAAGGTAAAGGCCGCGCTGTATGCCGGCGACACCGCCTGCGCCTTCGGCTGCCTCGGTTGCGGCGATTGCGCGGCCGCCTGCCAGTTCGGAGCCCTTTCGATGGACCCCGAGACAGGACTCCCCGTGGTTGATGAGCAGAAGTGTACGGCCTGCGGCGCCTGCGTCAAGGCCTGCCCTAAGTCTATCATCGAACTTAGGCCGAAGGGACCTCGCGGAATGAAGGTGTTCGTCAGTTGTGTAAACAAGGATAAAGGACCTGTCGCGAAGAAGGCCTGCGCAGCCGCCTGTATCGGTTGCGGCATCTGCGCGAAGACTTGTACACACGACGCTATAGTAGTAGAGAACAACATAGCCTATATCGATGCGTCTAAGTGTAAGCTCTGCCGCGAGTGTGAGGCTATGTGTCCTACCGGTTCTATCATAGGACTCAATTTCCCCAAGCCTCTGGATAAAGAGACTATCAAAGCCCGTATCGCGGAGCGTAACAAGAAGGCAAAGGAGGTAGCAAATGCGTAAACTTACATTCAGCATCGGCGGAGTCCATCCGGACGACGCTAAGATCTCGAAAGACTGCAAGATCGAGGTCCTTCCTCTGCCCCAGACAGTGTATGTCTCGGTAGCCCAGCATCTCGGAGCGCCCGCCGTCCCGATTGTCGCAGTAGGCGACAAGGTCAAGGTCGGCCAGGTTATAGCTGAGCCGGGCGGATTCATCTCCGCTTTCGTCCATTCTCCCGTGTCCGGTACGGTCAAGTCAATCGCCCCGCGCGCGGATCTGGCCGGAAAGCCGGTAGCCCATATCGAAATCGCGGTCGAAGGAGACGAATGGGCCGAGGGAATCGACCTTTCAGACACCCTTGTTACCGAGATTCCGACCGATAAAGCCGCCACTCTCGAAAAGATCAAGCAGTGCGGTGTCGTGGGCCTTGGAGGCGCTACCTTCCCGACCCACGTCAAGCTCAATCCCGCCCCCGGTTCGAAGGCCGAGTGCCTCATTATCAACGGTGCGGAGTGTGAGCCTTACCTTACGAGCGATTATCGCATAATGCTCGAGCGCACGAAAGAAATCATCGTAGGCGCAGCGATTATGCAGCAGGTGCTCGGCGGGTGTAAGTGTGTAATCGGAATCGAAGAGAACAAGCCCGAGGCAATCAAGGCTATGAACAAGGCCCTCTCGGAGCTCCCTTACGACAATATCAAGGTCCAGCCGCTCAAAAAGCGCTACCCGCAGGGCGGCGAGAAGCAGCTGATAGATGCCGTAATGAAGCGTCAGGTGGGTTCGGGCGGTCTGCCGATCAGCGTCGGTGCCGTTGTCCAGAACGCAGCGACTTCGCTGGCGGTCTATGAGGCCGTTCAGAAGAACAAGCCTCTTATCACCAACGTCCTTACCGTCACGGGTGACTGCCTCCCGGTCGAGAAACAACACAACTACCTCTTCCGTATCGGTATTCCGCTCAGCTTCATCGCCGAGCAGGCCGGCGGAGTCCCCGAGGGAGCCGCAAAACTTATCAGCGGCGGCCCTATGATGGGACGTGCGATCTCGAACCTGGACGCAACTACCGTGAAGGGCTCGTCCTCGATCCTCTATCTGAGCGAGGAAGCTACTAAGCGCGCCCCCGAATCGAACTGTATCAGGTGTGGGCGCTGCGCAGAGGCCTGCCCGATGGGCCTGGAGCCGTTCCTGCTGAGGCGTCTTACCCTCGCGGGCGATCTCGAAGGCCTCGAGGCAAACGCAATGCAGGATTGTATCGAATGCGGCTGCTGCCTCTACAGCTGCCCGGCGAACATCCCGCTCCTCGACCTCCTGCGTCAATCGAAGAACCAGGTACTGGGCGCTATCAGGGCTCGGGCAGCTGCAGCCAAGGCAGCCGCCGAAGCCGCTAAAAAATAGAAGACTATGGCCAAGAATATGTTAGTTTCACCTTCACCCCACATCCACGCCGCAGTGAGCACACGCTCGCTGATGCTCGATGTGGTGATCGCCCTTCTTC
>JAEEGH010022160.1_pt1 | contig 13059 bp, 8 predicted proteins | sample 9134181 | NCBI WGS metagenome assembly JAEEGH01 (sample SAMN16246544, study PRJNA631951) | gut metagenome | biome: gut microbiome; feature: rumen; material: DP-attached | host: Bos | place: Iran: Karaj | collected 2018-10 | reverse complement strand
TAAAGGCATGTATTTTTACCGATGCCGGCAAAGTGCGCAAGGTAAATCAGGACGCGGCTATGATCAAGGTAGCCAATACGAGAAGGTACGGAAGGATCTCTTTTGCCGCAGTATGCGATGGAATGGGAGGCCTCTCTAAAGGCGAAGTTGCAAGCTGCAAAGTGATAAGGGCTCTTGAGAGGTGGTTTAATGAGGAACTGTCTCTGATGCAGGGCATGAGTGAGGATGAGCTGTTTAAGACAGCAGAAATATCGCTAAAGCGCCTTATCGTGAAGGTCTGCGGAGAACTTAAGAGATATGGCAAGCACAGGGGGATAAACCTTGGAACCACTATGACAGCTCTTTTGCAGATTGGTACAAGATACATGACCATGAATGTAGGAGATTCAAGGATATATCTGATAGACAGCGCCAGAGCCAGGGCCATAACAAAGGACCAGAGCCTTGTGCAGGACAAGCTGGACAAGGGCATTATAACTGCCGGGGAGATGGAGACGGATCCCGAGAGAAACGTGCTTCTTTGGTCTGTGGGAACAACGATGGATCCGGAGATTGAAGTGGGCCACGGTAGTTTTACGGGAAGTACGACTGTCCTTGCCTGTAGCGACGGCTTCTGGAGAACGCTGCAGCCTGAGGAGATGCATAAAAAGCTCTGTCCTCAGATGTGCGTTACGGATATTGATATGCTGCAGGAGTGCAGGAAGCTGTCAGAGCTCGCCTGGAGCAGGAAAGAGAAGGATAACATTTCGGCAGCAGCCATGTGTCTGGAGTTTTAAAGGAGTAAATGGGATGGATACAGGAATTTTATACAGGGACAAATACAGGATAAAAAGAAAGCTGGGTGAGGGCGGAAGCAGCGTAGTGCTCATGGGAATCGATGAAGTAAAGGGCAGCGCTGTAACCATCAAGCAGATAAAGAAAGATGTGTACGGAGCCGGGGATATAGCCTGCGCTGTAGAGGAAGAAGTGGGGCTTCTTGGGGCGCTGAGCCATCCTGCGATCCCGAAACTCATAGATGTTTATGACGATGCATTTGTCCTTGAGTATATCCCGGGAAACAGCCTTGAGAAGTTTATCAAGCACAAGGGCTTTCTTGGTGAGAAAGAGGCTGTGGCCATGGGGCTTGAGTTATTGGATATCCTCTCATATCTGCATGGTGGCAAAAGACCTGTCGTCTACCGCGACCTAAAGCCTGCCAATATCATGGTTCGTCCCGACGGACATGTATCGCTCATTGATTTCGGAGCTGCCAGATACTATGAGGGTGGTGCGAGATCGGATACAAGGAATTTGGGAACCGGTGGTTTTGCAGCGCCGGAGCAGTACGGAAATCTTGGAGAGACAGATCCTAGGACGGACATTTACTGCTTCGGAAGGACTCTTTTGCAGATCATGGGTGGCAAGTGCTCTCCGGAACTGATGGCGATAATCGATAAGTGCACAAGGCCTGACAGAGAAGACAGATTTGGAAGTTGCAGAGAGATAAAATCGGCGCTTAAGAAATATCCGAAGGTTGCAGCAAGGAACAAATTTATGGCGAATGCCAGGTATGTCGCAGTGGCAGCAGTACTGGCGATGGTCATCTCTCTGGGACTTACTCACTACGAGACGTTTGTGAGCTACGCTGCCATAGATGCGCAAATGAGAGTTCCTGCGGTAAAAGAGAGGCTTGGAAGGGCAGGCATCAGGATAAGAGAGATACTGGATGAGAAATACGGCGATGATATTGAATGGCTAAGGTTGCCTGCGGAGGAAGAAAAATGATGATCTTTGCTTATACTTTTCTGGTGGTTTTCGTGGCGCTGGTGGTGATACTGGGGCTTGGAAGTCTTCTTACAAGAGGCAATGAAACGCCGGAGATAATCCCTGAAGGAGCTGCAACAGCTGCCATGTGCACGACACAGCTTCTTGGACGCGGTGATGATACAGGATCTGTGTGCGATGAGGATTTTGTGATCGAGCAGGACCTTGTATATACCTACGATTCCATAAATCTGTAAATGGCAAGCCCATATATCGTCCCGTCTGCAAGATTTCTTAACCCCTGTTTTTCAAAAAGTTCTAAACTTTTTATTCAGAATTATAGGCAAAAATGAGACAATTCTAAACAATTATAAAGTAGCTATTAAACAACAAAATTTTGGTCAATTATGATTGAGGCTATGATTACCCGCCTAGTAACATGTGCTTAACAAGAAAACAAAAACGTGTGTTAAATGGGTGTTTGAGACGAATTTTAATTCGCAGGAAGAGAGGGTAATATGAACAGAAAAAATGTAGCTCTTATGATCAAAACTTTTTTACTGGCATTTTTATCAGTCGCTATTGTAATTGTTTCTTTTGTACAGACAAATCAGATTGCTTTTGCAGCAGAGAACGAAAATCTTACAGAAGAGCTTGGTGCTAACAATTCAGATAATAATGAAACCAGTGGAACAACAGAGACAGTAACTGAAACAGTAACCGAAACAGCAGCACCTGCAGAAGTGACAGCTCCCGCAGAGGAAGCACCTGCAGAAGAAGCGGAGGACGAGGAAGCACCTGAAGAGGAGACAGCTCCTGAAGAGGAAGCTCCTGTAGTTACAGATCCTGTAGCTCCTACAAAGCCTCAGATCGAAGGCGAAGTTAATAACACAAAGATCAACCAGTACAATTCAGAAGTAGATAACTACAACAGCCAGGTAGATGCATACAACAAGGCAGTTGATGATAAGTACGAAGCAGATCTGGCAGATGTAGCAAGACAGAACGAAGAGATCGAAAGAAATAACGAGCTCGAGCAGCAGAAGGTTCTTGAAGCTGAACAGCAGAACGAAGAGATCAGAGCAAAATACGCTGAGGATTACGCTCAGTATGAAAAGGATCAGGAAAAAGCAGATTACGTTGTTTCAAGATACAACGGACGTTTTGCAACTATTGAAGATTATAACAACTGGGTAGTTAACGATTACAACAATCCTGCACTTAGATCAGCTGAAGAGAATGCAAAAGAGACTAACGCATTTAATGTAAGCAATACATATTTAGTAGAGGAAGCAGAAGAAAAGTCAGGTAACAAGGTTACAGTAAGAATCGTACATAATTTCATAGGTTACGGAGAGTTCTCAGAGGAAGTTGAGATCGACGAGAACGACGTCATCACATTGTATGCAGCAGCTGCACATCTTCAGACAACTAACCCCGGATACTGCCAGTTCTACATGCAGACAGATGACAATCATGCAATGGGTTACTGGAGTGAGGCATGGTCAGAGCTTATGGACACAGCCAACAATAAAGAATGGGGCTGGGATTGCGGCGACAAGCATACACTTACATACAGAGACGGCAAATTACATCCAAGTGACAGCACAGATGTAGACATCATTTATAACTACAACTGGACACCACTTAAGACCTACGGTCTCTACAATGTTCCAAATAAGCCTGAGCTCAACCTTGTAGAATACACACCTAATATTCTCAGCAAGCTTGAAGCTCCCAGCAAGATGGATTATCTTACATACTTAACATACATGGATCTTCTTAAAGACATCGTAGTTCCTACACCTACACCGGATCCAACTCCTGATACAGATGATGAGCCCGATGTAGTACCTCCTGCACCTGTAGTAATAGCAGAGACTCCTGTAGCACTTGCTCCCGCTCCTGAGGCACAGGTACTCGGTGCAACAAGACAGGCAGCTCCTGCAGCAGCGGTTTTAGGAGCAAGAAGAGGTTCAACTGATGACAATGCTAACACTTCAGCAAGAGTGATCATGATGATCATCGCCGGAGCAGCTATCGTAGTTGTAATTTCAGCAAGAAGAAAGAGCATGAACTAAGTACAAAAACATCCAAGCATCCCATAATATATAATAAATCCGGAAGGGACGTGCGAAATGCACGTCCTTTTCCATGCCTTTTTATGCCTGCAAGTCGGCGAACAAATGTTCTTAAAATTGTGGACAATGTATTATGGAAATGATATACTGTCAACGTATATGCACATGTTGTTTAGGATTCATATTTGAGGGTTAGTTATGGACTTCAAATTACATTCGGAATATAAGCCCACGGGCGATCAGCCCCAGGCGATCAAGAAATTAGTTGATGGTTTTAAAGAGGGCAATCAGTTTGAAACGCTGCTGGGAGTAACCGGCTCAGGTAAGACCTTTACCATGGCCAATGTCATTGCTGCGCTCAATAAGCCCACACTTATCATCAGCCACAACAAGACTTTGGCAGGACAGCTCTACGGAGAGATGAAGGAGTTCTTCCCGGAGAATGCTGTAGAGTACTTTGTCTCTTACTACGATTATTACCAGCCTGAGGCTTACGTGCCACAGACCGATACTTATATTGCCAAGGATTCTGCGATCAACGACGAGATAGACAAGCTAAGACTTTCTGCAACTGCATCCCTTGCTGAGAGGAAGGATGTGATCGTTGTTGCCAGTGTATCCTGTATCTACGGTCTTGGAAGCCCAGAGGAGTTTAAGGGCATGTCGGTATCACTGCGCCCGGGCATGACCAAGGACAGAGATGAACTGATCAAGGATCTGGTGGCGATCCAGTACGACAGAAATGACATGGAACTTGGAAGATGCAACTTCAGGGTTCGGGGAGATACGGTTGAGGTTTTCCCCGCCAACGCTGATGATTACCTCATCAGGATTGAGTTCTTCGGAGATGAGATAGACAGAATCTGTGAGGTGGAACCTGTAACTTCCAAGGTCAAGAGCGAACTGACCCATGTCATGATATATCCTGCATCCCACTACGTTGTTCCTCAGGAGAAGATCAACGCAGCCTGTGACAACATTGAGAAAGAGCTTGAGGAACAGGTCAAGTTCTTTAAGGGTGAGGACAGACTCATCGAGGCTCAGAGGATTTCCGAGAGGACCAACTTTGATGTTGAGATGATGAGGGAGACGGGCTTTTGCTCCGGAATTGAGAACTATTCAAGGCATCTTAATTTCGCCAAGCCCGGAGAGCCTCCGCTTACACTTCTCGACTTCTTTGACGATGACTTTCTTATCATTGTTGATGAGTCACATATGACAATTCCTCAGGTCGGAGCCATGTACAACGGCGACAGGAGCAGGAAACTTACACTGGTGGACTATGGCTTCAGACTGCCATCTGCTCTTGATAACAGACCTCTTAATTTTGAGGAGTTTGAGCAGCACATCGATCAGATGCTGTTCTGCTCGGCAACTCCGGGTAAGTATGAGGAGGAACATGAGCTTCTTCGTGCAGAGCAGGTAATAAGGCCGACAGGTCTTTTGGATCCGGAGGTTGACGTACGTCCTGTTGAGGGACAGATAGATGACCTCATAGGTGAGATCAGGAAAGAGATAGACAACAAGAACAAGGTCCTTGTAACCACACTCACCAAGCGTATGGCAGAGGATCTGACACAGTATCTTGCAGAGTCAGGTATCAGGGTCAAGTATCTGCACTCGGATATCGATACCCTGGAGAGAGCTGAGATCATCAGGGATATGAGACTTGATGTCTTCGACGTTCTTGTAGGTATCAACCTTCTAAGAGAGGGTCTTGATATTCCGGAGATATCTCTGGTTGCCATAATCGATGCGGATAAAGAGGGATTCCTTCGTTCCGAGACTTCTCTCATCCAGACCATCGGACGTGCAGCCAGAAACTCCGAGGGCCATGTAATCATGTATGCCGACAACATGACCGATTCCATGAAGAAGGCTATAGATGAGACCAAGAGACGTCGCGCAATTCAGCAGAAATATAACGAGGAACACGGCATAACACCTCAGACCATCAAGAAGGCAGTTCGTGACCTCATTGCAGTTACCAAGGCAGTTGCCAAGGAAGAAGTTAAGTTTGAGAAGGATCCTGAATCCATGGACAGAGACGAGCTGGAGAAGCTCATTGCTCAGGTTCAGAAGAAGATGAAAAGGGCCGCTACGGAGCTGGATTTCGAGACAGCTGCAATGTTGCGTGATCAGCTCATCGATCTTAAGAAGGTGCATACACAGCTCACGTCGGGACTGTAAGCACTTAAGAGTTTAGGAGATATAAATGTCAGATAACAGAATGACCAAAAAGAACACCACCAAGAGAATTCTTCCCTCTGATATTCACGACTATATCAGGGTTCGTGGTGCCAGCGAACATAACTTAAAACATGTAAATGTAAAGATACCAAGGGAGACCCTCACAGTCCTGACTGGAGTGTCGGGATCGGGCAAATCATCTCTTGCCTTTGAGACCATCTTTGCAGAGGGACAGAGGCGCTACATGGAGTCTCTTTCATCCTATGCAAGAATGTTCCTGGGACAGATGGACAAGCCCAATGTTGAGGCAATCGAGGGTCTTTCACCTACGATATCCATCGACCAGAAATCTACCAACAAGAACCCGAGATCTACCGTTGGAACAGTTACGGAGATCTACGATCACTTCAGACTTCTCTATGCCAGGATCGGTGTTCCTCACTGTCCTAATTGCGGAAGAGAGATCAGAAGACAGACTGTGGATGAGATGTGCGATCAGATCATGGCCCTTGGTGACGGAACCAAGCTCCAGATACTTGCACCTGTTGTCAGAGGTAAAAAGGGTGAACACCAGAAGACCCTGGACAGAGCAAAGCGTGCAGGTTATGTAAGAGCCAGGATCGATGGCAGCCAGTATGATATTTCCGAAGAAGAGATCAAGCTGGACAAGAATATTAAGCACAACATCGAGATCATCGTAGACAGAATCGTGGTCAGAGATGACAATGAGAATCTCCGCCGCAGGCTTACGGATTCCATAGAGAATGCCCTTCAGCTTACAGAGGGACTTCTTCTTGTGGATGTAGTCGACGGACAGGAACTGAGCTTTAGCCAGAGCTTTGCATGCCCTGACTGCGGAATCAGTATTCCCGAGATCGAGCCCAGAAGCTTTTCCTTCAACAATCCTTTCGGTGCATGCCCTGATTGCGTGGGACTTGGATACAAGATGGAATTTGATGCCGATCTCATGATCCCCGATAAGAGTCTTTCCATCAATGACGGATGTATTGTTGTAATGGGATGGCAGTCTGCCAACAAGGATTCCAGCTTTAGCAACGCAGTACTCCGTACCCTTGCCAAAGAGTATAAATTCAGTCTTGATACACCTTTTGAGGAACTGTCTGAGGAAGTTCAGAACATGCTTATTTACGGGTCGGATCGGACTGTCAAGGTTCATTATAAAGGCCAGAGAGGTGAAGGAGATTATCCCATCAAGTTTGACGGCCTTATCAAGAATGTAGAACAGCGCTACAGGGAGACCTTCTCTGAAGCCATGAAGGCAGAATATGAGGAGTTCATGAGAATAACTCCTTGTCAGCTCTGCGGCGGACAGAGACTTAAGAAGGAGTCACTGGCTGTAACCATAGATGACAAGAATATTTACGAGATCACTTCCATGTCAATTGATGAGCTCCAAGGCTATCTTGAGAATATGAAGCTCACTACCCAGCAGGAGATGATAGGAGCTCAGGTCCTTAAGGAGATCAAGGCAAGAGTCGGATTCCTTGTGGATGTCGGACTTGATTACCTTTCACTTTCGAGAGCAACCGGAACTCTTTCCGGCGGTGAGGCACAGCGTATCAGGCTTGCGACCCAGATCGGATCCGGACTTGTCGGAGTATGCTATATCCTTGACGAGCCAAGTATAGGACTCCATCAGAGGGACAATGACAAGCTCCTCGGAACCCTTAAGAGACTGCGTGACCTCGGAAACACCCTGATCGTTGTAGAGCATGACGAGGATACCATGCTCGCAGCGGATTACATCGTGGACATCGGTCCCGGTGCGGGTTCGCACGGCGGTGAGGTTGTCGCATGCGGCACTGCGGAAGAGATAATGAAATGTCCCGAGTCGATAACCGGTCAGTACCTGTCGGGTAAGAAGTTCATTCCAGTTCCCGATAAAAGAAGAAAGCCCGCAGGCTTCCTTACCGTAAAGGGCGCTGCGGAAAATAACCTTAAGAATATTGATGTGAAGATCCCTCTCGGAATATTCACCTGCGTTACCGGTGTATCGGGATCCGGAAAGTCTTCACTTGTTAATGAGATCCTGTACAAGAGCCTTGCAAGAAAGCTGAACCGTGCGCATACGATCCCCGGTAAGTGCAAGGGTATCACGGGCGTGGACAAGCTAGACAAGGTCATCTGTATCGACCAGAGCCCCATCGGAAGAACTCCCCGTTCGAACCCCGCAACATACACAGGCGTGTTCGACATGATAAGGGATCTGTTTGCATCCACCGAAGATGCGCGTGCGATGGGATATGCGAAGGGACGTTTCTCCTTCAACGTAAAGGGAGGACGATGCGAAGCCTGCTCGGGTGACGGTATCATCAAGATCGAGATGCACTTCCTTCCCGATGTATATGTTCCCTGCGAGGTCTGCGGCGGAAAGAGATATAACAGGGAGACTCTCGAGGTTAAGTACAAGGGCAAGAGTATCTTCGATGTGCTCGATATGAGAGTTGAGGAGGCGCTCAAGTTCTTCGAAAATGTTCCCACGATAAGGAACAAGATCCAGACACTCTATGATGTAGGTCTCGGATATATCAAGCTCGGACAGCCTTCGACCGAACTTTCCGGAGGTGAGGCACAGCGTATCAAGCTTGCAACGGAACTTTCTAAGAGAGCAACCGGCAAGACCATCTACATCCTCGACGAGCCTACAACGGGCCTCCATTTTGCGGATGTACATAAGCTGGTCGATATACTTGCGAGACTTGCGGAGGGCGGCAATACCGTGGTTGTCATCGAGCATAACCTCGATGTCATCAAGTGTGCCGACTATATCATCGACATGGGACCCGAGGGAGGAAACAGAGGCGGTACCGTTATCGCAGAGGGAACTCCCGAAGAAGTTGCCAAAGTAAAAGAGTCCTACACCGGACTCTATATCAAGAAGATGCTGAAGAAGAAATAAAATAGGAAAACAGGGGGACGGTTCTGCTGTTTCGTGCGAAAAGCCTTTCGCGAAACAGCAGAACCGTCCCCCTGTTTTCCTTGTCTTACTCTTTTTTCATCCGTTTGTTTATGGGCATATCAACCAGGCGGTACATGAGTGCTCCGAACAGGAACATGAACACTACGAAAGCAATTGCCACCGGATAAAACGACATCTGCACCTTGGGGTAGTAATGGGTGATGATCCCGAGCAGAAGGAGCATGGGACCGTGCCACACATACACATCGTAGGTGATGTTTCCGAGTGTTCCAAGGATCTCGGCCTTGAACAGCTTTCTTACGGATCCGAAACCGAACAGCAGGAAGAGTCCGGGATATACGATGAAGTAAAGGAGCAGACCCTTCATCGGAATATTATACTTCGAAAGATGCGCGAGAAGAGTTCCGATGACTATGGGCCACATGACTGCTTCTGCGGCTACGTCCAGCTCAAAGCTCCGTGTGTCGGATTCTCCGCCCAAAATACAGAGTTTATTTATTACATTTGCCAGGATGCATCCGAAGAAGAACATGCAGTACCCTCTGCCTGTATAAATGTTCAGAAAAGGCAGGTCGATCTTGGTGATCTTCAGAGCAAGTCCGAGAATGATCATCAGAGCGAAGGGGATCATACAGCTGAGCCTGATCTTCTTGCAGACCTTTACTGTTACGAAGTAAATGATGTGGCATAAAAGCAGTACGCTCACAAACCATGTCGCTCCGTTGATCCAGGGATTTTCGAATATGCCTATCCCGTGAAGGCACAGTGCGGTTATGAGTGAACCGCTCAGACTTACATTGAAGGAAGTGAAGGAACCTATCTTATCCAGAGTGACCGCAAATACTTCATAAGCGATAACACTGAGTGCCACCTGTGGGATAAGTCTTGCCGCTTTCGGGATGAAGAATTGTCCAAACTTCATATCACGGCATTTTAAGATAGAAACTTCAAAGAATCCCGCGGAAAGGAAAAAGAATTCTACCATCGTACTGAAATCGAATCTTCCTCCGGCAAAATTAAGTCCGCCGTCTATAAAATATCCGCCGAATATCTGATAGTGATACATCACGATAAAGATGCTCGCTATCACTCTCAAGAAATCTATGCTGTATATTCTTTTTGCATTTCCACTTTTTTCGGACATTACTTTATCTCACATTTTACCGTGGTGATCGTCGTTCCGGATTCATCCGTTCCTTCGACGACAAATGTTTTATCTCCGGAATCGAAGAATTCATCCGCCCCCAGTACGAACTGGTAACAGACAGTTCTTCCGCCATCGGCAGTGTCGGCAAGGATCTCGGCGTTGTACACGGCACCGGCTGATGACTGAATTTCGTCTGACGAAGCTTCACTGTTTTCCGCCTTCATCGATACACTTACATTTTCTCCGAAATCTTCGGGAATGTCTATCCATCCGTAGAAAGCAAGCTGACCGTTACCGATATCGCTCACATATGATTTTGTAAGGATCAGTTCCTTACCCTTTGCGGATCCCAGAACAACATTTTCACCGAAGAATGAAATATCATGCAGAGGATCGAGGAAGAGGATGAAATGCTTAGTCTCATATTCTTTAAAGTGAAGGCTTCGCATATATGCGATGCTTTCCTCGGTATATCCGTACTTATAGACTACATACTCTGAACTCAGATCTATTCCTCCGTCCATGCGGTATCTGCCGATCTGATATATCTCCCTGTCCTCGGGAAGCCATTCTCTGAGCTTGAGTTCATTCGGATCCGGATTGACCGCCCACAGATAGTAGGTGTAGACCCAGGGAAGAAATACCTGGTTATCTGCATATCCGTTTGCGGGATCTTCAAGGAAGGTGAAGATCTCCTCATCATAGGTTTCAAAGAAGAGCCATTTATACGGATAAGCGTAACTGTCGAATTCCGTGAAATAAAACTTTGCGAAGAATATGAAAAAGATTCCGTAGCAAAGGCTTAGGACAGCGGCTGCGGCTTTTCTGATGTTTTCCTTTTTCAGAAGATCCAGCGTTGCTTTGATACCGATGAAGACAAAGAGGATCAGCGAAGCGAGCACCCCGTTCATTCTCGTGATGTTGGTGTAACCGATCTTATTTGCCATGAATCCGGAGAAGAGGGTGTATGCAAGCCAGAAGAATAGAGGAAATGCATAGACCGTTACCTGCTCGTCCTTTTTCAAGCTCTTGAACAATCTTACAAAGCAGTATCCGATTCCGATGATGAGGAAGGGGACCGAGATGTAATAAAAGTTTCCGAACTTAGGAATGCTGTTATATGTGAGGTCGTCGAAAAGAACGGTGCTCTTTATTCCGGCGATGATCTTCTTAAAGAAATCATCGGTCATGATCTCTCCGATCCTGTAGGTGTAGAGCCTGGTGATCGTGAATGGACCGATCTTCATCTCGGGAAGGTCGTATCTGTTGATGATCTGCTCGAGCAGAAGGGGAAGCGCGAGGACTGCGAAAGGAACGGCGGCGCCGAGGAACTTCTTTATGCTCATTTTCTTTTTTACGATGAGGTAAAAGAGTGAAAGGAGCAGGAAGATCGGAACGACGGTATATGCGATCGCATATGTATAGAGGATCAGTCCCGCGAAGAAACCGAAGAGTATGTAGGACTTTACGGTTTCCTTTTTGACGGCCCCGATAAGTGAATACAGAACAAGCGATGCAATGCCCATCATAAGATGGCTTTCGAGTCCGAATCTGAGCGTGATGGTAAATACGGGCATTACGGCATACAGGAAAAGGAATGCGGGCTCGGTCTTTTTGTCATCATATATTAGGCCTACGGTCTTTGCTCCGGCTATTGCCATAACGATCGAGGATATGGCAATGACGGATCTGACCGCAAAGGCATTTTTTCCGAATATGAGGAGCATGGGAACGAGAAGATAGGTATAGAGGGCGTTCTGGCCGTCCCTGTAATTGATGAAATAAACGGGCCAGGACTTGAGCCATCTGTCGACTCCGAAATGTCCGAGATAGTATGCGTCGACAGCCGCACCGACCTCATCCGTATCGAATCCCCTGGGGATCTTATCGAGAAGTATGGTGTGCATCAGTACGATCAGGAGTATCGAGATGCCATATAGGATTTGTGAGCGGTATTTTTTCATTTATCCTCTCCGGACGGACAATTTCCCTAAAAGTATAAATAATTAGGGAAGTAAAAGCAAACACCCCGTGAACGCGGGAACCGTCCCCCTGTTCCCCCTCCTTGTGGTATAATATCGGTGTTATGACATTCGAATTACTTGTTTCGTGCGTTCGCAAAGATCCGCATGAACTCGCAGACAAAATGAATATCGCCTCGGATGCCGTCATCGTCTCCCAGAAGGAGGATACGGATTCCGAAAAGGAATACGTGAAAGGCACGGATCACATCAGAGTCATCACTCAGACCGGTCAGGGTGTGGGCTTGTCCCGCAATACCTGTCTTGCCGCTTCGATAGCCGATGTCATTCTTTTTTCGGACGAGGATATCGTATATGAAAAGGAATACGCTTATACGGTGATGAGGGAATTCGATGCCCATCCCGAAGCGGACATTCTTCTTTTCAATGTTAAGGTGTGCGATGAAAGACGTACCTATTGGAATGAGGATTTCCGGCAGGTCAAGTGGTACAACTGCGGAAGGTACCCTGCGTACAGCATTGCCGCAAGGGCTTCGGCGCTGAAGATGTCGGGTGTGAAGTTCAGTCTTCTTTTCGGAGGCGGAGCGAAGTATTCAAACGGCGAGGATTCACTTTTCTTAAGTGACTGCCTGAAGGCGGGACTTAAGATGTATGCGACACCGGTATGCATCGGTGAGGAGATCCCGAGGCCTTCGACCTGGTTTAACGGCTACACCGACAAATTCTTCTACGATCGCGGAGTTCTTTACAACGTTCTCTACGGTAAAATGGCGAAAATATTCGGAATCCGCTGGCTTCTTAAGATGAAACCCGCGTTTTCCGATGAATATCCCTACAATATGGCAAAAATGCTCCTTTTCAAGGGTATAAAGGACGGAACGGACGGCGACGGCTTCGAGTCCTGACCTTGTTGCATCGGGCTTTTTATGTTAGAATCGTAGGGCAATTTAACAACGAAGGGTATGTCGTGCCGAT
>JAEEGH010022156.1_pt1 | contig 13060 bp, 10 predicted proteins | sample 9134181 | NCBI WGS metagenome assembly JAEEGH01 (sample SAMN16246544, study PRJNA631951) | gut metagenome | biome: gut microbiome; feature: rumen; material: DP-attached | host: Bos | place: Iran: Karaj | collected 2018-10 | reverse complement strand
GTGTGTACCCCAAAAGGGTATCGCGAGTTCGAATCTCGCTCTCTCCGCACAACAATGGTCTACAGCTATCTGTAGGCCATTTTTCGTACCATTTCATTGCACCGTTGTCGCACCAAAGCTTTGGAAATGCTGAGAAATGTGACGCACCGCTGTTTTCTCAAAAAAAAAGATTACATTTGCAGATGAAGACCGCATAGAAAGTTCCTATTCGATTTCATGGATCTTACTTTCCGCGGTCTTCTTTTTTGCTTATGGATCCACTTCTCATTCAGTTTTTCCACGCCGCCGTGCCGGACGCTCCTCCGGCCCGCCAACCGTTCCGGCTGCAGGAAGACGCCCTTAAGCGGGGATATATCGTCCCTCTGGGGCTGCTCACCGCAGACGTAGAAGCCTTCATTGAGCGGCTGCCGCTGGAACTCAACACTACGTTTTACCGCCGCTGGCAGGACGTGGTGGAGAAGGACCGCCTGCAACTCTTTATGGATCAGATCCTGCACTACGCCAGCACCTATGGTTCCTGTTTCACGCAAGAAGGCAATGGCCATGTACCCAACGAGGGCGCGGAAACGCCGGAATTCAAGGAATATACCGTTATCGTCCCCATCACGGAAGAGGCCCTCTACAAACGCTGTCTGGCGCTGGTGCAAGGGAAGGCGGCATTGAAACGCGACACGGTGGCGGCACTCTGCCGGACCATTACAGACCACTTGGCCGCGCACCCCTGGGAGAATCTGGACATCGACGCCATCGTCAACCGGGAGGCACTCAGCATCTTGTGCAAGGCTTTGGGAAAACGCCCCACGGAACCCGTTTCACTGCTTCGCTACATGGTGTACGAAGCCACGGGAGAAACGCTGCTCATTCAGTCAAACCAGATGCTCCAGATCGTTCGGAGGCACGCCAACGGCTTCGACTTCCGCACCCTGCATCCAACCGAACTGGATGCCTTGGCCAGCATCTTCTACCGCTTCAAGAACCTCTTCTTGGCTTTCCGCACGCTCGAAGAGACGAAGAAAGGGGAGGTGGTGCTGCAGCCTTCGGTAAACAGACAGGTAATCAATCGTTTACGCCGGGCAGCACCCGCCCTTCACACCCCCATGCAAGTGGGCTTCTGGGAGCGACTGCTCGCATCGCGAGTCAGCGAAACGCAACTCTGTGCCCGGCTGGGAGAAGCCAGCGCCTTCAAACTGGTCACCCTGCTGCAAGCCATTCGGGAGCGCCTGCTGCTGGTACCGGGAGACCAGCAGATGTATCTCATCCGAAACGGCAGCGCCTGGTTCCAGCCGGTTCCGGAGCGGCAGGAAGATACCGCTTATCTGCAAATGCTGGAACGGGTGCTGCGGGAACAGCTCATCCGCCTGTTGGCGGCCAAGGCCTGCACAGTCCGCTTTCCCGATAAACTGGAGCTCACCTGCCCGTCTTCGGAGAAAAACTTCCTGGGCAATCTGCCATTCGGCAGCAGCTATCCCATCGGCAGGAACAATTTCTTCGGCATCTATTGGCGGAACGAATGGGGCACAAAAGATTTCGACCTGAGTTTCCTGGACTGGACGGGCGTCAAGACAGGCTGGAACGCCGAGTATAATACCGGAACCACCGTCTATTCCGGCGATATGACATCGGCCGATCCGGAAGCCGCTGAACTCATCTACTGCAAGGAAGGATTCCCCTGCGGCAGCATCTATGTGAACCGCTATTACGGCGCCGCCGGAAGCCGTTTCCGCTTCTTCTTCGGCCAGCAGGAACTGACCGACATCACGCTCAATTACATGGTGGACCCCAACTCACTGCTGCTCAGTGAGGAAATGACGTCCGAGCGGCGGGAGAAAATGGTGGGCGTCGTCGCTGCGGGCCGCATCTGGCTGATGGATGTGGGTGTAGGAGGAGGTCGTGTGTCCGGCGGGGAGGACGCCGGTTCCAAAGAAGCCATCCTGGCCCGCCGGGCGCAGAGCTTCCTGCCCTTGCGGGAGGTGCTGCTGGAAGCCGGTTTCACGGAATCCGACACCCCCGAACTGGACCTCCGGCAGCTGAAGAAAGATACGCTGTTGGCGCTGTTTGGATAACCTATACCTGGAGGTCCCGTGAAAAAAGCATTGATCATCCTGGCAGCCTTGGCGCTGCTGCTGCCCCTGCAGGCGAAAAGCCGGCAGAATGACCGCGAATACTGGTGTTCGCTGGCCTGGAAGATGGCGCAGCCGGTCTCGTTTATAACGGCTACATTCGCATAGACTTGCTTTATACCCTGGACTTCTTTACCAGGGACAAGGTTCTATAGAATCAAAGGGTCTGCCTGATGTGATATCAGGCAGACTTTCTCAAAAAAGACGGTGCGATAAACGGTCATTTTCATCGCACCAAGTTGGGAAGAGCGATTAGAAACGATTAGAATCGCAATCCAAGGGTCTCTATCAAATGGCGCGTAAGCGCCACAAGGTCAATTATTTGAATGGTTTTGACAAGAAACGAGTAGTTTCGCAATATGCTGCGAAATATGTGACTTTACTCTCGCTCTCTCCGCACAACAATGGTCTACAGATACCTGTAGGCCATTTTTTGTGCAATTTTGTCGCACCGTTGTCGCACCAAATTCTTGAGGATATTGAGAAAATGTGTCTATCGTTTGTGTATTATTCCTATATTTGTGAATAGCACAGGCATCATAATAACACAAGCATAACCACTCTATCTATGAGAAAAATTCTATCCTTGTTGATTATCCCCGTCTTACTCTTTGGATGCGCAAAAGTCAAGGAACCCGAGGTCCCTCAAGAGCTGGACGGGCTCCACGAAGTCGTCTTCCATGCCGGTTGGGACCCTGAAACCAGAACCGAACTCCAAGAGGATGGAAGTGTCTGGTGGTCTCCGGGGGATGAGATAAGCCTTTTTATTGGCAAAGGAGAAGGTGGCGGATTTAAACTGACCTCAACTAACACCGAGCCTGCGGCCAAAGTAGATTTTGTCGGGCAGATAGGTAATAAACCGGAAAATGCGTCCTATATCGCCGTATATCCGTACAGTGAGTCCACTTGGGTGTCCGAAGGCAACATCTATTTCACTATCCCATCCGAACAAATTGCAAAAGAGGGGACATTCGAGAATGGATCCTTTGTCAGTTACGCCGTGTCTGATGACGAGAGTTTGCTGTTTCACAATTTGTGTGGAGGAATCAAATTCTCTGTTGCCCATGAAGGGATTAAGAAAGTTGAGATAACAACGATGGGGGCGAATACTCTTGCTGGCGGCATGGGGCTTTATTCGGATGGTTTAACCCATAATGTACAAGGGAGTTATACAATCACCGTGGTAGCCCCAAATGATTATTTTGAAACTGGGAAGTATTATTACGCCGTGGTGGCTGCAAGCGAAGAATACTGCGATGAAGGGCATTCTATCAAGGTCTCTTTTTATACCGATGAAACTGTTGCCACTACTTATTTGCCGGGCTGCCGTTTTCAGCGTTCCGTCTTCAAGCGCTTGTATGAAGCTGATAAAGATTTGAAGTTCAAAAAGTATTATGACAGGATCGCCTATTTACCTTATGACTTTTTGCCTGAGGGTGTTGACAAGACGGTTATTACGGAAGCGTATTTCCATGTGTCAGATCCGAAGACAACCGATATCGTTGTCAGTGCCGGTGGTGACGACTCTGAACCGATATACTTTGAGATGATTGGAACAACGGCTCATTTCTACACAGAGGGGCAGGCCTATAAATGCTACAACGTCAATTTTGAAGGTTGGAAATCACTGCGTAGCCTTGACCTTTCCATGTTTGACGTGTCCGACGTCGTGAGTATGTCTCAAGCATTTATGGATTGTCATAGCCTTCGGTCTCTGGACCTCAGTTCTTTTGACACGAGCAACGTGACGATGTCTTTCGGGAACATGTTCTATAAATGCGTGAATCTTAAAGAATTGGATGTCACAGGCTTTGATACTTCAAAAGCGGTTGACTTTTATAATATGTTCGGAGAATGCATCAGTTTGGAAGAATTAGATGTGTCCAAGTTTGACACGCATAGCGCAGAGTCTTTTTATTCGATGTTTCATGGGTGCAGGAATTTGAGAGAACTCGATGTCAGTTCCTTTGATACGTCCAATTGTACTGATATGAGTGAGATGTTCGCAGGATGCGAGCGCTTGGAATCTATCGACCTTTCACATTTCAACACGACTAACGTAAAGAAAACATGGGCTATGTTTTCTGGTTGTACGAAGTTGAGAAGTATTGATTTGTCCTCCTTCCATACAGATAATTTGGAGATCATGAGCTATATGTTCTCTAATTGCCTGTCCCTTGAACAGATGGATTTATCGTCTTTTGATATGAGCAACGTTGTCGGCGTCGATGGGTTGTTCTATTTGTGCTCAAGTTTAAAAAGCGTAATAATGCCTTCAACTCCAGCAACCAAGGTTCAGTGGATGCAGTATATGTTTGTTGAGTGCACCAATTTGGAGCAGATTGATCTATCCATCTTCGATACCAGTAATGTAACCCAAATGGTAGAAGCGTTCCGTGGTTGTTCCAGTTTGAAGTCTTTAGACCTTTCGCATTTCCACACGAGTAACGTAACAAGCATGAGTCACATGTTCTCCGGATGCAGGAATCTTGAATCTCTTGATATCAGTGGTTTTGATTCTTCAAGTCTTACGGAGGCGTATAATTTATTCTACGATACGTATAAACTCACATCCTTGAATCTTGGTGATTTTGACCTTCGGAGTGTAGCTATTGACGGAGCCGGTCAATGGCTCGGCGATTTGACTGCCCATTGTCATATCAGATGTACCAGTGGAAGCAAAGACGCACTGATTGCTTCAGCATCCAGACTTAGCCAGGAAAAATACATCTGGTATACCGATGGTTCTCCGTTGCCCAATGTTCATTATGAACCGGAAAATGGACTGTATTGTAGTTCTGATTATAGCAAAGACAAAACAGTACGTACGGTCCAGTTGGCGAGCGACGGCTCTGGAATCGACCTCGTATTGATGGGGGACGCATATTCAGACAGGCTTATTGCCAATGGCAAGTATGACGCCGATATGGAGAAAGCCATTGACGCCATCTTTGCAGAAGAGCCATTCAAATCATTCAAGCATTTATTCAACATCTATATCGTTTATGCGGTGTCCGAGAATGAAATTATCGGAAAATCGACGGCCCTGGCCGGTTTCAATAATGGGCTGGTCGGCTCTGAGGGTTGGGCTTGGCAAACCTATTATTTCTGTGCGGCGAATAATTCCAGTTCAGGGGAAAGATCTCCGGTGATTATTCTGAATGATGCCATTTCAAATGGGACGGCAACAGGGTTCTTGTACGCGACGCAAGATGATTATATGAATAACCCCCTTAGAGATGACTATCATGGTGGATTCTCTGATGCAATAGCGTATATTTCCGGCCCCGATGACGAGAGATTCGACTACACCGTCCGACATGAATTCGGTCACACATTTGGTTTGCTGATGGATGAATATAACAAGTATTCCGATACTATTCCAGATTGGGAAATCACGTCGTGGAAATTATGCTTTGCGTATGGAATGTGGAGAAATGTCGACCTAGTTTCGGACGATACCGTTAAGTGGGCGAAGTTCATTCATGATGAAAGGTACGCGGGCACGGGAATGGGGGTTTACGAAGGGGCACTTTACGCTGCGGGAGCATGGAGACCTTCTCCGGAAAGCATCATGAACAGTACAGACAGTGGCTACAACGCCCCCTCTCGAGAAGCGATATATTACCGAATACACAAACTCGCTTATGGTGGTGACTGGAACTACAACTTCGAGGATTTCGTGAGGTACGACATGAAGAACATTGAAACTGATAAAATCAGGTCGTCAGCACCAATACCTCAAGGAACGCATGCAAAACCTGTTTTCATTAGAGAACCGGTCTTCAGGAAATCGGTGGTTTCTGGACCAGACGGCAACCCTCGAGTAAAGATAGAAATGAACTAATGTCGAGCGACTATGGAAAAGAAATATATATCGACCTATCAATCCCCGGCAATGCGGGTGATAGAGATCAACTCCGAGTACAACTTCTGCATCAGCGGCAACCACCAAGGAACTACCGAAGAAGATTGGGATGATTTGCCCTAACCCTTGAGGCGCTTACAACAAAGAAGAGAGGTTCATGTACATGGCCTCTCTTCTTCTATCAATATCAGCCTCATCTATCTACTTGCCGAACATTGTCGTCATCAGATTCTTCCTGGTCTTGTCCGTGATGGCGATATAGGGTTTCAGGGAATCGTAGTCTTCGTGACCGGTGAAGGTCATCACGATCTGGGGAGACATTCCCTCTTCAAGGGCGTGGACGACGAAGGTTCTTCTTGCAGCGTGCGTCCCTATCACGTCACAAAGGGGTTCGGTCACAATCACTCTATCAACTCCGTTCCACTGCATCTTGGTCACCTCGCGGGTGAATCCCAGGATCTTGGTGATTATTCACAGGCAGTGTACATGGACAACGGCTCTCCGGGACACTTTCGTGTACACTGCTCACCGAAAACAGACATCAGCAGGGGATTATCCGAAGGAGTGTACACATAATCGAGTCTAAGGTGCATTCTGTCTGTACACTGAGCACATCGGCATCCCAGACATCTGTTTTCCACATTTTTGTGGTCCACAATTCTGTGGAAGCATGGTTTCCCTCCCGGGAGGGGGACGGGATCTCGCCTTTCCCGCCAAACAGCCGCACATCGGCACCGCCTATGGGCAACAGGAACGCCCATCCCCGTGCGCCAAGTGCCGATATCGGCCTATGGCGCACCGCAATCACTCGCTCAGCGCGCAGAATCGGCATCTCGGTGCGGCTGTTTGGCGACGGTGCGGGTGACGTCCCGAAAACAGGGACGTCACCCGCAAAAATGGGCCAAAATGAAGGTAACGTCCCCGAAACAGGGACGTCACCCGCAGTCCGCCCCTTTTCCCTTCCTGAAACTGTCACTTTCCATTTGCAGAACTAAAAGGAAAAAGCCATATTTGCCTAAACGTAACCAATTCATATCCAAACTATGAAGAAAATCATCTTCACCTTCTTGCTGACGCTTGTCACGGCCCTGGCCGTCAACGCCCAAAGCCTGGTGGGCAAACAGTGGTGCACCGTCGTCAAGAACAGCGACAATCATGAAATCCCGTTCTACGCCGAATAACCCGGGCCGACAAGACCGCCGATGAAACGCTTCTGCAAATTCGTCTCGGACTATATGGGCGTGCTGGTGCTGCTGTCGGCGCTGGCCGCCCTGCTTTTTCCCGGCACGATCGGTCACCTGAAGCCCAAGCTCATCAATCCGCTGCTCGGGGTGATCATGTTCGGGATGGGCCTGACCCTCAAGGCGGAAGATTTCAAGGTGGTGTTCAGCCGGCCCAAGGACGTGCTCGTGGGCTGCCTGGCGCAGTTCACGGTGATGCCGCTGCTGGCGTTTGCATTGACAAGGATCTTCCGGCTGGAACCCGCCCTGGCCATCGGTGTCATCCTCGTCGGATGCTGTCCGGGCGGGACGGCCTCGAACGTCATCACCTACCTGGCCAAGGGCGACCTGGCGCTGTCCGTCGGCATGACGGCCGTGTCCACCTTGCTGGCGCCGGTCCTGACCCCCTTGCTGGTGTGGCTGCTGGCGGGGGAGACGGTGGATGTCGATGTCGTCGGGATGCTCCTGAGCATCCTCTGGGTGGTGATTCTTCCCATTGCGCTAGGTCTGCTCGTGAAGCGATTTTGGCCCCGGACGACGGAACAGGCGTCGGCCTACCTGCCGGCGTTGTCGACCCTCGCCATCTGCCTCATCGTCCTCATCGTCATCGCCGCCAATGCGCACAAGCTGCTGGACGGCGGCCTGGTCATCCTGTTGGTCGTGGTACTCCATAACGTATGCGGCCTCGCCGCCGGCTACCTGATCGGAACCTTCCTGCGTCTGACGCCGGCCAAGCGCCGCGCCATCAGCGTCGAGGTGGGCATGCAGAACAGCGGCCTGGCGTCTTCGCTGGCCACCCTTCACTTCGCGGCCTACCCGCTCGCGACCATCCCCGGCGCCCTGTTCAGCGTCTGGCACAACATCAGCGGCGCCCTTGTCGCGAAGCTCTATTCCAGGAAACAACAGTAAAGAACGGATACTTCTATGAAACGCATGAAGAAAACCTTTTGGACGCTGACCGGTACCCTCCTCCTTGCCGCCTTCCTGGCGTGCGGCTGCCAAAACGCCTCTTCGCCGACCGAAGATTCCAGCGCCTTCGTCACGCTGACCGATGCCGTGCCGGATGCCATCCTGGAGATCCGCTACTTCGGTACCTATAATTTCGTGGGGGAGCGGATCGACGGGTACGAGGAGCCGACCGCCCTGCTGACCAGGAAGGCGGCCGAAGCGCTGAAGGCCGTGAGCGACGATGTGATCGCCCAGGGCTACCGGCTCAAGATCTACGATGCCTACCGCCCGCAGGAGGGCGTCGACCACTTTGTCCGCTGGGCCTCCGACGTCTCGGACACCACGATGCGCCCCTACTTCTACCCCGACCTGGACAAGGGCGTCCTCTTCGACCAGGAGTATATTATGGCGAAGAGCGGCCATACGCGCGGTTCCACCGTGGATCTGACGCTTTTCGACATGCGCACGGAGAAAGAACTGGATATGGGCGGGACCTTCGACTGGTTCGGCCCGGAGAGCCACCCGGACTTCTGCGGGAACCCGGAGACCGGCGAGTATACCGGGGACAACACGATGAGCCCGACCGGGCGCAGCATTACCCCCGAGCAGTTTGCCCACCGCATGATCCTCCGCAGGGCGATGCTGGCCCATGGATTCAAGCCCCTGGATACGGAGTGGTGGCATTTTACGCTGAAGGACGAGCCCTTCCCGGACACGTATTTCACCTTCCCTGTCGGCCAGTTGGATCTCAGATAGGATGATCGTGCATTCCATTGCCAACCGCCCCTGCCGCCTGTTCGGGTCCGAGACGCCGGAGTTCTTCCTCGTGCAGCCCTCGGCCCGGCACGAGAATGCCTCGCTGGAGGCCGAGGTGACGCGGCTCGCCACCCTTATCGACCGTCCCTTCCTTCTCGTGACCATCGAACTGGGGGACTGGACCCTCGACCTGATGCCCTGGCCGGACGGGAACATTTCCCGCGACCCGGAGGCGGGAAAGCATGGGCAGGAGACGCTGGACTACATCCTGCAAGGCCTTCTTCCCGAGCTGGAGCGCCGATACGGCCCCCGGCCGGTCGTCCTGGGCGGGTACTCCCTGGGCGGCCTTTTCGCCCTCTGGGCCTCCACCCGGACGGACCGCTTCCGGGCCATCGCCGCCGCGTCCCCGTCCGTCTGGATTCACGGCTGGATTCCCTTCGCCAAGAAGAATATGCCTATGGCTGAGGCCGTCTACCTGAGTCTCGGCGACCGGGAGGAGCACGTGAAGAACCAGGCCATCGCGCGCGTCGGCGACAATCTGCGCGCCTATTACGAATTGCTCCGGACCCATCTGGATCCGGAGCATTGTACCCTCGTCTGGGAGGAAGGCGGCCATTTCAACGATAACGCGGGCCGCCTGGCCCGCGCCTTCGCTTACAGCGTATCCTGCTTGAGCTTTTCCACGAACTGATTGATCCGCTGGAGCTCCCGCGGGATCGGAATCGACTGCGGGCAGTGGGAGAGGCATTCGCCGCAATGGATGCAGTGGTCGGCCTGGCGGAGAGTCGGGATGGCCCGGTCGTAGCTCACCAGGTAGGCCTTCTTGAGCTTCTGGTAGTCCTTCTGCTCCTGCGTCTGCGGGTAGCGGCCTTCCTGCACGGCGGTGTTGTAGTGCTTGAAGATGCCCGGGATGTCGATGCCCCACGGGCAAGGCATGCAGTACTTGCAGTCCGTGCAGTTCACCGTCGGGTACGCCTTCATCTTGAAGACCATCTCCTCCAGGAACGCCAGCTCCTCCTCGTTCAGGGGCTTGAAGTTCGTGAAGGTCTTGAGGTTGTCCAGGAGCGGGTCCATGTTGGTCATGCCGCTCAGGGCGCACAGGACGCGCGGGTAGGTACCGCAGAATCGGAAGGCCCAGGAGGCGATGGACCGGTCGGGTTCCCGTTCCTTCATCTGCGCGGCGATGTCCTCCGGGACATTGGCCAGGCGGCCGCCCAGCAGCGGTTCCATGATGACGATCGGGATGCCGCGCTTGTCCAGTTCCTCATACAGGTAGATGGCGTTGGAGTTCCGGCCGTCGGCGTGGGTCCAGTCCACGTAGTTCATCTCGATCTGGACGAAATCCCAGTGGTACACCCCCTGGTCGTGCAGGGCGATGAGCTGGTCGAACTCGCCGGGCTTGCCGTGGAAGGAGAAGCCCAGGTTGCGGATGCGTCCGGCTTCCTTTTCCTTCATGAGGAATTCCATCATCCCGTTCTGCACATAGCGCTGGTTGAACGCTTCCACGCCACCGGAGCCGATGGAGTGCAGGAGGTAGTAGTCGAAATAGTCCGTCTTCAACTGCTCGAAGGAGTCCTTGTACATCTGGATGGAGGCCTCCGGCGTCTGGTTGTTGAAGTTGGAGAGCTTCGTGGCGATGAAATACTTGTCGCGCGGATGCCGGCTCAGGGCGATGCCCGCGGCCTTCTCCGACTGGCCCTGCAGGTACGCGGGGGAGGTGTCGAAGTAGTTGACGCCGTGCTCGATGGCGTAGTCCACCAACTGGTTCACCTCGTCCTGGTTATTGGGCAGACGCATCATGCCGAAGCCGAGAAGTGAAATCTGCTCGCCTGATCCGTGTTGCACGCGGTAGGTCATGCGGTTAGGCACGTTGTTGTCTTTCTTGTCCTGTGCCAGGACATTCATTGGGTCAAGGGCCATCAGTGCCACCGCCGACCCGGCTCCGATTCCGATACGCCGTAGGAATTCCCGTCTGCTAATGTTCTGTTCCTTGTTGTTCATAAAGTCTTTGTATTAGTTTTATTATTGTTCATGTTGCTCAGCTTCCAGCCACCCAAGGAGGGCGAGAATGGAGGCGTTCCAGTTGATGGCTATCTCATTGCTGGCATACGACTGCATGGCATCAGCGTAGGATTCGTCGGGCTGTTTCGAGGTATAGGTTTTTACCTCGGCTATGTCCTGCTGTCCAGGGTTAGGACCACCAGCCACCAAACCTGGGAATGGAGCTTCGATGCCGTCGGCCTCGGAGATGCGATGGTGGGGATGCATTGGACTCTTCGTTCCGAATCCCGTAATGTAGCAGTAACCTGTTGCGTTGCGCCCTAAGACGTACTCAGCATCCTCGAGAGCAGCGGTAAGGTATTTTTTGTCGCCTGTCAGCCTGTAGGCGTAACAGAGTGTCAGACCGTTGGTACCGAATGTCTCTGCCAGACAGCCCCAGCCGAAGTCGCGTGGCGAATTGCCGTTAGGTGTCTGGAACGAGGACTTGGGCGTAGTGGTGACGAGGCTGTCGCAGTAGTTGATTAGTTGAGAGTTGAGAGTTGAAAGTTGAGAGTTGTTCCCTTTCTTTGCTGTCAGCAGTTCATAGGTACCGAGGGAGGCAACATTGCCCCATGTAGGTGCCGAGAAACGGTTAGGCTGGTTTTTGGCAATGACGTCGGCAAACTGCTGATCGCCAGTAAGCAGATAGAGCTCGGTGGCAGCCCAGTACCACTCGTCGCTGAGGTTAAAGTCACCGTATTCGCCGGTGGTAACGGCTGGTTGGAACTGCTGGCTCATCCTGCGTTGCTGGTAGAGCACGCTGGGATTGCGCTCAGCCCATCCATAGGCGGCCATTGCGGCGCGGGCTGCCTGGTCGGCAAACGTCGGGTAGTCCTTGTTGCCCTTGAAGATGCGGGCAGCCTGAGCCATAACGGCTGCAAAGTCGAGTGTGGCAGCCGTGCTCTTCTGTACAACGTAGCGTTGTTGTTTGCAGTCAGCGGGCATGACGAAGCCCTCGAAGTTGGGCGTGGTCAGCTTGTGGTAGACACCGCCGTCGTAGGGATCCTGCATGGTTAACATCCAGCGCAAGTTGAACATCATCTCGTCGAGCAAGTCGGCCGTCTGGTTTGTGCTCTCAGGGATGTTGACGTTAAGACTCTGATAATAGCTGTGGTTTTGGTCATAGCTGCAGAGCATGACGCCGATGGAGAATGCCGAGTTGACGATGTACTTGTTGTAATCGCCAGCGTCGTACCAGCCATAAGGCGACGAGATGACAGAGCCTGCAGGACGGCCTAATGACGCTGCGGAGGGATGGATAAGTACTTGTGTGTCAGGATGTCCGACCGGACGGGCATAGGCCCCGGCGTATTTTGATTCGATGGCTACGCCAGAGCGGATGAGGTAGAAAGCCTTGAGCGTGGCGGCGGTGACATCGCGTAAGGCATCATCCTTGATGGTGAACGATGCTGTCTCCTTGCCGCTGCTGATGGTGTAGGTGCCAGGCTGTGTCAGACTGCTGAAGTCGATGATGGTACGCTTCTTGCCCGACCACGGTGAGGTGGCGGTGCGCAGTACGCGAGGCTTTACACTGGCCTTGCGACCTGTGGCAGCATCCTTGATGGTAACTGACTTGGCAGTACCCTCGATGACAGCAATCTTTTCTTGCTTGGGGTACATGCCGACCTGATTGAGGCGGATTTGGGCTTGGCATACTGTCGGAACCGTGAATAGCGCTCCGAACAGTAATGAGTAGATAGTTTTTGCCATGGAAATAAAGGTCAGAAAGGATTAAATGGAAGGAGCTCCCGCAATCAATGATTGCGGAAGTTCCATTTCGAATTGTCACTATTGAAATCGTACTCGGCCAGTGTGGGGGTCGAGTCGCCTGCAGAGTAGAGGCAGATGTTCTTGTTTAGCCCCTCTTGGCCGGGGATGACCTTCGGCATGATGCGGAAAGTACCGTCGATGAGCTGCTCAATGCGCCACAGCTGCTCGTCAGCACCTGTGTAGGCAGGAACGGTCGTCACTTCCTTGTCGGCTGTAGCGGCAAGTGCCCGATCGGTTCCTTCGATAACAATCTTGAAGTAGGTGTTTCCGAGGTAGCCGCCCTTGCCTTCAACAGGGGTGATGGTCCAGCGCTGCCAAGGACGGAACATATAGTCGCC
>JAEEGH010022153.1_pt1 | contig 13062 bp, 13 predicted proteins | sample 9134181 | NCBI WGS metagenome assembly JAEEGH01 (sample SAMN16246544, study PRJNA631951) | gut metagenome | biome: gut microbiome; feature: rumen; material: DP-attached | host: Bos | place: Iran: Karaj | collected 2018-10 | reverse complement strand
TGGGTTCTTTCTCAGCATCTGATGGCCGTAAAATAGCAGAATCAGCAGTAAGTAGGAAACCATTGCATAGAGCAATGGAATGTAAATGCTGTTGTAAGTTGCAATGTAATTGAAGGGGTTCGTCCTTGTACCGGGTGCGTGTGAGTGGTAATCCGCTATCCATTCAGCAACATCCTTTTCCATTCCCGACATTTTTCCCCTTTTTAGGCATTCCTTTTCAAATTCCGGGTCAAAGAGATAAGGATAACCGTCATCATTCAGGCGATATTGGGTGGGGTGACCGATAAACAGCATTCCGTCAAACAGCTCCAGCATGGTCTTCTTTCCCCACAAACTGGGGGCGAGGTTTTTTTGCAGATGCTTGTTTTCCAGGATACTGCCTTTGATAGGCACCGCGAAACATTCTCCCACCTCTTGAGCTGCCGAATACCATAGAGCCTCCTTGTAAAAGGCGGAAACTTTTCCGTTCCAATAGTAGGTTGCGGAGGGAATGCAGCAGACACCCACATGTTGCGGATACTTTGCGTCCACATAGTCAATGGTGTTTTTGTGGCGTGGCAGGGTGTTCCGGAAACAATGGATGTCGTTGAAAATGGCTAACATCTTCTTTTTTGCAGGATTTTGGGACATTTGTTCCTGGTAAAACCCGATAACATTGGTTCCCATGACACTGTCTCTTGTGTCCAGCAAATCATAAAGTGCCATCTGGTCGGTGTCAATCCGGTTCCATACGTTTTCCGCGTCACAGGCGCAGATGCGGATCTGATGCAGGCTGTCATGACTCCGGTTGAACAGGTTTGTCCGGATAAATAGGTCAAACAGGCTCCTTTCAGTCCAAGTTGGCCATACGCTGCATTCGCGGATGATATGGGCCGCTGCCATTTCCCTTGCAACATCCGATGTGTATTCCTGGTGCAGGAAACTGTCAATGGCCTGCTGCATGTCATGGTTTGCAGTTTCAATACAAACAATGCCGATTTTTTCCGAAAACTGTTCGCTGAGGATGAAGCGGGTTAGAAAATCCCATTGCAGACATTCCGGATGTTCCCTTTCCACCAAAAAGACAATATTGTATCTGTCAAACAGGTGCATCAGATATTTTTCCGGCGGCTGCTGGCAGGCACGGAAAGAGCGGACGTGCCGTTGCTTTTCCAGCCAGGGTATCGGCGGGTAAACAGGCATGGCGTTGTATGCCTTGAATCCATGTTCCTTTTGGATGGCGTGCTGCCGGACAGGTTCGTAAACCATCAGGAAAAGTAGCAGGGCCAATGGAACGAAGTAGGCCATTTTGCGGATTCCTTGCTCTGTCATGACTATTTCTGTGCCGCAGATCAGTTCGCAAAGGCTTTTTTTAGTCATGGACAAACAGACCGTTTCGGCAATAAGCAGCAGGAAGAACCATCCCATCGAACAGATGAGGCGGGCGTTCTCCTCTCCAATGAGGAAAAGTTGAAGGCAATACTGCTCGTTTAGCGTATGTAATAGCAGCCAGTCCCATAGCCGTGTGGCCATGGAGCGGTAGAAAAGGGAGCAAAGCATCGGTGCGACAGAGATAAAACCTATTTTTAAAATGGTGTACCGCCAGCGTCTCTCTTGGGGAGCGAGGTGGAACAGGTATTGGAACAGGCTTCGCCCGTGCAGCAGGTGGCCTGTCAGGAAATATCCGCCCACACAAAACTGGGTGAATGTGAGATTGCTCCATTCAAATGGTGGTGGGAACAGGGCCATCAATGCATAGGCACACAGATGTGCGGCCGACAAGTCGGCCAAAAACGCGATGCTTCGTTTGAACAGGCTTGCCTTCATGGGAGCACTATTGGATATAAAGTTGCTTAGTCGCCGGTGGAGCGTATGGGCAGCGTGGATCGGGCAGGTCCCAGTACTCATCCCCGTATGCTTCAATCACCATTTTCCAGCAGACCCCGGATTGCTGGTGGCAGGGGTCGAATTGCGGACAGATGTGGCAGGCACTGGCTTTCCTAAAGGAATCTTGGGAGAGGTTGTAGAGACCGAGCGCCTCCTTGGATTCCCAAATTTCCATCAGGCTTTGTTTCCGTACATCTCCGATGATGAATCTCGGATTCCAGTACAGCTCTTCACATATTGTGACTTTGCCGTCAGGCAGCACGTAGAGCATGTTGATGTTGCCGGGACATCGGGTGCGTTTGGGGTAGGCTTTTGCCTTCTCGTCCACAGCGGCGCAATGCTCTGTGCTATCAGACAATCCTTGACAGCTGATTTCACAGTGTTCCTTGCAGGTGTCGGCCAAGGCGGAGACTACCGCTTCGATTTTTTCCCATTGTGTCCTGCTGGTCCGGTAGTCCATGAATTCCTGTTCGGATTTGTACAGGCTGTGTTCAGCCGGTGCAACGCTGATGGCCCTGATGTTTTTGTGGGCGGTCAGGTGCTGCAACAGCTGTTCCACCTGCTCCGGCTTGTCATTGTGACGTGTGATTACGGCCTTGACTTTAACCTGTATCCCATGTTTTTCCAGACAATCCAGTGTCCTTTTCATGCGGTCGAAATAGGAGGCCGGCACTTTCAGCAGGTGTTGCATCAGGGCGGCATCCCAACAGTCAATTGATAGCTGTAGTTCTGTCATACCGCATTCCTTCAACCGTAGAATCTGCTCTTCCTCCAGCGGGATTTTGGTGGAAAGGTAGGGGTGATACCCCAATTGGTGAAGGGTCTTCAGGATGGTTTCCACACCCGGATGGAGAAACACCTCTCCGCCTGACAAATCAATGGAGAGGCAGCCGAAGTGACGGGCCTCATTGATGAGTTCCAGCCATTTTTCAGTAGGCAGTGGTGTGTTTACCGGATGCTTGTTGTCCGCATAGCAGTAGATGCAGTCTGTGGCACAGCGGTTTGTCAGCATCAGAGTGACCTGCGTGGGGATTTTGGTGCGCAGCCGTGTCATGTCCCATTTTCGTACAGGAATGGCGAAGGCTTCGGGCTCAGGCAGGTCGGTGCGTGGCGCATTTCCATTACATTCAATGATGAAGTTCTTGGGAATCCAGTTGTTGTGAGCTTCCTCCGTGATCTCCTTGTCGCTGAAATGCAGCAGCGTTTTTTGTGGGTTATTAAAACAATGCTGGAGAAAGTTCTTGAGCACCTCCGGTTGTATTCGCATCTCATCCTCAATCTGCCGCATGGTCTCCCTGTAGGTTTTTGCACCGTTCCAGTAGGCAAAAATGCTGGCGTAGTGAGGAAAGAGCGGTTGGGAAAAGTTGTCATCCACATCCGGATGGGTTTGGAAGGTGGACCATCCCAAACTGTTGAAGATGAAGGCGCAGTGCCGGTCTGCCAGAAGCGTGTAGGCCGGATTGATCTGGTATCTCAGTTCGTGGTCAATATCGGATGTCATCATTTCTGCTTTTCATAAAATGGGATGTGCGGGTTCGCACATCCCATGGAATGGACTTATTTGTTCCTCAATTTTGTAATGCAAATGTGGATGTTTGCGGAGGTCTTGTTCGTAGTGCAGGTTTTGCAGGAATGATCGCAGGTCTGCACCGCTTCAAATTCTGTGGAAAGGATATCAGCTGAATCGGAGACGGCCATGTCGGTTCCCGGCGTGGTGTCCATCCAGAATGAGGTTCCACCGACAATCTGGTTCATTGCATTGGCATCCAGTTCAAATTTTTTTGTCAAGTCCAATTTGTTTTCTTTTATGTACTCTTTGTTTTTCATTTTCTTGGAATTTAAGGTTAGAGTTTTACTTTATTCCCGTATCTTTGTGCCCCGCTTCAAACGGGGGAGCGTATGTGTATGACATGGCCTTTCCGGAATGGCGGTGCGGTTTGCGTCTCCGTCGGGTCAGTGGGGAAGGGGACGGCTGGCCGTTCCGCTCCGTTACGTCTCTGCGAACGGCGGCACTTGATCGCAGAGACAAGGGCTACGTGAATTTGTTAAAGCCTGTCCACAGGCATAAGGTTGCTTCCATATCAGGTTAGTGTGATGTTTGTCGGCGTTTTGTCATTGTTTATGATGACAAATTTTGTCCGCCAAGAGGTTGCTATTCCGTTTTTTTTTACCATGTTTTCTTCATTTCCTTTTTTGCAAATGTAGGCCTGTTTTTTTCTTTTTTTTCCGTTTTTGAAAAAAAAAACAAATATTTTACAATCCTTTGTTTTTCAATGCAAACTGTGAAATAATGGAGCATTTTTGTGAAAAAAGGGCCTCATCGGGACTGCGTTTGGCGAAGGTATGGCCGGAAAAATGGAAGTTTTTCTGACATTTTGTGCGATGTCCGTCATCCGTAAAGGAATGGATGCGGGTAAAATACTGTAAAAGAAATGTTAAAAAATGTAAATGATATGCTTTACAATGTTGCGAAACCTTGCCATAAGGGGGTGTCAGGCAGTGGCGCCTCAATCAGGACGGAGGCTGCGGATACGGGGTGGGTGAAACTGATCCGATGTGCATGCAGGCAGATTGAACCGTCAGGATTTGAGCGGCGTGCACCGTATTTCAAATCCCCCTTGATGGGGCATCCGATGGCGGCCAGTTGCGCCCTTATCTGATGGTGTCTGCCAGTCTTTAGGGTGATTTCCAGCAGATAATAGCGTTCGGATACGCCTGCCAGCCGGTAATCCAATTCTGCCTGGCGGTATCCCGACCTTTCTGTGTCGGAAACATAGGTGCGGTTCTGCGCCTCATCTTTGCGAACATAGTGCACCAGTGTGGCTTCATCGTGTGGAGGGCGATTCTGTACAATGGCCAGGTACTGTTTGTGGAAATCGTGTGTCCTGACCGCTTCGTTCATCCGTGCGAGAGCCTTGGAGGTGCGTGCAAAAAGCACCACGCCGCTGACCGGACGGTCGATGCGGTGTATTACGCCGCAGAACACATTGCCCGGTTTCCGGTATTTTTCCTTCAAATAGGCTTTGATGGTTTCGCATAGGGGAACGTCTCCGCTTTTGTCCCCCTGCACCAGTTCTCCGGCTGCCTTGTTCACAGCAAACAGATGGTTGTCTTCGTATAGAACGCGTTGGGGATTCATTTAATTGAAGGCGAAATATGATTGGGGATCCACCGCTTTGCCCTCCACCCAATACTCAAAGCCTGTTTCCGTCAGGTCTGTTCTGGTATGGGCGATAATCTGCCCGCTACGGACCGGTTCCCCCTTGTGTACTACAGGGTGCTGGAACTGGCGGTACACGCTGATGCGGTTATCGGGATGCTGGATGCAGATGGTTTGGTTGTCCGCGTGGAAAATGATGCCGTTTTCCACGGCATGTAGGGGCTGGTTGCCTGCTGTGGAAATGGTTATGCCATGATTTTCCGTGCTGAACGGGATGGTGACAGTGCCGGATACCGGCTGGAAAAGCAGGTGCCGTTCCGATTGCTGCCGTTTTTTGACGGATATGGTTTTTTCAGGCTGTTGCTGCCATTGGAGTGCCAGCATTGCACTGTCCTCTTTGGAAAATGCGAAGGCGTTTGCGGATGCTTTCCCCTTCGGGTGTCCCTCTTGTCTGAAGGCGTTGCTGTCGGCGGAAAAATCTCCGTTCAGGACCATCTGGATGTTCCGGACGTAGTCCTCATAGGCATTCATCTGATGGGAGAGGGAGTCGATTTGCAGGCGTAATGCAAACATTTTTTTTGATTGTTTGGAACTGCCGTAGCCAGGAATGTATTCCCTCAACGGGGTGAAGGCAATCAGCAGGGTGGTCAGCGCGATGAGCAGGATTGCGCCCAATATAGCGGTAACCAGCACATGCCATCGGGAGAGTTCCAAGGAGAATTTTTCTTCAAATGCCTTGTTTCGGACTACCAGCTGGTATTTGTCACGCATCCATTGGCGGAAGGCTGCCCATCTGTTCTCCCATTGTTCTTTCATATTAATATATATCTGTGAACTTCAGGTGTTTGGTGTGCCTTCCATAGAAAAGGCTGTCCCGGGAGACGATGGAAAGATCCCTGAAAACGTAGCGGGTGATTCCTTTGGATGAGAAAATCCCGATGCCATTGCGGTTTTCCCTGCCTGCTGCCATATCGGCGGCAGATGCATAGCTGTGCAGGTTTGTATAGCCGATTTTCTCCTGGTTCATGCCTGTGCCGATGGTGCTGGCCTGAATATATTTGAGCAAATCGCTCCCCCCTTTGTACATGATGAGCACGATGGAATCTGTATGGCGTGCCTTGACTGCAGGATCCGCTTTGATGCCCTCCGCGATTTTCCGGTAAAAGGTTTCCCCATTGTAGGGAATCACCATTCTCGGCTGGTTGTTGAAATCCTTTCCGACAATCCATTCCACCGGCTTGCCTTGGCGTTGTGAGCCGTCAGTCAGTTTTTCAGTGTAGTGGTAGGTGAAGATGGCTTCGTAGCAGGCCGGGTTGACACCGGATTTGTTCTTGTATTTGATTTGCAGATCGCTTTCCGGAAAGGTGATTTCCTTGGAGAGGTTTAGGGCGGGATAGGTGATGTAGATGTCTCCTACCAGAGGGGTCTCTGCCGTGACAATCTTTCCGGTGTAGCGGTTCTCTATGCGTAGACGGTACCGGTATAGGAGGTTCAGTTTTGCGTTTGCGCGGTAGAGGCATTGTTCCGGATAGGCAAACAGTCCGGAATCCTTCGGGATTGCGGTGCTGGTGTCAAAGGGGATGGTGCGGACCAGCTTCTCCCCATTGTATTCGTCCATCCTCACATCAATGCTGTCAAGATAACTGTAGTAGTGTGGGTCCTTGGCAGCTTCATAGGCGTTCCCCTCGGTCAGGAAGCCCTTATATATTTTAATGTAATGGACCGAAGCGTCCGGATCCAGCAGCCCGTATACAATGGTCACCTCCTCCCGTTTGGGTGAGTTGACACTGAAATCCGTTTTTCCGCATGAGGTTAGCAGAATGCAGATTAATAGGAGGAGACAGAATTTTTTTTTCATTGGTTGTTTGGTTCTAATATTCGTCTTCTTGAAAGAAGAAATCCTCCTTGGAGGGATAGTCAGGCCACAAATCCTCCATGCATTCATAGATTTCATCCTCATCTTCGATTTCCTTGAGGTTCTCCACCACCTCCAGTGGTGCTCCCGAGCGGATAGCATAATCAATCAGTTCATCTTTGGTGGCGGGCCATGGTGCGTCCTCCAATTTAGACGCCAATTCAAGTGTCCAATACATCCTGTAAAAGTTTTTTTTGCTTTTTCGTTAATTAAATAATTAATTAACAGTTAATTAATAATTCAAAATAATTTTTGCAAAAGTATATAAAAAACAGGTAGCTTTACATGTTTGTGCAATTTTTTTTTCGTATTCTGGTTGTATGGGTTAGAGTTGAAACTATTTTATTGGTTTACAATGATTTTTAGTGTGTCAAGATCCAAACGGATGCGAATCCATGTCTCCAGTTGTTTCATTGTGGTGGCATTTGGCCTGCTGCTCCATGTCAGCAGTGCGGTTGGCAGGGTGTCGTTTGTCAGGGTGTGCGGGTCAGTGTAGATGGAGTTGTTGATTGAGAAACTGGATATGAATGGGTATTGTGCGGATATTTCCTTGGCAATTTGGCGGGAGAGTGTGGAGTCTGCATTCACCATCAGCAGGGCGTTTTTAAGTTTGTAAATGGTGGAATCTTTATGGACAATCTGTTGGTTCTTCTGGTCAATTATCTTTTCGAGCACATCGGTCTGCATGTTCGCATTGACGATGCTTTCTGTCTGTTTGATGACGAGGTCGGTGTTTTTGATGCCGAAATCGTTCATCTTCTCCTGCAGGACGGCGATTTCCGTTTTGTCCAGCTCCTCTCCGATCAGGGATAGTGTGAGGGTTGAACGTTTGTTGGAGAATTCCTTCTGATAGTTCAGTATCTGTGTGTTGGCGAAGATGCTTGATTTTTGTATTTCAGTGATGAAGCGGAAAGTGTTGTTCTGGAATGATGTTTTCTTGACCATTTGTATGGCCATGAAAATACTTGGTGTCAATACAATGATTGAAAAAGCGGTGATGATTCGCCGCACAATACGCTGCCGGATGGGATCCATGTAGGATTTATATGGGAAATGCAGGTAGCGTACAATGATGAAGGTGGAAAGGGCGATGAAGAAGGCGTTGATGAAAAAGAGATAGAAGGCGCCGAAGAAGTAACGGGCCTGTCCGGTGCCGAGACCGTAGCCGGCAGTGCAGAGCGGCGGCATCAGGGCGGTGGCGATGGCCACTCCTGAAATGACGGTGATGGACTGTTTTTTCTGTGATGTGGCCACAATTCCGGCCATGCCGCCGAAAAATGCGATCAGGACGTCAAAGATGGTGGGGGAGGTGCGGGCGAGCAGTTCGGACTGGGCTTCGCTCAACGGGGAGAGGAAGAAATAGACTGACGAAGCCAACAGGCTTATCAGAACCATAATGCCCAGGTTTTTGAGCGATTTTCTCAGCAGCTCCACATCCATTATGCCAACGCCCAACCCAATGCCGTTGATGGGGCCCATCAGCGGGGAGATTAGCATTGCGCCGATTATGACGGCGGTGGCGTTGATGTTCAGTCCGACAGATGCGACGATGATTGCCAGGGCAAGAATCCAGATGTTGATCCCTTTGAATTCCACAGCGGTGCTGATGCTTTGGATGGTGGACTCATAGTCGGTGTCCTGTTCGATGTGTGCCAGCCGTCTTATTTTTTTCCAGAACGAGCGCCAGATTATTTGCGTGTGCTCACCGATGGACTGCTCCTTTTTTTCCTCTTCGGGGAATTGCTGTTCAAAGTTTGTCATGGGCGTTGTTTTGTTATGGAAGTGTGTGAAATAGTGTGTTTCTTAAGATGATTTCAATTGTAAGGAAAATCAGTGCGATCAGCAGGAATGGGAAGAACTCCTCGCTACGGTTGGTGAATACTGTCTCGTGGATGCGCGTCTTTTCCATGCGGTCAATTTCCTGATAGACCTCCTTCAGCTTCGTCTTGTTTTGTGCGCGGAAATATTGTCCTCCTGTTTCATTTGCAATGCTGCGCAGCAGAGCTTCGTCAATCTCCACTTTGGTGTTTGCAACACCGTAACCGGGAATGTTGATGGGGGCTTCGCCCATGCTGCCGCAGCCTATGGTATAGACCCGGATGTTACGGTTGTGGGCTATTTCAGCAGCGGAGAGCGGATTCATGTATCCGGCGTTGTTCACACCGTCCGAAAGCAGGATGATCACTTTGCTTTTCGCCTTGCTCTCTTTCAGCCTGTTGATGGCGGTACCGAGACCGTCCCCGATGGCGGTGCCGTCGTCAATGATGCCGAATTTTGTGGTGGCCAGGGCCTCCTGCAGGGTCTGGTGGTCGGTGGTCAGAGGGCAGCGGGTGTATGCCTCCGCGCTGTAAACCACCAAGCCGATGCGGTCGTTGGGACGGTTGTCAATGAACTCCTTTATTACGTTTTTGCATGCCTCCAACCGGTTTGGACGGAAATCCATGGCCATCATGCTGCCCGAAACGTCCAGGGCGATGGCGATGTCAATCCCTTCCACGTCCTTGTTCCTGTGCGACATGGAGGATTGCGGACGTGCCAGTGCGATAATCAGGAAGAGCAGCGTGAGCATCCTGAGCACAAACGGGGTGGAATTCCAGCGGGTGCGCAGGCTTTTCCCGCTATTGAGGAACGGCTCGTCCGAGGAGACTGTCAGGGTGGCGTGGCTTTTTTTGTTTTTCCAGATGTATAGTGCGACGAGCAGCGGGACCAGCAGCAACAGCAGCAGCACCCAGGGATGGGCGAAGGTCAGGCTTTTCAGGTACGGTAACAGGTGAAAAGAATTATGCATTTGCTTTCCCTCCCTCTTTTTCAACAGGTTTGTCTTCCGCCTTGGTCGCCGTTACAAAATCATACACTGCCTGGAATGCCTGGCTGTTCTCGTCCGGCAGCGGGCAGGCCTTTGCAAATTTCACGCTGTCGGCTGTCCGCAGCGATGTGCGCAGCTGGTTCAGCAGGGCCTTTTCAGTGTGGAGCTGTTCCAACGCCTCCAGCACCTCGTCGCTCACCATCTCCATTGCGGGGATGTCCCACCGGTTGTACATGTAGTTGCGCAGTATGTCGCTAAGTTCGGAATAATATTCCTTGTGCCGCCCCTCCTGCCACAGTTTTTTCAGCCGCAGCTCCTCCAATGCACGCAGTGCGATGATGTGGGCGGGCTCATCCGGTTTTTCCCGTTTTCCGCCTGTCGGCTGCCTCTTTTTTCTGCTCAGTCTGTATATCAGGTATATGATGCCTGCCAACAGTGCCAGCACTGCCGCTCCGATTCCGATGAAAAAGCCGATCTCCTTCCAGGTCAGCGGTGCCTGCAGCGGTGCCTTTATGTCCTTTATGGCGAGGTTGGTGTCAACCGGAATTGTGTTGATTTCAAGCAGAAGCGGTTCAGTCTCTGCTAACAGGCTGGAGTCGGCGCCATAGATGGCGAAGGGGGGGATCACGAATTGGCCGGAGTCGAATCCGGTCAGAATCCATTGTTGTGAAATAATGGTGCCATTCCCGTTGCGCTGCGTGTCTGCCGGCATACGTTTTATTATTTCCAGTCCTGTCAGGCAGGTGTCGCATGGTTGCGGCAGCAGCAGTGAGGGAAGCTTGCTGCCGGTGATGGTGAGGTGCAGTCCGGTCTGGTCCCCGATGAGCATCCGGGTGGAATCCAGACGTGCCTCGGCACGGATGGCGGTCTGTGCGGAAACCTTTCCGCACAGCATTATGGCTGCCAGCAGCAACAGTGTCGCTATACAAGTCCTTTTCATTGTTTTTTCTGAATACAACATCCGCTAACGCGGAATTATTGTGGAATATTGTATGCGGGATGAAAAAAATATGTGTTGTTTTTTACAACCATTTAAAAGTTTGGATTACAAACAACCTTCAAAAATTTATTATAAAAACGCCGCATGATGTCTGAAAAAACATTAATTTTGCAAAATCAAAGGCACAAGATCTTTTTCCGGCAGGAGCGGATTAAGGCTCGCTCCCAACGAAAAGAAAGTTGTCTTAATGAAGTTAAAAATTTGTCTAAAGAAAGGGTACCATTAAAAATCATGAGAAAGTGTTTTTTTGTTATTTTATTTATTTTTATTGCTGCTTTTTCAGACGCGCAAACAATTCTCAAAGGCTATGTTCTCTCCTCTTTTTTGAAAGAGCCACTTCCGTTTGCAACGGTTAGAATAATGAGAAATGACACACTAATATCTGGAAGTGAGCCCAATGACAGTGGCTATTTTGAAGTGAATGTGCCCAATAAACTGGAAGGTTTATCTTTGAGAATCAGTGCATTTGGTTATGGTAAAATGACATATCCTATTTCTGAATTGGTAATGGACAGTATAAACTTGTTCTATTTGGGAAATGTATATACAGAAGATGATCTGTTGTTTTCAGCAAAAGATGCAAAAAAAGATATAGCGAATGGTTTGATACGCTTTTATCATTATGGTTTACCTGCTGTCCCACCGAAAGTCATGGAGGAGATAATCAAAAAAAATGGCTATTCGTATTCAGTTACCTACCTTTCCTGTAAAATTAATCAAAAGATAATTGAGAGCGTGAAACAATATAATGATTATGTCCAGTCATATCTTGACGGGAAATATGGAAAAGAATGGGACAAATACATTGCGAAAGATGTGGAGGACTATTTAAAAAAGGAATATAATGACCCCGCAGGTTCGGACACCAGTCGTTAGGATGAAACCAAGCCATAACATATTATCCTTCGGCATCAACGGTTCACTGCGCAAGCGGGAGGTGTCCCAGCCGCAGCCATATACGGAATATTACCTGTTTAACAGCGCATCCAACTTGAAAGCATACAGCAACAACGGTTTGGACTTTGCCTACTACGGCTACAACGTCACCTTGCCCAAATACTCCTCCAACGCCAAGGAGTTGGACGAGGAAACCGGCATGTACTATTACGAAGCAAGATACTACAAACCGCCGGTGTTCACAAGCCGTGACCCCATGTTCGAGAAGTACTTCTGGATGACCCCGTATGCCTACTGCGCGAACAACCCGGTGTAGTATGTGGATCCGACGGGAATGGACACATTGGTTTTTTCACAAAATGGATACTTTGAGAAAAAACTACCAGGCGTAAATAATATTGGTATGATTAAAGGAAGCGATGGTACGTACGCAACAAAATTTATATTCGCGGATGAACGTTGGTGTGAAAGATTTGTGTCATGTAGCGATGAAGATATAAAAGATAAAAATATGGATAAGGATAATATCCAAAATAAAATATTTTATATAGTCATTAAAAAACAGGAGACAGCTTTATGAAAAAAATAGTTGCAGCAATAATCGGATTAATTGGATTATTTTCTGTTTCATGTAGAGTGTGTACTTACACCCAATCAGAAAATAAAACTTGCATGCAATTCGTGGAACACCTGACAGTAGTTGATAAGATATTGAATGACACTATTCTGTACGGTTGGTGTGCAAGAAGAATGCGCCCCGAAGATGATATCAACGCCTATCATCTGCTATACGATACAGGAACTTGGTACAGGCCATACTATTTAAACTATTACAGATTTGATTCGGCAGATCCTATTCATAAAGAAGATGTTGTTGATACCACCCTTCTTTGCAGATGCTGGGGTATAGAAAAGGATTCATTTCAGCCACATATAAACAAGGTTTGCAAATATCTGCGTGAAATTACAAATGGGTATAATATATACGAGATGCAATTTTTCAAATTCGGGTTCTACGTTTTTGAATCGCATGATGGCTGGAAGATTATTTACCAAAGGGATACCGTACTGAAAGACGCAAAACAGCAGGAATTCAAGTCAAAAGTGTTCCCTTCTTATTCTCAAATCGGGAACACGAGATTCTGGGTGCTAACCGATGAAGAAAAATGAACGGTTGAAAATATAAATTAATCCAGAATTTTGTCCAATAGTCGTTAGTATGAAACTAATTCATAACATATTATCCTCTTCAGGCAAACCATGGGTAATCCATCCCTCTGGCCAGCTGTTTCCCAATTCCGGTGGAGTGGTTGTCGCTTTTTCCAATTGTCAATTGTCCATTGTCCATTGTCAATTCTCATCCGCTGTCCGCCGAACAACATATTCCCGCACTTTTTCCCTGTAAAAATCGCGCTTTT
>JAEEGH010022151.1_pt1 | contig 13064 bp, 7 predicted proteins | sample 9134181 | NCBI WGS metagenome assembly JAEEGH01 (sample SAMN16246544, study PRJNA631951) | gut metagenome | biome: gut microbiome; feature: rumen; material: DP-attached | host: Bos | place: Iran: Karaj | collected 2018-10 | reverse complement strand
CCTCTCCAAGAACGGCGAGATCGCCAAGGAGTTCAACGGCCTCACGCGCGCCGCCGACCTACTCGCCGCCATTGATGCGGCGCAGTAGCCTTTATTTCACTTTCCAAATGGCACGGGCGGCCGGCGCGAACGGAACCGCCATGCGGCCTCCCGCATCGGGCTGCGCGGCCGGCGAATCGTGCAACGGCTCAAGCGCGAGCCCCTTCAGCGCCGGCGATTCGAGAACGCCGTCGCTCGGGTCGTCGGAGCCGTTCACCGCGATGAGGAAGCGCCCGGTCGTGGCGTCGCCGCAGAGGCGGGCGCGGACGCGGTCGTCGGCGGATCTGATCACCGTTGCGCCGGGGACGAGGAGGGCCTGCTTGAAATCCTTCGCCTCGGTCGTGACTTCCTTGATCACGCGGCGCGTTTCGGCGTCGGCGCTGGCGCCCTGGTTGCCGGGGTCCCACCAGCAGTACCAGAAGATGCCCTTCGCGCCGTGCACCATCGAGAGGTAGGCCATGCACTTGCACTCCTCCGGCGTCTCCTGGTGCTTGCCGGAATGCCCGAAGCTTTCGGGAACGGCGATGACGCAACGGCCTGGAAGTTGCGCGTTGAACTTTTCGATGAGGTCGGAGATGGATGTCATCGGGCGCTTCGCGCCGAATGAGCGCGGGTAGCAGTCGACGCCGATGATGTCCGCCCCGGCCGACATCGCCGGGTCGCGCGTGGCCACGAGGTACGTCGGGTGGTCTTCGGGGTCGAGCTTCTCCCAGTAGTCGCGGACATGCTTGATGCCGGGAAGGACGGGCGGGTCGCCTTCGTCGGAGGTGTAGTAGAAGGCCAGCGCGGTTGGATTGTCGCGGACAAGTTCGGCGCGGGCGCGGAAGTTGGCGTTTGTTTCGAAGTTGTAGACTTCCGGTATGTACCCGGAGCCGTGGACGAAGGTGTTGATGACCTGTCCCCAGGCCTCCGTCTCGTAGACGAGGCGGATGCCGAATTCCTTGAGAGACTCGAGGTTCTCCTTTGAGCCGCTCCAGAGCTGCGCGAGGTCGAGGCCCATCTCGGCGGCGGCGATGATGTTGTCGCGTCCGGCAAGATGGTAGATGCCGAAAGGATACCAGGGCTTGCCGTCGGCAAGAAGCACGCCATCCTGGTCGACGAAGACCTGACCGGGACGCACTGGCACAATCTTGAAGTCACCCTCCGCATTGATTTGCTTGCCCGAGGCATCCGTCGAACGGACGGAAACCTTATAGGTTCCGGTTGCGGCGTCCTGCTGGAGCGGCGCGTCAAAGGAAAGTCGCGGGGACTCGCCGAAGGTTTTCTTGAATGCGACGATCTTCGCGCCGTCCGGGCCGGTGATTTCAATGTCCGCATCGCGCCCCGCGAAAGACTCCTTGCGGGCGTCGTCGAAGCGCGCGCCCAGATGCACGGCCGCCTCGCGGCGGGCAGTCGAGACCATGCCGCGGTATTCGGGCAGGACGACCGAGAAGTATTCGGGCCAGTCAAGCGACCACTTGCCAGCCACGTAGGTCTTTCCGCTCCGCTTCTCCGTGAAGGACATGGAGGCCTTGGTGGGGCCGTAGGCGAGGAAGTCGCCCGGGACGGCGACCTTGAACGCGCCCTTCTTGAGGCCGGTGCCCTCGCCGGTGAAGGTGCGTTTGCCGGCGGGGGATTCGACGATAAGCTCGGCGGAGACCGTCGCGGGGTCGTCAGTGAGGTTCAGGAAGGAAAGCTCCACTTTGCCGTCGCCGCGGGCGAGTTTCCTGACGCGCTTGCCCGCCGCGTTGACGAAGGTGACACCCTTAAATGCGATGCCGGCGTTCTGGAGGGCCAGCTCCCGCGCGAGGCCTTCCTTGAACTTGTCCGACTTCCGGCCGTCGAACGCCGTGAGCACGACGAGCCCCCGGCCAAGGCGGAGCATGACGACGCCATGCTCCTTCCCGAAAGGTGAGAAGCCGGGGCGTTCCCAGTCCTTGCAGCCTCTGAGTTCAAGCGTCCAGTGTCCTTCCTGATTCTTGCCAAGCGAAGGTACTCCGCTCGGGCCGAACTCGTCGGCAAGGCCTTCGAACTGCTCCTGGTTGGACAAGGGGCCCACGACCAGCGCCGCGCCGTCACGGACATCGCCAACGATGATGAGGGCGTCTTCGGCGTCGGAGACCGACGCCTCCCAGAGGATCTTCGACTCGGCGCAGGCGGCAAGCGCGGCGACAGCGCAGAACACGGACAGGAAAACTCGCTTTGCGGTCATTGTGGTTCGTCCTCTCTTCAAAAAAGGCGCCGTCGGAAACCGGCGGCGCCTAGAAAATGGCGGAGAGGGAGGGATTCGAACCCCCGGTGGCCGTAAGGCCACTCCTGATTTCGAGTCAGGTGCAGTAAACCAGGCTATGCAACCTCTCCAAAATGCATGCGCATAATATAGTACCAAATTGGCCCTTGGCACGCAACAAAAACTTGATAAAACCTGTTTGACAAGGCGATGCCATGTCAAAAGTCTTATTTGTTGAACCCCTTGTGGTTCATGAACTCCCAGATTCGGTCCATCCAAGTGTAGCTGCCAGTGCCTGGCGAGGCCACGCGTTGGAAACAGTGCGGCCGCAGCGCCAGAGTGTGGAGATCGCACTGGATTCCCATGCGCGCCAGCTGCTCCCAGCACCTTACGGAGCCAACGGATGACCACACGTCCTCGCCGCCGTGGATGAAGACCATCGGAGGCGTCAACGGGTCGAAGGAGAACTCGGGCGCGAGCGGCAGTTCGCCGCCGTCCGGAGCCGCCGTCTCCATGGTGTGGCCCGCGAAGACGTATGCGGGATAGACGACGACCGCCCACTGCACATCACAGGGGATTGCGTCGATTTGGTCAATCGCGTTGTAGCACTTGTGCCGCGAACTTGTCGCGCCAAGGAGTGTCAGGTGTCCGCCGGCCGAAGAACCCATGATGCCTATACGGCCTGGGTCGAGGCCCATTCCGGCGGCCTTCGACTTCACGATGCGTATCGTCCGCTGCAGGTCCTGCCAGGCGGTGGTGTGCTGTTCGAGAGGAGGCTGCGGACGCGGCGTGCGGTATTTCAAGGTCACAACCGCCATCCCCTTCGCGTTGAGGTAGCGGCGGAAGGGTGCAACCTCGTAGTCATCAGGCTTGTTCCAGCCGTAGGCCCCGCCCGCATAGACAATCTGGACGGCCTTCGTCTTCAGCTCCTTCGGAATATGCCATTCGATGTAGGGGACGCACTGCTCGGGCTGCGGATCCGGCATTTTGCCTTCGGGCCAGACGGGTTCCTTCAGGTATGCGCCGCGCGCGTTGTCGTCGGCGTATCTCGACATGAGCGGGACTTCCTCGGCGAGAGGGCCCAGGAGGCCCAGTTGCGTCATGAACTCGCGGACACGCCCGAACCAGGCGTCGTAGGCAGTGGCTTCCTCACACTCGCCCTTGTCGCCCCAGAATCCGTGCTGGCGGTCCGCAAAAAGATGCAGCTCCGCGGGAACCCCCATGCTCTTGAGCCGTCTGTATACCTTTGTGGAATTGAACGGGGAATATGGGTCGACGCCGCCATGGAGCATGCACATCGGCGGCGTGTTGGCATCGAACTTGAACGCGTCGTCAATAGTCACGTCAAGTGCGTCGCCCTGACGCGAGTTGGGCGTTCCAAGCCCGTCGCTCAGCCCGTAGACGATGGAGCCGGTAATCGCCCAGTTTGTCTCGCAGGAAACGGTCTCGTCCAACTTGTCAACAGGCGCGTACGCGGGGGTTTGCGAACTGGTGGCCAGAAGCGTTGCAAGATGCGAGCCGGCGGACATCGAAATGGTGCCGATCCGGTCAGGCCGGAAGCCGCGCTTCGCGGCCTGCGAACGTACGAGGCGCACGGCACGCTGTCCGTCCTCCCAGGCGACTGCGTAGAAGGGAAGCCCCTTCGGGCGGGGCGTGCGGTAGACGAGGCTGACGCACAGGCAGCCGAGCGCGGTGAACTTGTCGCGCCAGTCGCGGATAAGACCGACGTCGCAGCAGTTGTTGTACCCGCCGCCTGAAATGAGAATCATGCAGATTCCGTTGGGCTTGGCCGGCGGCTCAAACCATTCAAGGTAGGGCATGCGGTGGGCGTCGGGATTGAAGCCGGGGGCGCAGGCCACGTCGGTCATCTCGGCAATCAAATGCGGCTGAGCGTCGGGCATTTTGCCTTCGGGCCAGAGCGGCTCACGCTCGCCATTGCGCCAGTTTTCGGAGGACATGGTGGGTTTAGATGCGGATGAGTTCGTATTCGCGGGTGCCCATGCCGATCTTCTCCGCGTGTTTGAGCTGGCGGGTCCAGTCCGTGACCTCGGAGATCGATCCGAAGTGGTCGCGCCCCTCGACCTTGCTCTCGCCGAGCTTGCTGTCACGGTTGGGGTCGGCGGCGTTCACGGCGTCGGCGGCCGCCTGGTCGCAGGCGACGGGGTCGAACGAGGCGAACATGCCGACGTCCGGCACGATCGGCGCGTCGTTCTCGCAGTGGCAGTCGCAGTTGGGCGAGATGTCCATCGCGATGTTGATGTGGAAGTTGGGGCGTCCCTGGACGACGGCCTTGGCGTACTCGGCCATCTTCTTGTCGAGGAGCTCGGGAGCCTGCCAGCCAGTCGGGGAGATGGCGTCGACCGGGCAGACGCCTATGCAGCGTCCGCATCCGAGGCACTTGTCGGTGTCGATGGCGCACTTGCGGTTGACAATCTTGGGCGCGTCATGGGCGCAGATCTTCGCGCAGTTGCCGCAGCCGATGCACTTCTCAGCCTTGACGGCCACCTTGCCGTCGCAGTGCTGCGCCATCTTGCCGGCGCGCGAACCGCAGCCCATGCCGAGGTTCTTGATCGCGCCGCCCATGCCGCACATCTCGTGTCCCTTGAAGTGGTTGAGGGAGATGACGATGTCGGCGTCCATCACCGCGCGTCCGATGCGCGCCTCCTTGAGAATCTCCGCGCCCTCGATCGGCACGACGACGTCGTCGGTGCCCTTGAGGCCGTCCGCGATGATGACAGGGCAGTCGACGACATACGGCAGGAAGCCGTTGAGCCAGGCGGTCTCGGTGTGTTCGATCGCGTCCTTGCGCGAGCCGGCATAGAGAGTGTTGCAGTCGGTGAGGAAGGGCTTGCCGCCGAGGGACTTGATTTTGTCCACGACCTTACGCGCGAAGTTCGGACGCAGGAAGGCGAGGTTGCCGCGTTCGCCGAAGTGAATCTTGATCGCGACGAACTTGCGGGCGAAGTCGATCTGCTCGATGCCGGCCTTGTCCATGAGGCGGCCGAGCTTGTCGCAGAGGCCGTCGCCGAAGGCCTTCGTGCGCATGGAGGTGAAGTAGACTTTTGCTTTCATGAGAAGATTATAGTATAAAACGACACAGGAATGCAGTTTTATTATCTCGCGGGACATCACTCGTCGAGGTCGATGGCGTCTTCGCCGAGGTCGTCGATTGGCGCGATTTCGCCTTCCTTCGACTTGCCGCGGAGCTTCGCCATCGCGGCGTTGAGCCGCTCGACGCATTTTCGCTTCTTCCCCTCCTCCTCCTTGCTGTAGGTCTTGGCTTCGTCGCCGTAGCAGGAGACGGCCGTGGCCCAGTCGCCGCGCTTCTCGGCCACGAAACCTTCGGTCTGGAGGTCCTCGCGCTTGTTCTGCGGCGCGTGGAGGCGGGCCGTGCGGAACATCTGCGCCGCATGGTCCCAGTCTTTCTTCTGCACATATGCGTACGCCATCTTGACGTGCAGGACGCCCTTTTCCTTCGGCGTGAGCTCGAGGTCTTCGAGCCTTTTCCGCGTGAAGGCCACCGCCTCGTCGGGGAAGCCGCCCGCAAGGTAGGCGTCGAGGAGCCGCAGCGATGCGGAGTAGCGTTCGGAGTGCGATGCGCCCTGCTCTTCAAGCGCCGATTCCAGCGCGGCGGAGGCGAGGGCAAGCTGCTCGGCGGAGAATTCCTCATCGAAGACTTTGTCCGTCATCAGCAGCTTGGCGCGCAGAAGCTTGAGGCGGACGCGCTGCGCGTTCGAGAGTTCGCGTATCTCCAGCATGTCCGCGAGGGTCTTCGCGGCGTCTTCGCGGCGCAGTATCGCGCTTTGAAGGTTGGCTTCGGCCACGGCGGCGTCAAACCGCTTTTCAAGTGGCTGCGATTTGTCGCTTCGAATTTTCTCCCACAGGGGAATCGCGAGGTCGTAGCGGTTTCGCTTGGCAAGTGCGCGGGCATACGCGGCGAGGTCGCCCTTCGTAGACGGGTCGGCGAGGTCGTCGGAATGGGGCGGGAGTTCCGGCGGCGGCAGCGGCGGGGGCGGATCGTCGGGCTGCGGGCCGACGGCGGCAATGGTCTCGATTGCCCTGCGCGCGACCTCACGGCGGAAGGCAAAGAGGTCGATAATCGATTCGGGGTCCTGCCGGTCCATCCAGACGAAGTTCTTGCGTCCTATGGCCTGCACGGCGGGGTCTGACGACCTTAAGGCGGCCTCGCAGCGCATGCGGAGCAGCGAGAGGTAGCGGATGTCGTCGAGCCCCTCGCGCACGCCTTCCCAGGCGAGCGTCGAGATGAGTCCGTCGTAGGTGAGGTAGGCCATCTGGAACTGGCTGTAGGGACCGCGGTAGACGAAGTCGTTCCATGCGTTGGCGGCGGTGTCGAAGCAGTATTCGTCGTGTCCGTCGAAGTCGGCGTAGTAGTAGCGCAGGCCCTTTGTGCGGCGCCAGATGTCGGGGCAGGCCGGCCCGGTGAAGGGGCCGGCGTAGGTGACGGCCCTGGCCCCGGCCTTGTGCCAGTTCCACGCGATGGAGTGCCGGGCGGAGGCGGGGACGTCGTTCATGCCGACGGCCCATGAGATGTCCTCGGGCTTGGCGTAGTCCGTCCAGGCCTCAAAGCCATACTTGTGCAGAAGCCCCCAGAAGCCGTAGCTGTTGCGGTTGAACCAGGTCGCGCATTCGTCGGCGCTGGCGAAGAAGCAGCGGTGGTGGCCGAGGTACTTGTCCAGAATCTTGCGCTGGAGCTGGAGCATGCCTTCGAACCGCTTGAGCGCCTTTTCGTATTCCTCGGGCTTCTGTTCGGGCGGCGTTTTGCCGTTGTCCATCATCCAGCCCCAGTCGAAGGCGCGGCCGCTGATGAGCATGTCGCATTTCATGCCCTCCTGCCGCATCATGATGAGCGAGCGGAGCGCCATGTCGTCGAAGGTGTCGCTCTTGAACTGGCCGGGGCCGTGGGGCACGTGCGCGTTGTGCTCCGCGCATGACCTGTAGATAGCCCTGACCTTGCGCTCGGCCACGTCCATCTGCTTGCATTCGTCCAGCACCCGTTCGAGCGTCGGCAGCCCCATCCACGCCGAGATGAAGGGTTTTGAGGTGTCGTAGTGCGTCCGGGGCGCGGGAAGCGAGAACGGATAGACCTCGACCTCGACGGGGATGTCGCCGAGTTTCGCGCCGTCCTCGGTGACGGACAACGTTCCCCGGTAGATTCCGGGCGCGGCATCAACCGGTATCCTCCAGGTGAACCAGTACTGTTGGAAACGCCCCTTCTTCAAATCGAACGGCACGAACGTCTTCGGGTCGATGACGGGGTGCAGCGAGTCATTGAAGTCGTGGCCGACGCCGCCGTGCTTGCGCATATCGACATACGCGGGCCTCTCGGGGTAGTCGATTCGCAGGAGAATCGTCCGCTTGGCGTAGTCCCTCGACTCGACGACGCGCACGAGGTCGTCGTCGTGGATGACGAGGTTGTTGATGAGTTCGGGTTTTTCTCGGCCACCGCCCCAGCTCGTGTGCCAGCGCCCCCCGGCGCGGTACCAGACCTTGACCAGCGCGAAGTCCGCCGCGGAGGCCGGAATCTTCGCCCCGCCGGGACCGACGAGGTCTGAAGGGACGAAGCCGACGCGCCGCATGTCGCGCTCCGGCCTGACCGAGAAGGAAATCGATTCGATTTCGCCCTTTGCGGCGGCGCAGGAGAGGACGTTCGTGACGACCCCGCCGGCCGGAGGGGAGTCGGGGAGGTATGGCTTGTCGCCGTAGGGGTCGACCCACCAGAGGGAAAGCGCCGCGCCGAAGAGAAGTGCAACTGCGTCCATGGCCTAGAACTCCTTTTCGTCGAGCTGGATGGAATCGGGGTCGTAGTCGGCGTCGGGCGCCTTGTGCTCCGCCGCGACTTGGTCGGCCGTCTTGCGCTTCTTTGGCGCCGGGGGCGGCTCGCGTCCCTCTAGGCGTCCCTCAAGATAGGAAAGTCGACGGAGGCCGACTTCGTGCGACAGGTAGCACATGCGCCCGTAGTTCCTCCAAATTGACATCTTGACGGTATCGGTCTGTGACGGCAGCTTTGACAGATGCTTTAAGTCTGCGTAGATGACGTCCCATGCGTTCTGGTTGGTGATGCAGAGGGGCTCGACGAGCCGCTCCCAGAACATGCGGTCGCTTTCGACGTCAGAACGGTTGAGCGAGGGCGTCATCGTTTTGGCGTATGGGTAGAGCCGTTCCTCGTGGGCGGTGGTCCAGATCTTCTGTGTGCGGCCCAATTCGGAATTGTAGGCTTTTGTCATTTCGACGGGGGACATGAGGGAGGCGAAGGTCTTGAAGTTTCCGGGGCTGCCGCGCGGCCAGAGAATCCGCCCGGAAAGCGCCTCGCCGGAGTCGGGCGCGCGGTCGAGCCCCACGAACCAGAGGTCGCTTTTGCCGTCGCGCTGCATCGGCCAGTGCCCGTAGAGATGGACCCACTTGACGGAGACCGTGGCGGTCCAGCCCCCGCCCTTGTTCCCGGTGACCGTCACGGACGGCTGGGGATTGGGGTAGTCGGGGCCGAAGTCGCGAAGCATGGGAGATGTCCAGATGCGGGTGTTGGGCGCGTGAATGGCGTTGGAGAAAGGCCTGAAGCGCTCGTCGATGCTGAAAAGACCTTCACCGACATAAGGGGCGCGCTTATCGCCGTGCCATTCGGGATTGAAATCGCAATGAAAGCGATACGGGAGGAATTCGCCCGGTTTTTCGCCTTGAATGTAGACTCTGAAATCAAGCGTGCCGCCTGGAAGCTGGTCTTTTGCCAGCGCGGGCCCCTTCGAAGTGGTGTAGGAGAGTTCAAAGCCGAACCTGTCGGCCCTGAAGGAAAGTCCGCCATCGAAGACCAGAGTCCCCTTGAGCCATGGGAGCGGCTTCTGCTCGGGCTTTACGACCGCGTCGGAGTACGGCACGAAGGCGAGGGTCTGCGGCTCGGCGGGGGTCGTGCGCTTTTCCGGCAACGACGCCCGCGGCTTGCCGAGGAGTTCTTCGAGACGACGCGCCCAGACGACGCATTCAAGCCGGAGCGTGTCAACGTTCTCCCAGCTGGCGGGCATCCATCCGAACCAGTAGGCGACGCGGCGGCTCTCGGCTCTGACGGCAAAGTCGTCGCTTTGCGCCGCCTCGTCCGCGAGCGACTTGAGATAGAGAAGGATTCGCCAGTCCTCCCTTGCCTCCGCGAGAGCCTCGCGCCAGCCTGGGGGAAGGTTGTCGGCGTCGGGCAGCCAGATGCCATCCGCACCGCCTTGGAAGGCGATAAACGACGCCTCGCGGCGGAAACGGACGGCCGAGCCTTCGGGTTGGAAACGGACGGTCTTCAGCACCGTGACGCCCAACGACTTCCAAGAGTGAATCAGGTGACGGCGTGGCATCTGCAGAAAGGCGACGGCGGAGGCGGTTTCGGCCCAGTTCGTGAAGGCAGCCGCCTCGTCGGCGAAGTCGTTCGCCTCCACGAGCGGACGCTTTCCGGCTGCCCGCAGCTCCGCGACTGCGGACGGCGTCGGTGACTCCACGTATGTGAAGTCGCCCGCATTCCCAGGCGACAGCTCAAGGAACGCGGCCATCGCGGATTGCACGGCGCACATTGCGGCCGTGAAGAGTATCACGACCTTTCGTACTTGCCTGTCCTGCTTGGATTTTCTGCCTGACACGGTTCACCCTCCCCTTGCTGCCGAAACGCTCAAATGAACATGGCCATGTAGTGTGGAAGCGTGATCTTCTTGCCGGAACGGCCGACATTGCCGTTTATGAATTTGAACCCGGTCTCAATGTCATCCCTTTCCAGCAGCCTGTCAAACGACCGGGAAGCTTCGTTTCCCGCCTTGACCTCGATCGGCGTCACGGCACCGTTTCGTTCAATCAGGAAATCCACTTCCGCCTGATTGGACTTGGGCATGTAATAGAACGGCTGGTAGCCAAGGCGTACCAGTTGACCCATTATCGCGTTTTCATACAGCCCGCCCTTCGCGAAACCTTTCAGCGTGTTGTCGACGATGGATTTCTTGACTTGGAAACCGATCATGGCGCACAGAATTCCGACATCCGAGACATACATCTTGTAGATGTCCGGACTGGCATACACGGACAGTGGCATGGAAGTGTCCCCCAGATTACGGCATTGAAGGGCAAGCGACGACTCCCTTAGCCAGTCGACGGAGTTTCCGAACTTCCGCGCGGAACCGCCGTGCTCCACGGCCGAAAACTTGAACTTCCGGTTTTCCCTGGCGAGTTGCGCGGGAAGCGAAAGATAGCATGCCCTTATCTTTGGCTTTTCGGTGTTGGGGGCGTAGCGTGCGATGTCATCGAGATTGGAGGCCAATATCTTCGTCTGCGTCTCGTGCGCTTCGCCGAAACTCCCGGTGTCGAAGAAGCGCGACACAACCTCGGGCATGCCGCCGTTCACGAGGTATTCCCTGAAAAGCCTGGACATCTTTTCGTGGCCTGCGGGGGGGACGGGCGAGCAGTTGTCAAAGGCCTCGCGCAGAATGCCGATGGAATCATCGCCGTAGCCAGCGGCCCAGAGGTATTCCTCGAAATCGAGGGAATGCATGAGAATCTGGCGCTCATAGCCAACGGGTATGGATTCCGTTCTGCGGTCGGCTGAGCGTCGCTCCTCGTCATCGCGGAAGTTGATTCCAAGGAGCGAACCAGATGCTATGACATCGGCCCGTTCGTCAATGGCAAGGCTTTTGAGTGCGGTTCTCGCCCTCGGACAGCTCTGTATTTCGTCAAGGAAAACCAATGTCTCCCCGGGTATGAGTCGGAAATTTGGGAACTGGATGCTGATTGATTTGAATATCTCGCTGGCTTCGAGGCTTCCGGCGAAAATGTCGCGGTACTCAGGGTTGAAAATGAAGTTGATATAGAGATACGAGGCATAGTTCTGCCTACCGAAATAGTCGATGATGAAAGTTTTGCCAATTTGACGGGCACCCTTGACAAGCAGGCACTCCCGGGAGTGCGACGCCTTCCATTCCAGAAGCTTTCCGTAGAATTTTCGTTTGAGCATGTTCCGATCCTCCATGGCTAGAGTTAATTCGCACTATGATAATACCAATTCCGCTTCCGTCCGTCAAGCCCCATGCAACTTTTGCGGCATGCCGCCGTACTTGTTTTGCAACTTTTGCGATGGTCGTTCGCTGTGTCATTGCAAATTTTGCGGACACGGTCGAATGTCGGTGGTATAATGCTTACATGAACATGCCTTCCAGATACTCCAGCACAAGCGCGACTGCGGACATTACCGTGGAGAAGCCTTGAAAACCTCCGCGACTCTGCGTGATAACCCAGGTCCGGCAATCACCGTAGCTTGAAGATCTTGGTCGGTTTCGTGGCGGTACCGCCGTAGTATTCCAGCACGACGCCGGAGTCGGAGACACGCAGGATATGATGTCCCACGGCCTTTGCGGCGTAGCGTGTCTTGAGTCCGGGGCGGTATTCGTCGAAGAGCGCGTCAAAACGCGCGTTCACGGCGTTAGTTTCCGCAGTCTTCAGCCAAGCACCGTAGTCGTTTGGCGTCTCCGAGATGACGGACGGCAAGGCGGGTTTCGGGTTGCTGCTCGACTCCCGTGGAACGGAATTGAGGACCATTTCCGTAATGCGTCCCCCATCCCCGTACCAGTCCTTGTATTCAAGGGCGTGCACATGGGCTGAAAGCACGATGGCGTTGCGTTTCGCGAGCATGGCCCGCATTTTGCGCCGCGCGTCATTTTGGTTTTCCTGGCCAAGGTAGAACCACCGCACCTTCCAGACGTCCATCGGCAGCACCGGGCCGTGGACTGCAACGAAGGTGTAGCGGACGTCGGGGTTGTCGGCGAAGATTTTCGCCACTGTGTCGACAGTGCCGACACCGGAGTTGAAGTCGATGACGACCCAGAGGTCCGGGCCGTGGCGGAAGCCAAAGGTCGTGGACATGACTTCGTTGGTGGAGAGAGAGGCCAATTGGGCGGCCTGCCACGGGACCATGAAGTCCTTGAAGGCGCCGCGTCCGACATCGTGGTTGCCGCAGACCACGACGACCGGAAGCCCGTGATATGTCTGCTCAAGGATGGACGTGGCCTCGGCGAGCATCTGGGTATGCGCCGTGTATGAGGCGGCATAGCCGTCGATTATGTCGCCAAGCTGCAGCGCGAAGGCGGTGTCGGGCCCCACGGTGGCGGCCGATGCGGCAAGAATGGCCGGTGATTTCTCTTTCCACACGTACTGCTTGTCTTTGCTGCCAGGTTTCTCCTTGGTGTGGAATCGCGCGTCATCGTAGTGTATGTCGCCAAGCACTGCCACGGAATAGTCGCGTGGGGCCGTCGCAGTTCGGCATCCAGTGGCCGCAATCAGAATGGCGGACGTGATAAGAAGGAGCATCGCCCTGACGCCCCGCGAAACGGAGAAGGTGTTTGTTTTCATGGGTAGAATTATACAACACATCCGTCATTGCTGTGCTACTATTGTTTGTTAGGGAAAGAAGTATCCCCTACCACAATAATGTCAGCATTTGCCCGTTATTGGCAAATGAAAACTGAATGGGGATTCATGTCTCTGAATCTCCGTTCAGTGTTTGAAGGCAACTAGGAACCAAGAACCAAGAACTGGGAACCAGGAACTTGGAACCAGGAACCAAGAACTAGGAACCGCCATGGACTTGATTGAGCTAAAAGACCTGCGCAAGACATACCGCCTCGGGGGCGGGGAAGGCGTCGACGTCCTCAAGGGCGTGACCCTCTCCATCGCCGAGGGCGACCTCGTCGCGCTCATGGGCGCGTCCGGCTCGGGCAAGAGCACGCTCATGAACATTCTCGGCTTCCTCGACGTGGCTACGGGCGGCGACTACTTCTTCGACGGGCGC
>JAEEGH010022150.1_pt1 | contig 13064 bp, 8 predicted proteins | sample 9134181 | NCBI WGS metagenome assembly JAEEGH01 (sample SAMN16246544, study PRJNA631951) | gut metagenome | biome: gut microbiome; feature: rumen; material: DP-attached | host: Bos | place: Iran: Karaj | collected 2018-10 | reverse complement strand
TACTACGTCCGGACAGGAACCCCGCCTGGCCGGTCTCATCGATATCCAGCTCAAGGACACGATAGCCCGTAAATTTACCGGAGACCTGTCCCTGGGCTTGCTTTCCGCCCAAGGAACCCTTGGAATTCCGCTGGGCCGGAAGTCTTCCCTGAACGTGAGTGCCCGCCGCACCTTCATCAATACCATTTACGGCGGTATGCTCAAATATATGGACTTCCCTTTGCGCTACGGATTCACGGATGCCAACATCACCTGGCAGTGGCGGCCCACCAAGCGGGACCACATCTGGGTGGATGTATTCGGAAGCCTGGACCAGGGAGGCCTGGGCGCCGGCCTCATTGAGAATATGGAGGCCAATTGGTACAACGGTCTGGGCGCCCTTCATTGGAACCACTATTTCTCGGGCGCTACCTTAAAGCAGAAGGTCTATTTCTCCACGTACGGTAATGAGGCCAAAGTCAAGGCCTTCGGCGCCCTGGGAGAAATGCCGTCCTATATCCGGGACTATGGATACAAGGGTTCGCTGGAATGGAATGACTGGCGGTTTGGAGCCCATTTCTCCTACTACCAGATCCAGCCCCAGAACCCCAAGGCCGAAGGTCATTTTTCCGACCACTCCAACACGGGCAACGAGCCCCTTCAGAATGCTATGGAAGGCATTCTTTCGGCCGAATACCGCCGCAATCTGGGCTACTGGTTCCAGGTCCACGCAGGAGTGGGGCTGAACTGGTTTATGGGTGCCGAGAACATCCATTTCTTTGGCGTCACCCCTGAGGTGGGCATCACGGCCGACTGGCAGGAGGGAGGCAAGATGGAGTTCCGCTACGAACTCAAACGGCAGAACCTGTTCCAGGTGGGCCTGACCAACCTGGGCCTGCCCTCCGAGTTCTGGGTGGCGGCCGGCCCCATTCAGGCACCCCAGTGGTCGCACAATTTCTCCCTCTCCTACAACTGGAAGTCCCCCAACGGGGTTTATGTCCTTTCTTCCGAGTTGTTTTACCGGCAGCTGCACAACCAGCTGGAATACGTGGGCAACCTCCTGGATGTCTATACCGGAAAGTATTCCCTGGCCTCCAGCGTGGCTACGGGAAGGGGAAGGGCGTTCGGCGCCAACATCATGTTCCAGAAGCAGAAAGGTCGCCTGACCGGCTGGATCAGCTATGCCTTCTCCCGCAGTCTCCGCACCTTTGACAACGGACGCAACCTGGGCGAACATCCGTCGGCCCACGACCGTCCGCACGAACTGGATATCGTAGCCACTTACGATTTCGGCCGCTTTGATGTGGGCGGAACGTTCATCCTGGCCTCCGGCGCCCCTTACACGCCGCCCATCTCCATCTACACGATGGGAGACCGTCCCGTCTGCGAGTACGCCCCGTTCAACTCGGGACGCCTGCGGTACTATTCCCGCCTGGACCTTTCGGCCAACTGGTATTTCCGGAAAGGCCCCAAGGGAAAGAGCGGCATCAATGTTTCCGTTTACAACGTGCTGGGTAAAGTCAACGATCTGGGCCTGGGCATGCATACCAGCGATGACAAGAAGTCCTATGCTTTCCGCACCTTCGGAATCCAGCTCCGTTTCCTTCCTTCCATTGCCGTTTTCCATACCTTCTGATGATGAAAAAGAGTGCTATCATACTGTTTTTGGCGATATTGCTGCCGCTTTCCTGCAACAAGGAGGTCCCGCACACCGAGTCCCGTCTGGTTGTGGAAGGATGGATTGAGAGCGGCGGCCATCCCATCGTCCGTCTCTCCGAATCCCTTCTGGTGGAAGTGGACAAGGAAATCAAGCCCCTGGACTTTCTCGATAATGTGGTCAAATGGGCCCGGGTAACGGTCAGTGACGGGGATACCACCATGCTCCTTACCGGCGTGGTAGACCCTAACTATTTCCCGCCCTATGTGTTTTCTACCAGCCATATGACGGGAATGGTAGGAAAAACCTATGAACTTAGGGTAGAGTATAAGGACTATGTGGCCACGGCCAAGACCACCATCCCGGAACCGGTTTCCCTTGATACGGTCTATGTGGGTTCTGTCAAGGACAGCCTCTGCCACGTGGTCTGCGGTTTCACGGATCCGCCCCGGAAAGGGAACAATTACAAGTTGTTCACCCGTACGGAGGGCATCGACTCCCATTACCATCCTTCGGCCCTGGCCCAGACGGACGACGAACTGCTGAACGGTTATACGGAAGTTTTCCTGTACAGTACGATGCGCCTGATGGACTTCATTGCCATACCCAACATCCGCCTGGGAAACGAGTTCTGGGTGAAACTGTGCACGATGGACGCCGAGGCCTATAATTTCTGGAGATACTATGAGGTAATCCTGTACGCCAATGTCTTCAACGCAGAAACCGGAACCGTTATGGACGGCAACGTAGACGGCGCCCTGGGCTACTGGATAGGCTACGGTGTGGCAGACCCGGTCCACATTATGTTGGAAGACCCCGGTGTCAAGGAGCAGTAGATAGGGAAAAATTTGGCAGTTCAGCTAATTTCCCTTACATTTGCAATCCCTACCGGCCCGGATGGCGGAATTGGTAGACGCGCTGGACTCAAAATCCTGTGGTAGCAATATCGTGCGGGTTCGATTCCCGCTCTGGGCACACAAAAAAGGACGCATTAATGCGTCCTTTTTTGGTGCCCATGTCTTCGACTCATTGGTGAGAGGACTCCCCAAACCCCTCCCGTTGGCCCTAATTCGGGGTTTTGGACCGGACAAAAACGATAGTTCCGGTTTCTGTGTGTGGCAAAAACCGGGATGGCACGGAACAAGGATATTTTAATAAAAAACAGTATCTTTGTACGATATGTCGGAAGACAGTAAGATCATACAGCAGTTTACCTCCGGAGAGTACAAGGAAGGCTTTGTGACGGATGTGGAGCAGGAGTTCATCCCCAAGGGCTTGAACGAGGAGATTGTGCGCCTGATTTCGGCCCGGAAAGAGGAGCCCGAGTGGCTGCTGGAATTCCGCCTGGATGCGCTGCGTAAGTGGCAGGCCATGCCGCAGCCCAAGTGGGCGCATCTGGATATGCCGGAGATTGACTTCCAGGACATCATCTACTTTGCCGCTCCCAAAAAAGACAAGGACCGCCCCAAGGAAATAGACCCCAAGCTGGCCGAAACGTTTGACAAGCTGGGCATTCCGCTGCAGGAGCGGGACGTGCTGGCCGGCGTGGTGGCCGTGGACGCCGTGTTCGATTCGGTTTCCGTTACCACTACTTTCCGGAAGACCCTGGCCGAGAAAGGCATCATCTTCTGCTCTTTCTCCGAAGCCGTGAAAGAGCATCCGGACCTGGTGCGCAAGTATCTGGCCTCCGTGGTGCCGTCCAGTGACAACTATTTTGCAGCGCTCAACAGCGCCGTCTTTTCGGACGGTTCCTTCTGCTACATTCCCAAGGGCGTCCGCTGCCCGATGGAACTCAGCAGCTACTTCCGCATCAACGCCCGCGGCACCGGCCAGTTCGAGCGCACGCTCATAGTGGCCGACGAAGACTCCTACGTGAGCTATATGGAAGGCTGCACCGCCCCTATGCGAGACGAGCAGCAGCTCCACGCCGCCGTGGTAGAGATCATTGTAGAGAAAGGGGCCGATGTCAAGTACTCCACGGTGCAGAACTGGTACCCCGGAGACGCAGACGGCAAGGGCGGCATCCTGAACCTCGTGACCAAGCGCGGCATCTGCAAGGGAGACGGCTCCCACCTGAGCTGGACCCAGGTGGAAACCGGCAGTGCCATTACCTGGAAATACCCCTCTACTATATTAAAAGGAGATTACAGCAGCTCCGAGTTCTACTCGGTGGCCGTGACCAACAACCACCAGCAGGCCGATACCGGCACCAAGATGATACACCTGGGCCGGGGAACCAGGAGCCGCATTGTCTCCAAGGGCATTTCGGCCGGCGTGAGCCAGAACAGCTACCGCGGCCTGGTGCGTATGGGCAAGAACGCCCAGAACGCCCGCAACTACTCCCAGTGCGACAGCCTCCTCATTGGCTCCCGCTGCGGCGCCCATACCTTCCCGGACATCCAGAGCCAGAATCCTTCGGCCACGGTGGAGCACGAAGCCACCACTTCCAAGATTTCGGAGGACCAGCTCTTCTACTGCAACCAGCGGGGAATCGGCCCGGAAGATGCCGTAGGACTCATCGTGAACGGATATGCCCGCGAGGTGCTGAGCCGCCTGCCCATGGAATTTGCCGTTGAGGCGCAGAAACTATTGCAAGTATCCCTTGAAGGATCTGTAGGATAATGGAATATTTAGATTTAATACTGTTTGAACTGGCCGGACGTCCGGTCTTGCTGATTGACTTTGTGAGCTCGCTGCTGGGACTTACCTGTGTGTTCCTGGCGGGCCGAAACTCCAAATACAACTTCTGGGTGGGCTACCTGTACACGGCCGCCCTGTTCCTGCTTTTCTGGAACAAGAACCTCTACGCCAACCTGCTGCTGCAGCCGGTATCGCTGGCCATCAACATTATGGGCCACTACCGCTGGACGCACCCCAAGTCTTCCGAGCGCAGCTCGCAGGACCACAAGGCCCTTCGCGTATCTATGCTCACGGGCCAGGAGCGTTTTATCAGCGTGCTGGGTGTGTTGCTGGTGGCCTTTGCCTGGGGCTGGCTGCTGGATTCGCTCTTCCCGGCCGACCCTCATCCCTACCTGGATTCCGTGGTGACGGCTCTCATCCTGCTGGCTCAGCTGCTGAGTTCCCTCAAGAAGTGGGACTGCTGGCTGGTGTGGCTGGCGGTCAACGTAACCCAGATTATCCTGCACCTGAGCGTGGGCAACGTGTTTATGCCCATTGTCTGCGCCCTGTATCTGGTGAACGGCCTGTGGTCGCTCATCACCTGGATTAAACTATACAGAAGAAATGCTTGAGATAAGAAACCTGCACGCCCGTATTGGGGATAAGGAAATCCTCAAGGGAATTGACCTGGATATCAAACCCGGAGAGGTGCACGCCGTGATGGGCCCCAACGGAGCCGGAAAAAGCACGCTGAGCGCCGTTCTCACGGGCCGTCCGGACTACGAAGTCACTGAGGGAAACATCCTCTACAAGGGACAGGACCTGCTGGCCTTGACCCCCGAGGAGCGTGCCTGGGCGGGCCTTTTCCTGAGTTTCCAGTATCCCATTGAGATCCCCGGCGTTACCATCACGGCCTTTATGAAGGCCGCCGTCAATGCCAAGCGCAAGGCCCAGGGGCAGGAGGAGATGAAAGCCGGCGATTTCCTCAAGCTGATGAAGGAAAAGATGGCCCTGGTGCAGATGAAGCCCGAATTTGCCAAGCGCGAAGTGAACGTGGGTTTCTCTGGAGGAGAGAAGAAGCGCAACGAAATTTTCCAGATGGCCCTGCTGGAGCCGGACCTCTCCATCCTGGACGAGACCGACAGCGGCCTGGACGTGGACGCCCTCAAGATAGTGGCCGACGGCGTGAATACCCTCCGCAGCCCCCGGAAGAGCGCCATCATCATTACGCACTACCACAAGCTCCTTGAATACGTACAGCCCGATGTGGTGCACGTGCTCAAGGCCGGCCGCATTGTGAAAACCGGCGGCCGCGAACTCATAGACGCCATTGAATCCAAGGGATTTGACCAGTTCTAAGATGGGCCACGGACATTATATCGCACCCCCTGCGGGACAGTACCAGGTGAAGGCCGGCGAAAAGCTGGAACTTCAGTTTGTAGTGCTGCCGGGGGAGAGCCGTGACATGGAACTGGGGATCGACCTCGTGGGCCCGGGCGCGGAAGCCCACGTCAAGGCCCTGTACCTTTGCAAGGCCGATGAAAAGGTGAATTTCCGCATTGTAATGCATCACAAGGCGGCCGGCTGCAAGAGCACCCAGCTCATCAACGGCATTGCCGGCGGGCAGGCCCAGGTGCACTTTGACGGCACCATCGTGGTGGCCCCGGATGCCCAGCAGACCGAAGCCTACCAGGAAAACCACAACATTGTGCTCACGCCCGAGGCCAAGGTGGAAACCAAACCCCAGCTGGAAATTTACGCAGACGACGTCAAGTGCTCCCACGGCGCCACCGTGGGCCAGCTCAATCCCGATGAACTTTTCTACATGCGCTCCCGCGGCATCCCCGAAGCCGAGGCCCGCATGCTCCAGATGCTCTCTTTCCTGTCTCCGGTAATTCCGGAAGGCCGGGAAGAAGAAATAGAACAAGCCATCAGAACCCTTTAAACTAAACCCGATTATGAAGAAATTGATTGCTATCCTCTGCTTCGCGCTGGCCTTTGTGCCCGCCCAGAAGCTCTTTGCCCAGAAGTTCAGCATTGGTGCAGGAACCTCCTCCCACGGCTATGTATTCCACGGCGACAATGAAAGCAAAGCAGCTGTCGCTCCCGGCCTGTCCATCGATTTTGAGGCCACTTTCCCGGTGAGCAAGGTATTCGGCGTGGCCGCCGGCGCCTCCCTTACCGGTGTTGCCGGTTACCATTTTGGCGGTAACAACGCTCTCAACCTGGGAGAAATCTACCTGGACGTTCCCGTACGCGCCCGTTTCAACATCCCTGTGGGCGGCCGTAACAACCTGTTCCTGTTTACCGGCCCCGTGCTGTCGGTCAATTTGGTATCCATTGACGCCCACGCATCCGGAACCACCAGCAACTACGACACCAACAAAGATCTCCGCCGCTTCGACGTAATGTTCGGCTTTGGCGTAGGCATTGACATCATCGAGCACATCCGTGTGGCTCTGGGCTTTGACTACGGCCTTCTGGACCGCCTTGCCTCTGCCAACGAGAAGTGCCATCACAGCCAGCTCAAGCTGGGCGTCCAGTACATTTTCTAATTGGTGCAGATGCGTCTTTGCAGAAAGCTTACAGGGCTGGTGGCGGTCTGTCTGACGGCCGCCTCCTGCCTTGCGCCTTCCGGCACGGACAAAAAGACCCAGGCCCTCCTGGAAGAGTTGGACGGCTACCTGGCCCTTCGTGAGGCCTATGCCGCCAAAAAGCAGAATCAGCTGGATGTATACCGGAATCTTTCCCTGGCCACCACGGATCCGGTCCGTCGCTACGAGCTGGAAATGATAACGGCCCAGGAGTATTTCCCTTTCAGCTTTGACTCCACCCAGTATTACCTGAAGAGCTGTCAGGCCCTTGCCAACCGGATGGGAGACCTGGACCGCTACAACCAGGCCACCATTATGCTGGGCCACTTGTACGACAAGGCCGGCAACTACCTGGAGGCCACCCAGATTCTTTACAGCCAGATAGATACGGCTTCTTTGTCGCCGTCCTTGAAGGCTGAATATTTCTGGACCCTCTACGAATACAGCAAGGATATGGCGGGTAATTCCGGTATGGTGGAACGGATGTCCATCCCGCCGGCCGCCTCTTTCCGCTCCCGCCTGCTAGGGATGCTGCCGGTCAATTCGGCCCGTTATCTTCAGCTGTACCGGGACCAGCTTCTGGACGAGGAAAGGACGGAAGAAGCAGACAGCGTAAGCCTGGTGCTGCTCCGGAGTGTCAAGCCCGAGGACCGGGACTTTGCCATCTATGCTTTCTATCAGTCGGAAATTTCCGAGCGCCAAGGGGATCAGACCACCCGCATCTACTGGCTGGTGAAATCGGCCGAAAGTGACCTCATCAACGCGGTGCGGGATTACGCTTCCCTGGCTATGCTGGCCCAGCTCATCCTGCCCACCGACGTGGACCACTCGTTCCGTTATCTGCGGATAGCGCAGGAGGATGCGCTTGCCTATAATGCCAAGCTCCGGCCCTGGCAGATTTCCCGTTTCCTGATGCAAGTGGAAGATGCTTATCAGGCCCGCCTGGCAAGGGCCTCGCGCAGCGGAAAGGTATGGTCCATCGTGCTGGCTGTCCTGACTTTGCTCCTTTCCCTGGCCACCTATTTCCTGATTGCCCGTTCCCGCAAGCTCAACAAAGCCCGGAGCGATCTGGAAACCAGCAACGCTTCCCTGGCCCAGGCCAATGCCACCCTGAGCGTGCTCAACCGGCAGATTTCGGAGGGCGCCCGGGTAAAGGAAAAGTACATCGTGAACTTCCTGCAGGGGCTTTCGTCCCAGATTTCGGTTATCCGTGCGGAGGACAACCGGTTCCGAAACCTGCTCAAACAGGGGAAAGCGGACCAGTTGCTCAAGGAACTATCCATCACCGGCCGTTCCGAAAAGGCCCGCGAAGATTTCTACGAAACCTTTGACAATACTTTCCTGGCCCTGTATCCGGATTTTGTAGAGCAGTTCAACGCTTTGCTCAAGGAAGAAGCCCGGGTGGTTCCGCCGGAAGGAAAGCTCACGTCCGAGCAGCGCGTATTTGCCCTGATCCTGCTGGGAATGGACGACAGCAAGAAGATAGCGACTATGCTGGATTATTCCGTGAGCACCATCTATAATTACAAAGTAGCCATCAAAAATGCGGCTCTCGGAGACCGGGAAACGCTGGAAGAAAGAGTGAAAGCCCTGGCTAAATAACTCATTTTATACTACTTTTTAGGACTCCTGTAAAAATATCAACCATCTGATTGTCAGGTGGTTGATATTTTATTTTTACTACTTTTCCATTCTTACGCGCGAGGCCAATATAAAATGTCTCTAATTTTGCACCAGACCCAGTGTCGACAACCCAAATTATTATTAACCAATAACCAAACGCAACAAACCCCAAGCGTATGAAAAAAATTGCTACCTTAATCCTTTCTTTAGGATTGAGTCTGGTTGCAATGGCTCAGGGACTCTCCGTTAAAGGTGTAGTCCTGGATGCTGCCAACCAGCCCATCGTAGGAGCGTTTGTGGTGGAGGCAGGAACCAGCAATGGTACCATGACCGACGTGGACGGAGCTTTCTCCATCCGTGTGGCCAAAGGTGCTGTTCTCGAGGTCTCCTGCATCGGCTATCAGACGCGGCAAGTCACTGTAGACGGTGACCAGAATCTCACAGTGGTCCTTCAGGACGACACCCAGATGCTGGAAGAGACCGTCGTAGTTGGTTACGGCGTGCAGAAAAAGAGCGTTGTGACGGCCTCCATCTCCAAAGTGGACGGAGAAGCCCTCAACACCGTGCGCGCTTCTACTGTAAACGATGCCCTTAAGGGTAAAGTTTCCGGTGTTCAGATTACCCAGGCTTCCGGTCAGCCGGGCTCCGGCTCCCAGATCAAGATCCGTGGTATTGGCACCGTGAACAATTCCGATCCTCTTTATATTGTGGACGGAATGCCCGTTGACGGCGGTATCGATTACCTGAATCCTACCGACATTGCTTCCGTTGAAATCCTCAAGGATGCTGCTTCCGCAGCCATTTACGGTGCCCGCGCCGCCAACGGCGTTGTGCTGGTTACCACCAAGAACGGTAAGAAGGGCCAGGCTTCCATTACTTATAATGGCAGCTACGGCTGGCAGAATCCCTGGCGCAAGAAAGAGGTTCTCAATGCCACCGAGTATATGGTGATTATGAACGAGGCCCGCATCAACGATGGCGGCGCTCCGCTCTACACCCAGGCCGAGATTGCCGCTGCCGGAAAGGGCACCGACTGGCAGAACGAGACCTTTAATTACAATGCCCCCATCACGCAGCACCAGCTGTCCGTGAGCGGCGGTACCGAGAAAGCCACTTACTTTGTCTCCCTGGGCTACTTCAAGCAGGACGGTATTGTGGGCGGTAACTACGGCAAGTCCAACTACGACCGTCTGTCCATCCGTTCCAACAACACCTACATTCCTTTTGAGTCCAAGGATCGCAAATTCCTCAACAAACTCACCCTCACGGCCAACCTGGCCTACTCCAACATCAATGCTACGGGTATCACCACCAACTCCGAGTTCGGTTCCATCCTGGGCTCCGCCGTTGCTTTCAACCCCAGCATTCCCGTGTTCGCCAGCGAGGCGGAAGGTGCTGCCATCCTGGCTGCCCATCCCACCGCCATCGTGGCTTCCGACGGCCGTGTATACTCTCTCCCTCCCACCGGTTATCAGGAACTGACCAACCCGGTGGCCAACCTGGACACCCCGTCCAACACGCTCTATAAGACCCACAAGATCGTGGCCAACTTCGGTGCCGAACTGGATATCCTCCCCGGCCTCAAGTTCAAGACCAGCTACGGTGTAGACCTCTCCTTCTGGCGCAACCGCGGCTATGGCTTCGAGCAGTACAAGAGCTCCATGAACCAGACGCTTACCAGCTGGGTCAATATGGGTATGAACGAAGGCCTCCGCTGGCAGGTAGAAAACTACTTCTCCTACAACAAGCAGTTTGGCAAGCACAATCTGTCCGTTGTTCTGGGTCAGTCGGCTATGAGCTATTCCTATACTTATGTATCCGGCTCCGACTACAAGCTCAAGGAGACCAATCCCAGTATGGCTTACATTGATTCCGCCATTGGCGCTACCGATGACGAGCGCACCAGCGGCGGTACCGGCGGCTACGACTATCAGCGTCTGGCCTCCTACTTCGGCCGTATCGACTACAACTTCGACGAGCGTTATATGGTAGAGTTCACCATCCGTCGTGACGGTTCTTCCCGTTTCGGCCCCGGTCACAAGTGGGCTACCTTCCCTGCCGCTTCCGTGGGTTGGAATCTTTCCAACGAACCTTGGTTCAACGCCCCTTCCTGGATCAACCAGATTAAGTTCCGCGCCAGCTGGGGTAAGAACGGTAACGAGAATATCGGTAACTTCCGCTATGCTTCCCTGATGGATACCGGCCAGGAGTACTACTTTGGCAACGAAGGCACCAACGGTACGGTTCAGTCCGGTTCCTCCCCTGCAGCCCTGGCCAATCCCACCATCCGTTGGGAAGAGTCCGAGCAGCTGGATCTGGGCTTCGACACCCGCCTGTTCGGTGACAAGTTCACCTTTGGCTTTGACTTCTATAACAAGAAGACCAACGGTATGCTGATGGACAAGCCCATCCCTTCCTATGTGGGTCAGGGCGCTCCTATGTCCAACCTGGGCGATATGCGTAACTGGGGTTACGAATTCGAAATTGGTTGGCAGCAGCAGGTTGGAGACTTCCACTACTCCATCAACGCCAATGCTTCCCTGCTCCGCAACCGCCTGATCAACCTGGGCAACGAGTCCGGTGAGGCTGTTTACCAGGGCAACGGTGCTTCCGGCGTGGGTGACTATGTGAAGGGTTCCAACGGTGAGGTTTGGCCTTACTTCTATGGTATGAAGACCGACGGTCTGTTCCAGACCTGGGAGGAAGTTTACGCTTACAAGAACAAGGACGGCGGACTGATGCAGCCCAACGCCCAGCCCGGTGACGTCCGCTTCGTGGACTACAACCAGGATGGTTATGTGAACGACGACGACCGTACCAAGATTGGTAAGGGTATGCCCGACTGGACCTATGGTATCACTATGGCCGCCGAGTGGAAGGGCATTGACCTGAACCTGTTCTTCCAGGGCTCCATTGGCAACCAGATTTTCGACTATTCTATGCGTGGTGACGTTCCCGCTATGAACCGTCCCGCCTGGATTCTGGATCGCTGGATTGGTGCAGGCACCTCCAACCGTATCCCCCGTATGACCAATGCCAACCCCAACCAGAACTGGCGTTCTTCCGATCTTTGGGTAAAGGATGGTTCCTTTATGCGCCTGAAGACCGCCCAGCTGGGTTACACCATTCCCGCCAAGATCCTCCGCGCAGCCTTCATCAAGAACCTCCGCGTTTATGTGGCCGGCGAGAACCTCCTCACCTTCACCAAGTATGATGGTTTCGATCCCGAAATGGCTTCCGATGGCTATACCACCATTGGCGTGGACCGCGGTATCTATCCTCAGTCCCGTACCATCACCGTGGGCGCCTCCATCACCTTCTAATCCTTTAAATGCAAGCGAATATGAAATTCTATAAGATTTTTGCAGTCGTTGCAGCCGCCGGTCTGATTCTTACCAGCTGCGGTGAGAAGTTCCTTACCGCTCACGCCACCCACCAGGGTGAAGCCGGTGCTGCTGCTACCGAGAGCGCTATCCAGTCTTATCTGACGGCTACTTATCAGCCGCTGCTGATGGACTCGTATGCGAACTACAACTACAATCACATCCTCCTGCTCTCCGACCTGCGTTCCGACGACATCTACAAGGGTGGCGGTGATGCCGGTGACCAGTCTTGGATGTACCATATGTCCCTGTTCCAGATTCCCGCTTCGGAAAGCCCGTCCGGCATCTGGTCCCTCTACTACACGGCCATTGCCCGCGCCAACAATACCCTGATGGCCATTGACAATGCCATTGGTTTCGATTCCGACGCCGCCAAGCGCAAGCTCGCCGGTTACAAGGCCGAAGCCCTGTTCCTCCGTGCCTACTATCTCCACCACCTGTGGAAACTCTACGGCAACATTCCTTTCTTCACCGAGCCTCTGGAAGACCCGTTCATGGCCAAACAGAAGACCGCTGACGAAATCTATGCCGACATCATGACCGACATCGCCGCCGCCGAAGTGGCTGCTTCCGACGCCGGTGACGAGTTCCCGATGTTCACCAACGGCACTGCCAAGCAGGCCCGCGCCAACCTGGCTGCCCTGTATATGCTCAAGGCCCGTGTGGTGATGTACCAGAACGAGAGAGAGAAGTTCTCCGAGGTGGCTGCCGATATGGCTAAGATCATCTCCAGCGGCCGTTACAGCCTCATTACCTTTGACGGTCTGTGGACGGGTGCCGATGAGAATGACTTCACCCCCGAATCCATCTTCGAGACCAACCAGGTTTCCGACGGTAAGCGCGACTGGGGTTCCGCCTGGACCGGTTGCGGTACCAACCTGCCTGCTTACATCTCCCCGAACGAACTGGCCGATCCCGTGTTCTGCGGTGGCTGGGGCTTTGGCCCGGTCCGTCAGGCCACTTGGGATATGTATGAGCCCGGCGACCTTCGCCGTGAGGGTTCCATCAACAACTTCGCCGCGGGTACTTATGGCCCCCGTTTCCAGGATACCGGCCTCTTCCAGAAGAAGTATGCCGCCCGTACGGCCCTGCGTTCGCCCATCGGTACGGTGGACCTGAACTATCCCAACAACCTCATCATCTTCCGTTACGCCGAGACTCTGCTCAACTATGCCGAGCTGGTGGGCGTCCTGGGTACCACCCCTTCCA
>JAEEGH010022145.1_pt1 | contig 13066 bp, 7 predicted proteins | sample 9134181 | NCBI WGS metagenome assembly JAEEGH01 (sample SAMN16246544, study PRJNA631951) | gut metagenome | biome: gut microbiome; feature: rumen; material: DP-attached | host: Bos | place: Iran: Karaj | collected 2018-10 | reverse complement strand
ACCATCACATACTGTGGACAGCAATACTTTAACAAGTCCTCGCGTGAAAAAACCTTGTTTGGATGTTGGAGGAAGAAAGAGAGCAGTTCAAACTCCAATTTGGTAAAGACCAACTTTAGGCCGTCACAGGTGACAGTCTTTGCGTTTAAGTCAAGCGCGATGCCATCATAAACAATCATGCTCTCATCGTGGGTTTCCAAGGATTGTTGTGGCAGCGATGACCGTCTGAGCACTGCCCTGACCCTGGCCTTCACCTCTTTCATACTCAGTGGTTTTGCGATATAGTCATCCGCACCGATATTCAATCCTTTCACCAAGTTGTCCTCCCCATCGAGAGCTGTGACAAATATGATGGGAATCCGTGCTGTAGAGATGTTGCTCTTCAACCTGCGCACCATCTGGAAGCCAGACATCTCACCCATCATCACATCGAGCAAAATCAGCGAATAATCCTGCAAAGGCAGTTCAAGTGCTTCTTCAGCAGAATAGGCCGTTACAACTTCAAAACCTTCAGTTTCAAGGTTATATTTGAGTATCTCACAGATATCCAACTCATCATCTACAACAAGTATTTTCATAAAACAGTAGCATTTGGTGTAAAATTACTGATTATTACACAAATACGGCAAAGATTAGTATTACGATGTTATGAAATTATATCTGTATCACTTAGAGTCACTATCTGATAATCCCCCATGGGCGAGTGCCCATGGGGGATTATCAGATAGTGGCTCGGACTCAAACCGAGACATAGCCACCTATAGAGGTTTTTCAAAAAAGGCTTATTCGTAGTGTGTGTCGAGATAGACGACCTTGGTGATGAGGTATTCCTCCACGCCATGCTTGCCGTCGGCACCACCGATGCCGCTCTTCTTCATGCCTGCATGGAATCCCTGCATGGCCTCGAAGTGCTCGCGGTTGATGTACACCTCACCGAACTCCAGCTCACGGCATACCTTCGTGGCAATGTCGATATTGTTGGTGAACACGGAGGAAGCCAGTCCATACTCCACGTCGTTGGCCCAAGCGATGACCTGGTCGATATTGTCAAACTCCACGATAGGAAGCACGGGACCGAAGGTCTCCTCATGCACGATGTCGAAGTCCTGTGTGACATTGTCGAGGACGGTGGCTGCATAGAAATAGCCCTTCTCCCCTACGCGATGTCCGCCACAGAGCACCTTTGCACCTTGCTTGATGGCGTTGGCCACTTTTGCCTCTACGCTCTCGAGCGCTCTCTTCTCCACCAGCGGTCCCATATCGACGGAATCGTCGAGGCACGGGTCGCCCACTTTGACAGCCTCCATCTTGCGTACGAGGATGTCGGTGAATTCCTTTTTGATGTCCTTATGCACATAGACACGCTCTGCATTGTTGCAGATCTGTCCGTTGTTGCCGATACGTGAGTCAACCACCCACTGTGCCGCAGCCTCCAGGTCAGCATCCGGGAACACGATAGCCGGAGCCTTTCCGCCCAGTTCGAGCGACACCTTGGTGATGTTGTCGGCGGCAGCCTTCATGATGCTCTCACCGGCACCCACGCTACCCGTCACGCTGACAATACCGATTTTGGGACTGGCAGCCATGGCGTTGCCCACGACAGAGCCTTTGCCAGTGATGACGTTGAACAATCCGGCAGGCAGCCCGGTCTCATCCACCACCTCTGCAAATGCGCAGCAGTTCTCCGGTGTGAGCTGTGAGGGTTTGATGACGATGGCACATCCTGTGATGAGCGCAGCGCCAGCCTTTCTTGCGATGAGGAAGAAGGGGAAGTTCCATGGCAAGATACCAGCCACGACACCGATAGGCTCTTTGAAGAGCATGATGGTCTCGCCTCTTCTGTCGCTGGGGATGATCTCACCCTCGATGGAGCGTGCAAAGGTGGCCATATAGTCGAAATAGTCGGCAGTGACGTCTACCTCCACGGAAGCCCATGTGCGAGTCTTTCCCTGCTCACGCATGATGATGTCGACGAACTCATCGCGGCGCTTGCGGATACCGTCGGCCATTTTGTTGAGGTATTTGGCCCGCTCGATAGCCGGTGTCTTGGCCCATGCTTTCTGTGCAGCTTTTGCGGCGTCGAGCGCCTCGTCTACCTCCTCTATGGTTCCTTCAGGCTGTCTGCTGATCACCTCCTCTGTAGAAGGGTTGAGCACATCGATCCATTTACCAGATTTGCTTTCAACGAACTTGCCGTTGATGTACATTTTAAGGTCTTTCATAAGCGAATTTGTTTTAGTTAGACATATATGTTTAAGGATATTAGTTCGGTATGGAAGGGTCTTAGTTCTTCAAGAGCTTAAAACCTCACAAAATTAGCAAAAAAAAAGAACAAACCAAATTGATTTTACTTTTTTTTAGACATTTTTTGCCACGCATAAAAAAACCCAGGGCGTTGCCCTGGGCTATGTGCTTGTTGGCCTTGCAGGCCGTGATAAGAACTGCAATCAGTCCTCACCCTCTTCCGCTTTTTTACTTCTCCTTGCCACGCGCTTCTTGGGTTTCTCGTCTGTGGTCTCAGCCATCTTGACACCTGCGAGCTCCGGATCGATGAGGATACGGCCGCAATACTCGCACACGATGATTTTCTTGTGCATCTTGATGTCGAGCTGTCGCTGGGGAGGTATTTTGTTGAAGCATCCGCCGCAAGCGTCACGCTGCACATAGACGATACCCAGTCCGTTGCGTGCGTTTTTACGTATGCGCATGAAACTGGTGAGCAGTCTCTCCTCGATTTTCTCCTCCAGTCCCTTGGCCTTCTCCTTGAGTTTGTCCTCTTCCTCCCGGGTCTCCTGCATGATGGCATCCAGTTCGCCTTTCTTCTCCTCGAGTGCCTGCAGTTTGAAATCCACCTGCTCCTGGTTTTGCTTGAGCAAGGCCTCACGCTCTTCTATCTTGACGAGCGCCTCATTGATTTTCTTGTTGCAGAGTTCGATCTCCAGTGTCTGGAAGACGATTTCCTTGTTGAGCATGTCATACTCTCTGTTGTTTTTCACCTCATTGAGTTGCTCATTGTATCTTGCCACGATGTTCTCAGCCTCTTTGATATCACCTTTTTTCTGTGCGATAGCAGCGCGGAACTCAGCGATTTCCCCTTCGATTTTCTCGATACGGGTTTTCAGACCAGCAATTTCGTCTTCCATGTCTTCCACCTCACGGGGCAGTTCGCCTCTAAGAGCTCTTTTTTCATCGATTTGCGACAGAGTGGTCTGCAATTGGAAGAGCGTTTCCAATTTTTTCTCCACGGTTAAATCTGTAGGATCTTTTTTTGCCATATTGATTATAGATAGATAATGGGATTGGTGCGTATTTCAGTCAGGCAGCACCTGACGCCCTCGCACTTCTCCTCGATGATTGATTGGAATATTTCGTTGGTAAATTGTTCACTCTGATAATGTCCGATGACACAGATCTGTATCTGCTGCTCATGGTCAAAGAAGTCATGGTAGTGCATTTCTCCGGTGACGAAGGCGTCAGCACCGGCAGCGATGGCCTCATCGAGCATAAAGCCACCAGCCCCGCCACACAACGCCACGCTGGACACAGGCCTCTGGAGAAGTTGGTTGGCCATGACACAGTCGACGCCAAACACCCGTTTGAGCATACCGACAAAGTCTTTGGCCTCCATAGGCTGCGGCAGTCTGCCGACCACCCCGCTGGCCCCCATCGTGTCGCCAGCATTTTTGGCAGCGAGCGGTTTCAGCGACAGCAATCCCATTTTCTCCGCCATCTTGTAGTTGACCCCTCCTATCGCATTGTCGAGATTGGTATGCATGGAGACGATGGTGATGCCATTGCTGATAGCCTTGATCACACACCGCTGCACGAAATTGGCATCGGTCACGCACTTGAGTGGTCTGAAGATCAGCGGATGGTGCGACACCACCAGGTTGCAGTCTTTCCTGATGGCCTCGTCGATCACCTCTTCTGTCACGTCAAGACACAATAATGCCCCTGACACTTCCGTCTCTGTCAATCCCACTTGCAGGCCGGCATTATCGAAGTCTTCCTGCAGGGGCAGAGGCGCGAACTTTTCAAGGGCATTCACCACTTCTACTATTTTCACGCTTTTCAGCTTTTAAGATTGAACTGCAAATATAATCATTTTTGGTGTCACACAGGCTATTTTCTGTTGATGTTTAACTATTTTTATGTATTTTCACGGATCAACGAAACATGCAGGCCAACAAAATATGTTAATAAAGGACATAACCAAGACCATTTTTCATTTTCAAACAAATATTTTATTATATTTGCGGAAAATGTGAAACCATCAATACCATTGATTATGACTGAGGAAGAAAAAGATGTGGAACTTGAGCGATTGCGCATCGAAAATCAGAAACTGAAAGAGAACAACAAAATGCTCATTGAGGGCAGTGAGAAACTGGTTGCCCGCAACATGATGCTTTCTGAGAAGATGGATATATATTATGATGTTCGCAGGCGCGTGGAATGGCTGAAAGAACTGGTCCGCAGACATCGCGAGCTGATGGTCCAGGCAGATCTCCGCGACGACGAGGAGTTGCTGGCCCTCATTGAAGCACGCTTGGAAGGCGATGAGATTCCCCTACCCCCAGAATATGGTTTGCGCGAAGTCGCCGAACTGGTAGGCACCACCCAGCAACGCATCGTGGATCTTTACAAACAAAAAACCATCTATCATACCGTAGACAAATACCTCGACTACCTGAGATTGCTGCGCGCTTTGCGACTGCTGAAAGAAAGACCAGCTTACAACATTGAAGCCATTGCAACAGATGCCGGCTTCAACAGCGTGCGCACCATGCACAGGAAGATTATTGAAGCCATCGGGATGACACCCGGACAGTTCAGAGACCTCACCAGTCCCTCAGACTTATAGACACGACTGCCAAAAACAGACTTTTTTATCACCCGACGCCCGGATTTCTGACAAGAATCCGGGCGCTTTTTTTCTTTTGGCAGAAATACGGCAGACTGTCACAACCTTCTCTCACGAAATATCCGGAATTGTTTGGAATGAGGCTGATTTCCGTCGTAGATTTGCAATGTCAGAAGACAAAAACAAGAAATCAATAACAATAATAAATAAAAAATAAAGCCTTATGAAAAAGAATTATTTCAAGCTTGCAGCATTCGCAGCAATCATGACCATGAGCATGGCAGGCATGACCTCCTGCTCCGACAACGAGAACCTGAGCGAGGCCAGTCCGGCCGCAGTCATCAACGACCAGCTCAATGAGGTGAGCATCAACCGCCTCGGTGGCTACATCGACGTGCCCGTGATGGCCAACGGCAACTGGACCGCCGAGGTGAAGAGCAACACCAAGCACGCATGGGCCTGCGTGACCAAGAAGGAGGGCAACGGCGCCACACGCCTCCAGGTGATCGTTGACCCGCTGAGCCCGCGCCTACAGATACAGGAGCGATCGGCTGAGATCATCATCAAGAGCGACGAGGGTGAGAAGGTCGTCAGACTACGCCAGTACGTCGGACTCAAGCCCGGAGAGACCGCAGCCAACGACGACAGCGAGGTATTCTACGACGTGTGGTTCAGCAAGGGACTGGGAGCGGGATTCGACCCCATCACCGGCACCCAGACAGGAGCCATGATCCTCAACATGCAGGGCATACAGCAACTCGCCACGGAGAATCCGACCTTATACAGGGGACTGGTGCGCCAGACATCAAATGTCAACGCCCGTGACGAGGTGGAGCTCGTCGACACGCTCGAAGACAACACCGTACAGCTGAAGGCAGGCGGACACCTCGACGTGCAGTGGTCCAAGTTCAAGCTGGGCATCGACATCAACTATGACAACACCGGCAAGCAGCTCAACAACGTGAAGACCTACAACTCGGAGCAGAAGATGGTGTTCCTGAAGGCAAGCGTCGACGCCAGCCCCGTGAAGAACCTCTACAGCAAGGACGCCACCCTTCAGGGAGAACTCGCCATGAACATGATGTCCGTCGGATTCCGCGACCACTACATCAACATCATGGACGCCTTCAACGAGAAGGACGACGAGCTGTTCGAATATGAGGTGGAGGACATGATCGGTCACTTCGGATGTGTCATGGTCAACAGCGCCGACCTGGGAGGAAGCCTGTTCATCTCCATGAAATACGACTCGCTCAATATCGCCAACGCCTACACCGTAGGCGGCAAGGCCAGCGGCAAGCTCGACCTGGGCTCATTCCAGATCAACGCCAGCGCTGACGTGACCTACTCACGTACCGGTACCGACATCTGGACACAAACGCACCACTACATTGCCTGCACAGGCGGCGGAAAGGACGAGCTCGCCAGTCTCACCGCCCTGCTCAGACAGAAGCAGCCCGCACCGGAGGAGGCCAACAAGGCCATCGTGGATTGGAAGAAATCCATCCTCTCCATCGTGGAGAACTCCTCAGACGGAAAGGTCGTCACCATCGACGGAAAGGACGGAAGCAAGAAGGACAACACCGCCATCATCAGCTTCAACTTCATCCCCATCTGGAACCTCTTCCCAGCAAAAGTCGCCATCAAGATGAAGCGCGCCGTACAGGCATACTACCAGAGACTGGGCAAGAAGACCTGCATCGACCTGAGCAATTACGGCATCGCAGGTGTGGACTGCGAGGAGATCAGCAAATAAAAAGACGGAGCCTTCGGCATCCCTTAAAGAAAATACGGAAACGGCCGTCCCCTGTTGTCGGGGACGGCCGTTTTCCGTGGGCTATTGTGGGCTATTGCGGGCTAATATAAGCTATTGTGGGCTATTATAGTCTATTATTGTCTATTGTAGGCTATTGTAGGCTATTGATTATTGTCCGCCGCCGGCCTTATAGATGGCTTCGGCAACATCGTGCACCAAAGAGCGGGCGGTATAGCCGCGGTCGGAAAGCTTCACGTTCAGCTCGTCGAGGTCGATAGGATTGGAAGATTCGAACATCAGCTCTATTTCCTCGCAGGCCCCAATCATCCTGTCGGTGACGTACGACTTGCCGTTGATCGCCTTGCGAGCCTTGTCGTAAGGCCTCACAAACTTCTTGAAGTCCTTTATCGTCTGGCGGTTGCCCTCTATGTATGCGTACACGGCCTCGGCCTCCACGCTCTCACGCAACTGCGGATCATCTATCGTCTGGGCCAGCTCATACAGCCTGTCGCCTTCAGCCAGACGCTCCTCTGTCTTATATATGATGGTATCGCGAACCTTCTTCGCGTTGTCCAGCGGCTTATAGTGCTGGTTCTTGTCTGAGAGAATATTGATGTCTACGGGGCCGAGACTCTCCGGGTGGTTGATGGCGTCCTCGATGACCACCTGGTCCATGGCCACGGCGAAACGGTTGGCGTAAGCCTGGTCCTTCGCCTCGAAACCAAGCGCGCGCTCATAGAAGCACCTGTTGTAAAGCTGCTCGGTATACTTCTGCCCGAAGTAGATCTTTTCGCCTTTATCGTTGAGGTAGTAGAAATGCGTGTCACGGTCGTAGGTGATGGTCTTTCCTGAGATCAGGTCATCCATCTTGTTGCCTGACACGATGCCCCTCTTTATCCTGTCGAGCGAGATGTTGTGCCTGCGGGCAAGCTCATACATCACCTCCAGGTCCGTCTCGTTGTAGATCTTCAGCATCTCGCGGTTGAAGACCTTACGAACGTAGTCGTATTCCGGACCGAGAGCCTTCAGACGGTTCATCGCCTGCTTGTTGCGCTGGACGTCGAACACCAGCTTGCGGAGCATCTCCTGGTTCTCGGGAGTTGACTCCGCCTTGCACACATCGATGATCGAACGAAGGTTGTCGATATCCTCTATGGCCTTGGCCTTGCCGTATTCTATCCCTTTCCGCAGGCTCTTCTTGGGTATCCTGCCCTTCGACTTGGCTCTCGCACCGGGCGAGCGGACCTCTTTCCGCACCCTCCTCGCCTGGCTGTCGCACTCCGCCACGGCACGCTTCACCGCCGCGCTCTTCTTGCCAGAGGAATACTGCTTGCCGCTGCCCTTGGGCAGAGATTTGGCCTTGGGCTTCGACGTGGAGGCGCGGGTGGCCAGCGGCGCGCTGCCGCCAACGGGGGTGAGGGCGATGTGCAGGCACAGCTGCATCCCCATCGAGAAGATCTGCCACTTCGCCGCTTCCTTCACCATGACCTTCATCTGCTCCGTCACATGGTCACCGCCATGGTCTACGTACATCTCCGCTACGCTGATCTCCAGCATGCCGATGCTGAAGGCGTCCAACAGGCGGAAAAAACCCTCCGACTTCCCCAGAGTGAAGACACCGATGGCCAGGCGGGCCAGTATGAAGGTGACCTGCAGGGAGGGGTCGGAGCTGAGCTCCATGTAGGTCTTATGTATGGCGACGCCCATGTCCTCAAAGAACTTCAGCACCTCGCCGGCAACGGAGAGCGGCTTGGTGTTCTCAACGGACTCATAGTCGTTGACGGTGCCCAGCATGTAGGCGTAGACACGGGACACCAGACGGGCCTGCTCGCGGTCGATGCCGTAGTCCTCGGTGTAGGCGTCCTCCATGATGTGCATGTAATTCACAAGGGGAAGGAGACGGTCCATCAGGCCCAGGCGCTCGATCGTCTCCTCGATCTTGTGCATGTTGTCAAGAAGGTGGCGGTCCTGCCGGACGAGGGCGTCTCTGACGGCGGTGTCATGGAGGTCGCGACGGGGCTGGGAGCAGAGAAGGACCTGCTTCTCGCACTTGTACTCCCGGTTCTTGTACATGGCGCCGAACTGAACCACGGCGTCGATGCGGGAGGGGGAGTCGAGGACGGCTCGAGTGCAGCGGAGGATGCACTCCGTACCGCGGGGATGTCCGGTGTTCTGCGCCTGGTAGTTGAGGCCGAGCTTCTCCACGCGCTCTTGCTCCGTCTCGTCCAGGGCGCGCACGCTGAACAGCTTGGGCTCCGGTTTCGGAGACACGATGATGATGCTGTGCTCTTCCTCGTCGTAATCGTAGATGCGGAGGTAGCTCTTGGTCTCGGCGGGAACGAACGTCTTCTTCCCGGAGGGGGCCCAGATCACCTTGGCCGCATGCTTGTAGGCGTTGTATTCCTCGATGTAGCATCCCACCTCGTAACCGTCGTAGCCCGCGCCGATGTCGTAGACGATTCCCATGTAGAAGCGCACCAGGAGGTAGTCGCCACGCACCTTCAGCCCCTTGCCGTTGTGCGCCTCCAGGTGCATGTTGAACTCAATGAAGTGCCCGGGGTCGTGGCTGTCCTTCTCCTCGTCGAGCACCTTGTCACGGATGACCGCCTCCTGCACCTCCTTCTCCTTGTTCCACTCCACATGCACCTCATACATGTCGGTGGGCTGCCCGCTCTTGTCGGTGAGTGTCACCTCCACCTTCGCGTCGGCGTCCATGCCGTCGATGACGAAAGGCAGCCGAACCTCCTTCTTATAGCGGGCGGGCAGCGTGAGGTTCTCCTGGGCGAAGTGCATCTGGCCCTCCTTGATGTCAAAATGCATGCGGTTGGTGTAGCTGCCGCCCTCATTGCCGAAGGAGAAGCTGACGACACCCTCCTTCGGAGGAGGGGCGGCGTCGGAAGAGGGGGCGCTGATCCACACGGTCTTCCACTCGCCGTACATCTCCCCGGGCTCCACCTGAAGATAGTTGTCCGCAGAGCTTATCCTCATCATATCGGTGAATAAGGGGTCGGTGTATTCTGAGCCGTCTTCCCTGATACGAACGACGCGCGCGAAGACCTGCCTGGGCTGCTCGCCGACGATCAGCGTGTCACCGAAGGCCTTGTACGTGCGCAGTTCGGCACGGTCTGGCTCCTCGCCGTCCTCGCTCTCCTCGCTGTCTTTGTTCTTCTTTTTCTTGTAAAAATAGGCGCCGGCACCGAGGACGACGGCGCCGGTGATGGCCAATATCGCTCCCAGGGGGATCGGGGAGCCCGTCTCACCGGGATTTGCCGACGCCTTGGTGTCATCCACGATGACGACAGGGTCTTTTTCCACACCATTATCCAGAACAAAATGGAATGTGATACGGCCAACACCATACTCTTCAGTATCTTTACTATGCGGGGTATCCTCTTTAACAAGCCTATAAAGTTCGACGACAACCCAAAAAGAAACCCTTTCGTCTTTGGGCCAATTGATTCTTTTCAATTTGAAAGTGGATTTCATGGGCTGACTGGCATCGGGCAATGATATCGTGTCTCCTTGCAGATAATATTTGTTTTCAGGATCTTCATAAGGCTCATCTCCCATCACGTCATATCTCACTTTCATGATATAGCCAAGGGGTGTATCTTTATTTTCTACGATGTTGTCAATCGTGACTTCAATGACGTCATCCGGCTTGATACGGGCTTGAAAAAGCTTGCTTAAATATGTATCATCATCGTAAAGGTTCCAATAATATACTCCATTATAACCTTTTAGCTCATCTGAGCCTACCTCATAATTTCCGCCTCCGGTAACACGAAGTCTGAAAGAGGTATCCCAATTTTGATATACTCTATTTACTTTTTTTCCCCCATTATCTAATTCTTCATAATAGGTACTAATTGGTACAGAATTGAAAATCTGCTCAAACGCCATCGTATATGGTGACGACAACAGTAAAGTCAGAAACAGCATCAATTTGCTGATGGTGTGTGTTTTTTTTGTATTGTGGCTCATCATGACAAAAAGTCTTTACAGGTTTTCCATTAAGGTTATTGATATTCTGGTTAATCACACAAGATGTCGCAAAGTTAAAAAAATCTTTTGTATTTCATGTCAGGGGGGTAAGTTTTTTTCTACTTGATTTCTGTTGCGTTGGCAACGCAACATACGGGACGGGAAAGGGACGGATATGGGATGAACACGGGACGGATACTCCCTGCATCGCTATGGCATCCTTCATATTTCTGACAAGAATCGGGCGTTTTCTGACAAGGATCCGGGCGCGTTTTTTCTTTTGGCAGAAATACGGCAGGCTGTCACAACCTTCTCGGGAAAAAGACGGGGCCTTCTGCACCGGCTATATAAAAACAGTCTAACTTTGCAACAACAAGAACAAAGAATAAGAAAACAATCCGTCTTATCTTTGCCATCAACAACAAAGAAAATAAATAACAATAAAAAAAAAAATAAAAACAACATGAAAAAGAATGCTTTTCAAAACAGCCTGTCAGCCATGGCACTCACCCTTCTCACGATGGTGATGTCGCTGACCACCGTCGGATGCAGCAACGACGAGATTTTCGATGCCCCAACGACCCCTACTCCCCAGGAGGAATTGGGCCTTAGCGATGCCGAGTTAGCCCAACTCGAAGAAACAACAGCCGCCAACATGATGCTGAAAGCGCTCTGTGACATTGACTCCACCAGCGGCAAGACCACCTACACCCCTACTGTGGGCAAGGTGCTCTACAGTGCTACCCCTACCGTCCGCTACATGGTGGCCGACTCCAAGGAAGAAGCCGAGCGTGAGTACACGAACATCGTGTTAGCTCTTTTAAAAGACGGAAACACCCAACCAGAGCACGACGTAAAAAAGGATGACGTCCACCTGACATTCGTCAACGGCGTCAATGCGGAAGAGACCGCCCGCATCATTGTCGACTGTCCACGTCTGAAAGACGTTCTCACCACCATCATCTTCCTCCCCCGCGCTGCCTGGCCAGAGAATGCTACACAGGCCACGACCCCCTTCACCCTCCTCAGTGTATGGAAATATTTGCCTACCAACGCGCTCTACATTTGCGTGCGTGAGCCCTACGGATGTGACGGCATCATGCTCTCACTGAGCAACTACAACTTAGAACAGAGGAAATTCTCAGTTGGGTTCAATGATTTCTCACTTTATACGAACTGTGCCTCAGTGACAGCTTTCGATTGTCTGGCCGACCTCATGAAATATAGGGAAAAATCATTTGACACCATGGTAAAGAGCGTCAAAGAAAAAGTGAATGCCAATGACCAAACACTCATGATGCTGGATAAAATATGGAACACAAAAACCAAGGTAACCTTCGACTTGGACTTTGATGCCACTGTACTCTTTGGCAATCTTGCCAGCCTGAAAATTTCACGTGTATCTTTCCAAAATAAAGAATATAAGAAATGGACTGATTCATATACATTTAAAACCTGTCCCAAAAACGATGCCTCCCATTCCATGACATTCGCACTCAACTACAAACGCAACGACTCAGAGTGGGAGAAGATCTACCAGCCAGGAGGATCAACAAGGAACAACCGTGGCGAGTAAAAATAACTGCCCAAATTGTTCTCTTCTTCAGAAAAAAACAGTATTTTTGCTAGTATAAACCCCTTTTTTGTTTAAAACAACAATGAGAAACTATTTCTTTCATATCACATTCATACTATTGGCCTCCTTCTGCCTGACGGCTTGCCACGAAGACGATATGCCTGGAACGAATCCAGACCAGCAAAGCACCATCCAGCTGAGTGAGGAGGAAGTGGAGATCGGCAGCGACGGCCGTTACTACAGCGTGACCGTCTCCGCAGAGGGACAGACCAACCAGTTGCAGGCCACCGCCGACGCAGATTGGATAGAACTGGATCCAGACATCTCTGTCTCCACCGGCTACCTGCGTTTCTACGTGAAACCCAACGAAACCGACTACAGCCGTGATGCCGTCATCTCATTCCGTGTCGGAAACTCCACACAGAGAACCACCCTCAAAGTGCATCAGCGCAGCTTGACAGAAGAAGACTCCAATGCCGTGCCAGGTGGAGCGCTCACCAGAATGTCACGCGTGGGCTACGGCTACAACATGTACCTCGACTACATCGACCCGAAAAGCGTCACAGAGCCAATCCTCGACTACCAGAAGATGGTGGAAGCAGAGCAGACCTGGGGCGAAATCATCTCACAGGAGGGCCGCAGCAAGCAAGAACTGTCTATCTACAGTTCCTACAGCATCGAGGAGATGTCCTCATGGATGACCACTCAGATAACCACAGAATCCAATTTCCTGTTCTTCAACAAGAAGGTGTCAAAATTCAAGCATGTGAGCGAATACGACAAGACCCAAAGCAGCTTCGGCTACAGCTCACTCTCCAAGACCGTCGCCACCCGCTATGTGGATGAAGGTAAACTGGAAAGCATCATCCGCTCAGGGAAAGACATC
>JAEEGH010022143.1_pt1 | contig 13066 bp, 14 predicted proteins | sample 9134181 | NCBI WGS metagenome assembly JAEEGH01 (sample SAMN16246544, study PRJNA631951) | gut metagenome | biome: gut microbiome; feature: rumen; material: DP-attached | host: Bos | place: Iran: Karaj | collected 2018-10 | reverse complement strand
CTCTGCTACATCGTCCGCGACCACGACCAGATTCGATTCGAGGACCGCCAAAATTACCTCAAGGAAATAGCAGAAGATTTCAACAAGAAATTCGGCGGCACCCCTTTTACAAAAAATGAAAAGAACCGCGCCGGCGGCTCCGTTGTCGAACTCGAACTCAAGCATTCCTACAGCAACATGCTGCAAGTCATCGAAAAGACGCCCGAAGTCCTCGAACGCGCCCGCGCTGCCATCGAATCCGTCGGAATCCCCGCCACAAGCGACCCCGTCCGCGGCGGCACAGACGGCGCAAAGCTCAGCTTTATGGGCCTCCCCTGTCCAAATCTCGGCACCGGCGGCTACGGCTACCACGGCCCCTTTGAACATGTGACCGTCGAGGGCATGGAAACGGTTGTCCGCATCATCAAAAGAATAGCCTGTTCTTTATGACAAAATCCTAAAAAAAATTTGTTTTTCTCGACAATTTTATTATACATTAGAAAAAAACATTCGGGAAACCGATTTTTCTGATTGAATCCAAATCAGAATTTTCATACAGGTCATTTTAGAACGGAGGTCTATATGCATATTTCTTTTATTGTATTCATAATCATCGCCATCGCGGTCGTTGCCATTTCGTCCTATTTTCTAGGCAAAAGGGTCAGCAAGGCAGCCCAGCACGAATCCCCCGAAGCAAGGAACACCATTCCGTATAGCGACTGCGTCGCCAAGAATACCGAGGCCTTCAAGTACGGGTCTTTCACCGATGCACGCGACGGCGAGACATACCGCACCGTCAAAATCGGCGACCAAGAATGGATGGTTGACAACCTGCGCTTCAAACCGGCAGGCGAAGGCAGCTACGCGCCCAACAACGAAGAATCAAACGTGAAAACATTCGGTCGCCTCTACACATGGACAACCATGCTAGGCATCCCGTCCGAATTCACCGAACAAACTCCAGCCAGGGATTTCGAAATGTACCACAAGATGAGAGAAAAAAATTACCAGGGCATTGCCCCGGAAGGTTGGCACATACCGAGCACAAAGGAATGGGAAACGCTTTTGAGCCATTTGGATGAAAAAACAGACGGCAGTGAACTTCGCAGCGCCTGTTTCTGGCACAAGCCCGGCAAGGATTCCTTCGGGTTCTTCGCGCTCCCAGCAGGCTACCGCTTCGACAACGGCACTTTCTGCCATTTCGGCAGGCGCGCCCGCTTTTGGAGCAAGGACGAATACGGCAAAGCAAACGCCTTCCGCCTGAGCATCACGAACAATTCCATTGACATCGAAGGCGTTTATCGATCCGACGCAGTCTCTGTCCGTTGCGTAAAGAATGCGTGACAGTAGGTGATAAAAGTCAAAAACGACTCGTTCTGAATTGCTAAAAAGTCCCTCGCGAAATTTCGCGAGGGCTTTTTCGAACTTTTGCAAGAACACCGCGGCGTTGGAAGGAAGGGTGTGTTCATTAGGGATCATCGCCTTCGAATGTAACTTACAAAAGCAAAACGCTTGCTGTCAGGCGCCCAGGAATTGACGTTAATCGTTCCCTGACCACCAAAAAGCTTGAGGATAGTCAGCGGTGCCGACCATTCATTTGCTCGCATTGCGCTGGTTTGCCCAGATTGAACTTCACGGCACATCAAACGGATTTCCACATTTTTGTTCGGCACATGCTCGCCCGGACGCACATCCGTTTCCGTATAAGCGACCATCACCACCTTCTGACGGTCCGGCGAAATATGCGGGAACCACGTATTCCAATGCAGGTCGTGTGTCATCTGCGTCTGCTCGGAACCATCCGCCTTCATGCGAAACGCCTGCATGCGCCCAGAACGTTCCGAATTAAACCAAATATATTCGCCATCGCAATCGTATTCGGGTCCGTCATTCAGCCCGAAAGCCGTCGTGAGACGTGTCTCGTTGCCGCCCACCGCAGGAATCGTATAAATATCATAACTACCATTACGTTCAGCGCAATAGGCGAGAGTCTTCCCGTCCGACGTAATGCCGTGAAGATAGCTTGGAGCAAGTGGCGTCACCAAACGAGGCAATCGACCGTCAAAGTAAATCTTGTAAATGCGCGAAAGTCCATCTTCTTTCGTGTGATGGCTCACGTAAATTCCGCTACCGTCCGGGTCGAGAACGTGGTCGTTATTGCAGTTATCGACAAAGTAACTTTCAACAGGAGTCACCTCGCCCCTCGCTATCGAAAACTTAAAAATGCGACCGTTACTGTTGTACGTCAGGAACGAGCCATCTGCACTCCAGTTCGGCGCTTCGATTACGCAGTCAAACTCCTTGAGAATTTTAGCCTCGCCAGATTCGATATCAAAGACTTGCAAAATAGATTTATCACCGTTACGGTTCCAAGTTTCACTCGGAGAAATTTCAAATGGATAGCTCACGCCAAACTGCTCACGAATCTTGTCCATGAGTGTCATAAATTCCATCGTCTTCGCATGCGTTATTTCCGGACGTTCCCAAACAGTAATCCTCGCAGACTCCCCGCGACGTTCCACACTTTCACAAGAACAACGGCCTCCACCAGCGACAAAATCAACTTCATGCCGGAACAGCGCAGGATTCTCGATGGCCTCCTTGCATGCGAGAACTTCGTATTCATAGCAGTTGCAAAGACGCGGAGGCTCAACCGTTTCGGCAACATTCCCCGCTTCATCAAGCAATTCCAACTTCACCATGTCATTCAGATTCTGCACACGGATTTGCCCAGCCGTTCCGTAAATCACGCCTTCGTTATGCGTCGGCGACACCATCGAAGTCTTGAGATACGCCTTTTGACCATTTTCATAAGTGAGGTTAATCCAGTCGCTTGCATCCACGCCAGTCTTAAACTTGACGCATTTGCAATCCATAGACGTAATTTCGTTGCGGACAACATTTCCATCCGCATCAACACGTTCACCGAGGAATAAATCCGCAAAAGTAAGACTGTAAATGCCAATATCCAGTAACGCCCCGCCCGCAAGTGACGGATTCCACAAACGCTCATTATGGCTGAGCATCATCGAGAAATCGGCCTCTACCGTCTCCACGTTCCCGACGCGACCATCGCCAATCCATCCGCGAATCGTCTTTAACGCAGGCAAAAAGCGAGTCCACATCGCTTCGCACAAGAAGACACCCTTATCGTGCGCAAGCGAAATCACCTCGGCAGCCAATTTCGCATTCGCCGTAAAAGCCTTCTCCACAAGAATATTCCGCCCATGTTCAATGCAGAGTTTCGCAAACTCATGATGATGCGAATGCGGAGTTGCAATATAAATCAAATCAATTGTAGAATCTGCCGCCAGCTCTTCGTAACTGCCATACGCTTTTTCAAATCCATATTCCTTGGCAAAGGCAGTCGCCTTTTCCAAGTTACGGGACGCCACAGCATAGCATTCCACGCCTCTCCCCACTTTTTCCAAGGTCTTAACAGCAGCAGCCATCTTTGTCGCAATATGGCCACATCCGAGAATCGCAAATTTCAAATCCTTCATGCTGTAAATATAAACAGCATGCAATCCCACCCGTCAAAAAAAGCTGCAATTCCTGTTTACCACTGTAGCCGACCCGCCGTGGGCAGCAAAATCAAGCCAAAAGTTTCACCACCTCGACATCGGCAGGGAGCCAGTTGACCGTGTTCAAATTTTCTCGGTCAAGCCATCTAGCGTCTTCGTGCTCCAAGAGTTTCGGCTTGCAACCATCGGCTAGCGTGCAATAAAAGCAATGCATCGTCAGGTGAAATTTGGGATAATCGTATTTCACCGTACAAATTTTTTCGCCCACACGCACATCAACGGCCAGTTCTTCCTGGAGTTCGCGAACTAGCGCTTGCTCTGGGGTTTCGCCCGATTCCATCTTTCCGCCCGGAAATTCCCAGCCACCTTTCTGGTCGCCATACCCGCGCTGTGTGGCGAAAATACGACTGCCATCTACGATAACACCTGCGACAACTTCTATAGATTTCATAGTGCTAAAGATAAAAACTAGATTTAACTAGATCCTTCGACTCCGCTCAGGATGACATTCCATTTGCGAAAAATCATAAAAATTTCGCTTATAAGATTTTTATATAGCAAAACCCCTTGACTTCCTTAATTAAATTTTATAAAATTCAATTGTATAAAACCAAATTAAAGGAGACTCAACATGAACATCTACGATTTCACGCTTATCGACGGTAAAGGTAACGAAGTTCCGCTCTCTAAATTCAAGGGCGAAGTCATGCTCATCGTAAACACAGCGACCGGCTGCGGATTCACCCCGCATTACAAGCCGATAGAACAGATGTACTCCGATTTCCACGACAAGGGCTTCGAAGTCATCGACATTCCCTGCAACCAGTTCAAAGGCCAAACGCCCGGCACCGATGAAGAAATCCACGAATTCTGCACGCTCAACTACGGCACGGAATTCCCGCAAATGAAAAAATCCGATGTGAACGGTCCAAACGAACTCCCGCTTTACACCTATCTGAAATCGCAAAAAGGTTTCGAAGGTTTCGGGCTTGGCGTGAAAGCCGCCGCGATGGCCCTTCTGCTCAAGAGCATCGACAAAGATTACAAGAACAATCCCGACATCAAATGGAACTTTACTAAATTCGTCGTCGATCGCGAAGGAAACGTCGTCGCCCGTTTTGAGCCAACCGCCAAAATGGAAGATGTCCGCGCCTGCGTCGAAAAACTACTTTAGGACATTATGAATTGCCCGCAACTTAAACTCGAAAACCAGCTGTGCTTTCCGCTCTATGCGGTTTCTAAAGAAATCACGCGACGCTACACGCCGTTTTTGGAACCGCTTGGACTCACTTATACGCAATATATCGCAATGCTCGTCTTGTGGGAAGAGAAAAAGTGCAACGTGACCGAACTCGGGAAAAAGCTTTTTCTCGACTCGGGAACGCTCACTCCGCTTTTGAAAAAACTAGAAGCCAAGGGCTACGTGAAACGCACCCGCGAAACATCCGACGAGCGTTGTCTTTCCGTTTGCCTTACTGACGAAGGCGAACAGTTGCAAAGCAAGGCGAAAAGCATTCCAAAATCCATGGCAAGTTGCGTGAATTTATCGCCAGACGAAGCGAAAACCTTATACGACACACTCTACAAAATTTTGGGCAGCTTTAAGGATAACCGATGATCAAGATTCTCTTTGTTTGCCACGGAAATATTTGCCGTAGCCCCATGGCTGAATTTGTCATGAAAAAGATGGTACGCGATTTGCCCACCGCCATTTCTGCAAGTACAACATTGACGGCTGACGATTTTGAAATTGCCTCCGCCGCAACAAGCACCGAAGAAATTGGGAACCCGGTCTATCCGCCAGCGCGCCGCATGCTCGCTCGCCACAACATCGACTGTAGCGGGAAAACGGCCCGCCAAATGACCATAGCCGACTACAACCATTACGATTACATCGTGCTCATGGACCAAAACAATTTGCGGAATCTCCGCTGGATTCTGCCACGCGACATTTACGAACGGGAAACCCGCAAACCCTGCAAAATTTCGCTATTGATGGACTGGGCCCACAAAAGCCGCGATGTCGCAGACCCTTGGTACACTGGCGATTTCGAATCCACCTGGCAAGATGTGAACGAAGGCTGCAAAGCCATGCTCCAATGGATTATTGAAAATCATTAAACAGCAAAACCGGCTCAAACGAGCCGGTTTTTCTTTATTGTGCAACTTGCACAATTTACCCTAACAACAATCACTTCACCGAAACAGTAAACATCTGCCCGCCAGAATGCGGTTTGACAAGATAAACACCCGAACGCTTGACTGCCACACGAGCCATCGTCTGCAAATCATCAGAACCCATAGCCCTGAACCTTGTGACAAGTCGCCCCTGCATATCAAACACATGATACTCCATTTCAGCATCATTCAGACGCAAACCACGCGAATGATTCAAAGACATTGTCGTCGGGTCCTTGAAATCCAACCAGTCGATATTGACATAGTTCCCAACAATTTCCATTTTGAGCACATGTTCGCCCTTGAGGAGTTTCACCATGCCAGCATCAAGAGTCGCATAAGCATCCCAACCCGCGCTCTTTTCAAAAACAATATTGTCCAGCACCATTTTGTCATCAACATACAACTTCATTCCTGTATTCTCAGAAGTAGTCGCATAGCGAACTTGTAAAGCATATTCCTGTTCACGATCAATATTTACTGTATATTCCAGCCATTCGCCTTCTTGCGTGTAGCCGATGGCATAACCATCAACCGCTTTTACGATATCAACAGCGTCTTCGCGATACTCACCACCCTTGTTGTCATCGTCCTTGTCGAGGAACGACTTGCCCGGACCGCCCACGTCGTAGTTTTCGACTTCGATCTTGCCTGGAACAGCCGCCGCAACATCTTTGTAAGGCGCTTGCGGAATAATCGGTGTAATATACACGCGATAACCGTACTTGGTGTTCGTAATGTTTACCGGTACCGTAATCTTGCCGTCGTTTACGTCGTATTCCTTATCAGATACCAAATTCGTCGATGGAACAGCTTTATCCTTATTTTCCCATACAACATATTCAACAATCACATTCACCTTGTTGCCAAAAGCAGAAGGGATGCCCGAAATGTTCACATTCACATCGCCCCTGGTATTGCCGCCAAGTACAATGCTCGCAAAGCCTTTTTTCTTGTCGAGAGCGGCAAAACCATCTACGCCATCGCTCTTGTCGTTGGGGGGAGTGACCTTTGCCATGTAGCCGCTCATGTCGCCATACCACTTGTAGAGCCACCAGCCGCCACCACGCTCGTTATCCTTGGTGAGCAAACTTCCCAAACGCCCCGGCAGCGGTACGAACCACCAAGAAATCATCGCGCTTTCGACACCATGACGTTCAAACTTGGCTATAAACGGAATCGAAAGACCAGGGCAACCTTCTTCGCTATGTTCGGTCGAAGAATATTCGTTGATACTCAGCGGACGCGGTTTTACGTTGTACTTCTTTTCGAGGTTACGGTATGTTTCGACAGAGCCCACAAAGCCACTACTCCCCCATTGGTGCCAACTCACGACATCAGGCATGCAATTGTTCTGCGAGCAATATCTTACGAAATCTTCCATTTTGGAAGCGTGGTAAAAAGAATACGACGGTCCGATGATTTTTGCACCGGGGTCCATCTGGCGAATTAAATCGTAAGTCTGTTTCCAAAGGCCGGAATTGAAGTCGATGTTCGATTTCCAAGTATCGTTCGGTTCATTCCAGATCTCATAACCGTCAAAGTTCTTGTTGTTCGATTTGAGCTTATCGTTGATAACGGATTTCACTTCGTTTTTCCAGTGATCCATATTCTGGAACTTGTACGGCCATCCCGGCAGAACGTCCGCAAGGCGAATTTGGATTTTCGCACCGATGCTTTCAACACGAGGCGCCACAAGGAAGGCACCACCAATCGGCTGTTGACGACCATTACCGCTACGCGCTGGCGAAAGGAATACGTTCGGCTTGAGCGGAGCCACATCCTTTTCAATGTTACTCGGAAGCGTTTCCGTCAAACCGTAAAGCGAACCCGTCGCCACATGGGTTACCGGCTTGATGCTATCGCCAAGGCTTACGCCCAGACTTACCGCGGCTTGAGAAACCGAAACCGCTAAAAACAATAAGAAAAATTTGTTTTTCATACCACATCCTTTTAACCACAATAAAAAATACCCCCATAAAGGGGGCATTTTAAAGCCATTAAAACTTTTTTTATTGTCTGATTGACAAAACTACTTACATGTAAATCCCTGCAATTCAAGACCGGCACGCATTTCGCCATAAGTCGAAGTGCGCTTCATGTCCATCGCCTTCATGAACCGGCAATCGTTGTCGATATGCATCTGGAAACCCGTCATCGTCGGAGTCACCTCGCCCTTGCCGCTCGCACGGATATGCTCCATCATCTGTTCACGCTGGTCGAACTGCTCCGGCGGCACGAACACGTCCGTCACGATATCGACATTTTCAATTTCCGAATCGCCGAACACAAACGAAATCGTCACGAGATTCTTGAGTCCGTGGAATTGTCCGTCCACCTTGCAAACCAAATTCTTATTGGCGGGTTTCTTGGACTTTTTCGTCTTCTTGTTCGCCTGCGCCGCCATCGCCTTCGGGTCCGGAGTGTATTGCAGCGCCTCCAGCATAGCGTCTTCCTTCACGACACCCACCAACTGGTTGACAAAACGCCCGTCCTTGATGAAAAAGAACGTCGGGAACGCCTGAATCGGGAGCGTATTCTTGATCTTCTCGATATTCGGCTCGTCGATACCCACCGTCGCCACCTTGATATCGCGGTAATTCTTGGCGATACCGATAAGCGTCGGGATCATCACCAGGCACGGCGGGCAACTCGTCGAAGACACCTCCAGAATCACCGGCTTTTTCGACTTCAAAATTTCCTTCTCGAAATTGTCGTCGTTTATCTTCACAATTCGAATGTCCTCGTTGTCCTGGACATTTTTCGCATCCGCGAACGTCGAACCGCCCGCGACAAGCACCAGGGCCATAACAAACGCCGCGGCATTCGTCAAGAAAGAACCATTGAAAAAGCGCATATTCAAACTCCTGCTTGCCAACCAAAATAGCAAAAACCGGCCCCAAAGGGCCGGCACATTTCACAAACCAGTCGAATCAGACCGTCAAAGGACTACTTGGCGCAACCCTTCCCGAGGACACCCATCAAGACGCTCACGCACTGAGATTCCAGCGCAACCGCCTCCGGAGACCCCGCGGCGAATTCCATGCATTCGCCAACAGCACCCGGAATATCGCAAGAAACCATAGCGCCCGCCTGAGTATCCGTTGCCGGCGTGGTATCGTTTGCAGGCGTAGTCGATGCCGAGTTCGAAGAACTATCGTCACCACAGGCGACAAAAGCCGCCATGGCAAAAGCGGCAATGGGGAAAATTAGTTTTTTCATATATTCCGTACTCCTTAGAAAATTTATTGCCAACAAACTATATAAAAAAACGCCCCAAGTCACAGAAATAGCTTTTTTATAAGAAAATACCCCCAAAAAGGGACAGAAATGACGGTTTCTGGGTTTCCGCTGAAAAAGCGAAACAGGCGCCGCAGAATACGACGCCCGTTTTGTATCTTTTTATTGTCCGTTTAGCCAGATGTGAAATTTTCGCCGATTCCAGTCTGTTAGGCGGACATTTTTATTTGCGAGGATTGTTATTCCCGCGTCCACCGCCGGAAGGACCTGTGCCTCCGCCGTGTCCTGTGGGCCATCCTGCTCCGTTTTTGTCGTTTTGTGGCTGTGCCATATTGGGCCTCCTTTACTTGGTCTTACCATTGTCTCTGATTACTCGTTATATGCCATCCGTCGCCATAAGGACAGCGATAAACATGCATTGTTATTCCTGTCGCTATTCTGCGTTCTTCGGCGACGATGCTGGCTTCGGATTCGGTAAGATAAAGATTCTTTTTCTTGCCATCCTTACCGCAGCAAAAACACATTTTACTTACTCCTCCCCCTCTCTCTAGCTTCCTGAATCTGCTTGCCGCGATTCCCTTGAACCTCGTCCCAAGTCTTATTCGTTTCAGGTGTACCCCAGTTCCCATTTTGCATATTAGATTCATTGTCTTTAGGATTCATAGTAACATTCCTCTTGTCTTTTCATCTTGGACGGAATTGTCCTTGATGCAAAAACAAAAATACCTAGTCTCCTATAAGGAAACAAGAATGAGGGAAAAGTAATATTTGAGAAAAATTGGGGGGGAAGATGCTATTTTTTTAGGAAATGATTTACCAAATCTTCAAGATTAAGGTTTTCAGGATTTGAATAAAATCCATCTGTTAGGGACTTTTCATAGTGTGTGACTAACCCAAGTGAAAACTTTGACATGCCGATTTTTGAAACGTAACCAACAGTTAAATCTTGCAGAAATTTTGAACCTTTTAATTTTTTGACCACGTTTAAAACATCCTCTTTGTCTCCATCCTTAATCGAAATCGGCAGTTTGGCTCTTTCAAATACGTCAAGAACGCAATTCAATGCACTTTGCTTGTTTTTTGCTTGGGATACGTCAAAGATGGAAAAATTGTTAATCAGTTTGTCAAAGCTTTCTTTTATCCCGTCATTGGCGGTAAGCGCGCCGATTATTGGTTCTTGCGTATCTATTCTGCTTAAATCTATTCTGCGGGCTTTTTGGCCTCCTGGATCCAAAGCCATGTTGTCCAATCCTGCATCATGAGCTTCTTTGATTTTTTGAGGCGGAATTGGGCGGAGACCACAAAGTTTCCGTTTTGTTTCGTATGCTAAGTTTTTTAATTGCTTTTTATTCTCAGGATGCAATTTTTCTGTCCAATTTACATACTGAAGAGGAAGTTGATGTACATTGTAGTAACGGCCCAAGAAAATAGAGTCTTTTAGAGGACGAATAAATCCCGTAGGGCCTCCCGTATCGGGGTCTGAAACATTTCCAAATGCAACAAACATTTCCAAAACGAAAATGGCTTTGTCCTTTTCGTCTAAAGCATTGAAATCAACTTTGTATAACTGTTCTTTATACCACTTTCTCGTTTCTTTAAAATCTTTTTCGTCTGCTTGGTTGTCTTGTTTGATTATTTCAAATCTAGTTTTATGCTCTTTAACCCAATCTGTATTCTGAATACTGCTGTATCCTTCGGCTTCAAAATCAAAATCATTTAAAAAGCGCCTAAAAAAAACAAGAGGTTCTTTTTCTTTATCTTTATTAGCATAAATAAATTTCGAAAACTCATGAACGAAAACAAACTGATTTTTTATCAAATCAAATTCTTCTTGTTTTACATCTTTATTACCAGACTTGATCTTTTTGACATTTTCAAAAATATTTTTTGATGTTGGGTCGGAGAGCCTTTTCATTATTTCATGTTTAAGGCCTGGCTTAACACCAAACTTTTTTTCATAGCAACAAGAAAAAATTTCATGGTATATTGGCTTGTGCTGTTTCATCAGGCGCTCTGTAAGAGGATTATCTTCAAAAATAGTCGTGTAAAAGTATTCGACGAATAACTTTATAATTTCCAAATGCGCTGTTTCTTTGGACCTGACATTTTTGAAATTTTTCTTAAGAAAGCTAAAGAGATACGTGTGAAACGGGAAAACCATAGAAATGGAATCATACGCCTTATAAAATGATTCTGGCTTCTTGTATTTATCAAACATATATACTCCTTGGATTTTCAATATACCTAATTCGCACATTAAGGAGCGAACTACCGTTCTCTGTTGGCATGCATTTTTCAATCTCGAAGGTTTTATGGGAAATCTAGGGAGCAAAGCGACCCCTTGACGTGGCTTGTTGGGTGGATATAGATTCTGTATTGTCAATTAATAAAATGATAAAGGAGTTATTATGGGTACACATGCTGCTATTGCACGTCGAATTTCACCTGATGTAATTCAGTTCGGCAATGTTATCAATGACGGTTATTTAGAATATGTCGGCCTTGTTTTGCAAATGTACTACGATACACCGGAAAAAGTGGAAAAACTATTTTCTCTTGGCCAACTGGAAACACTTGGTGCCCCCGGTACAGAAGATAATTCCGCTATAATGGATCGCAAAACAGGAACTTTTTGCACAAGGATTTGGCATGATTATTGTCCACATGAAATATGCCGAAGTGAAAAAGATATTAATCCGAAGGTTATGTTTACCGACTACTACTATTTTTTTGATTCTGATAATATTTGGTATTACGTAAAGCCTGATTTGGGAATGCAGAAAATTCCGCTAGTTTATGCGCTTGCGCGTATGAATTATTTTAGGGATAATCCTGAATCGCGCCCTGACATACTCGGAAAAGATAGTGTAGACTTGTGTGTGCGTCATGAGATGGAAATGACTTATTTGAAAGAAATCTTATTTGAATATCCAAAAGAAGATCCTGATTTTAAAGAAATGCTTGATTCTAGTGGACTTGATTTAGAGAATGTTTTGACCACGTTGAATAAAGAAGATTTTCCGCTCGATATTTTTTATGAAAAGAATAAAAGTCTAATACATTATTTTGACAGATGGAGTGTGTTTGATGTTACGAAGCGTAGTCTGCCTCCCGTAAAAGTGTATTTGAAGAAGGCTTCTGAAAAGCATGAAGAAACGATTCTGTGGGATGTTCCGATAGAGCCGTTAAATTAATCAAGACTAAAAATTCTCTAACGGGTTGTTAGAGTTTTTCGTCAAATCGTTCGCCATTGGCGGCCGATTTCTCCCCCTTCCCTTTTGAATTGTTGCAAAATTTGCGACAGTTGGGTTTTGGAAATCCGGAAACAGAAATATAAATAGAGGGTAGTCAGACTGGTGGTCAGAGGAGTAGTCAGACAAATAGTTGGAGTGATGGCCGGATTGGCTAAATAGCTGGCCGGAGCGGTAATCAGAGGGGTAGTCAGACAGATGGTCAGAGGGTAGTCAGACATTGGATGGAGATGCCGCTAAAATTTTGCAAGTCCCGCCTGCATAATTAACATTCCTTGTCATTTTATGTCACACCCAAATCCTATATTTCCTAGTATGAAACACGACACCACCCTACCCGCAGACACCCTGTACTTCGTCCCCGCAAAAAAGAAGTTCCTCAAGATACAGCCCGGGACCGGCGACAACCTCCTCCGCGAAGACCGCGCGCTAGGCTACCGCGACTACTTCCTCTATTCCGTCTTCTCGCCCGACGACCTCGGGATAGACGACGAACTGGAAATGAACTGCGAGGACAGCGGCATGATACTACTCAAGGAAACCTGCTGCGACACGGACGAAATCGTTGCCGACTGCGTCAGGATGGCATTCGACGAAGAACTCGGAACCATCAAGCTGATGACCTGCGACGACCTGTGAGACGACAGGCGGGGGAAGCCTCCCCCTCGCTGCAGCCCCGGCTCGCCCGCACCCCTAAGGTCCCTGAGCCTGCCGAAGGGCCGAATCACCGAAGGGCCACACTCGCCGAGTCTTCCGCTACCCCCTCTGTGATGTGAACCCCAAAAGTTGGACACAACTTTCGAGGAACATATGACATTTAATCGTAAAAAATGGGAATTGGTCACAAAATTATACAAAGAAGGCCTGAAGGTTGCTGAAATATGCCGACTCACA